>Ga0105054_10006241_pt1 | contig 16708 bp, 16 predicted proteins | sample BON02_FD_78091 | JGI IMG/M metagenome (GOLD analysis project Ga0105054, IMG submission 78091) | Freshwater microbial communities from Lake Bonney liftoff mats and glacier meltwater in Antarctica - BON-02 (megahit assembly) | ecosystem: Environmental > Aquatic > Freshwater > Ice > Glacier...
AATGCCTCAAACCTGATACCCAAAACACGCTGCCTCACGGCAACGCGTCACAGGTGGCCGAATGCGTCGGAACAGGTGGCCGGATGTGATCGGAATGGGTGGCCGGATGTTCCGGAATACGCAGCGTGGGTTGGAGCGTTGGCGGGAATCCAAGAATTCCTGCAGGCACTGTGCGTCAATCGCCTCAATGCGTTCCACGCCGCGGTTGTCGAGAAACCGATCAAGCAGTCGCAACTGGCGTTCTTCGCAAGCGAACTTGCATCCCATGGCGCGTTTTGCACGCAGGTATTGTTCGATCTGGGTGGCCAGGATGCTTTGAAAGCCGTTCCAAGAGGCCGTCATAGTACGTCCTCCCCTTGGGCAATGACCATCTCTCGCAACTTGTGCACCGCCACCTTGCCATAGACCAATGTGGATGCGGGGTGGCGATGACCGACGTAATCGCCAATGACCTTGAACGGCAGGTCGGCTTCCACAAGGTGTTGCACGCAGGCATGGCGCAATGTGTGCGAGCCTGGACACGCAACCTGAATGCCAATGCTGCGCATGCGACCAGAAACCATGCACGACACCCCGGTATGCCTCATGGGTGTGTAGGGCGATTTTGCTGCCAAGAAGACTTGACGATCGGCAATGTCCGTCCGTCGAACACGCAAATAGGCGATTATGGCTTCTCCGACAGTCGCCGAAAGTGGATATCGGGTCGAATGCCCGCCTTTGCGCATTGGGATGCTGATCTGACCATGCGCCCAATCAAGATCATCGAGGCACAAGGCCGCGACCTCCCTCGCACGCAATCCGTAGCTGGCCAGCAATGTCAGGATGGCGTAGTCGCGTTTGCCCAGGTCGGAGCGGCAGTCGACGCTGGCCAGCAGGCGTTCGACATCAGGCCAAGAAATAGCGCGTGGAATAGATGCCTGCCGATAGACACGGCCGCGCGGAACACTACGCGCAAGATCGTTTGCGATGATGCCTTCACGTTGCAGATATGCAAGAAAGACACGCAAGCCACCGGCCGTGTTGAGCATGCCGGCCTTGTGCAACGTCTGCGCGCGGGTGTTGATGAAATCGATGATGGACGCGGGCGTCAGCTCCGATAGGGGAATACCCGCCTGCGCCAGATATGCCTCGAATGGGCGCAGGGTGAAGGTGTAATTGTGTAACGTGGTTTGGCGCAGTCGCTTCTCGTTGAGCAGGAATGGGAAGAAACCAGGGACACTGGAGGAGAAGGGCGCTGCTGCCCGGTAGCTCGGCCGCGTGTAACGGGGCAGAGCCAGGCAAAGCATCCGCTCCACAGGCAAACGGCTTTGAGAAACGATAGTCGCCCGATCCTGTGCGTTCTTGCACCAGTTGCCATGTTCAGCCAACCAGTGGCTGACAAATGCATCTACATGAGCGGGTAGATCATCGAGACATTCAACACCACGACTGACGACGAACTCGTTGAAGTGCCCGAGTGCCCGAACATGCTGCCGAACAGTGGCAGTACCCATATGCACCTCATCGAGCGATTGAGCGTAGCGCTCGATCTGCGGCCCAAGCCACTGGGCTCTGATAAGGTCGATCGCCTTGAGCGATCTGTAGTGGCGTTCCAACATGACAAGCATCCTTCTGGAAAACTGCAGGAGCTGTCATGTTGCACCACGCTCGCCGTTATGTGGCCTGCCTTGGTCCAGAAGCTATTGAAAGAGCAGCCGCTCTTGACGGTCGGGCACATAAGAAAACAGGGCACAAAAGATCCATTATGTGGCGCGCCACATAATGGATCAATATCAGAGCGCTGGCGTTCAAAATCAGTGCCCGCTTGATCACCTCACGTGGATAGACCGGAACATGGTCGACGGTCCCGACCGACAGCAGCTCATCGGAAATGACGCGGTTTTTGCGGTCGAGGTATAGGACGTGAAAATTCTCCACCGGCCCGCGCACGGTCAGGGCGCAATAGTCACGAACCGCCTGCCAGCTGCCAAGGACAGGATTTTGGTTCAGATAAGGGCCGAGGTCGGGCGCGGGTGGTCGACGGCTCCATCAAATGAACCAACTTCATGGGCATCGGCTTGCATTTCCGTTTCCTTGTTCGGACGGACGTCAGATTGATAGTGGCTCACTTTAAGGTCGGACCAGTCGGATTTTTTCCGGCCGTTTCATTCTGGAAACCGATTTCTACCTTGAAATCGCAACTCGTAGTCCGTGCAATCACTGATGCGGCATCGAGCACGCATCCGGCGAAAACCTGTGCTCGACGCAGCTTTTTCTGACGATCATGGCAAGCTGTTGATCCATCTTTTTGGCTTGAGGTGAATTTGGCAACCGATGCCAAACATCGAACGCTTTGGAAGATATCGTATGCACGCGGGTTCGCAAGGGAGAAACGGTTGAAAGTGGCGGCCGAAACAGAAGGTTGCGCGCTCTATCGGCCCGGAGAAAACCAGTTTGATCTGCCTTTAGAAATCTACTTGGTCAGCCCGGCGATCATTGAGTTGATCTCATTCTTGCCGGTCTGCGCCTTCTCCCGCACGCCGATCTGCTGACCGCGCCGCAGCACGCAGATGCGGTCTAACACGCGGAACACATGCTCCAGCGACTGGCTGATGATCAGGATGGCCAGATTGCGCGACTTAAGTGCTTCAATGGTTGCTTCTACCCGGGCCGTTTCCGCGACGCCCAGTGCCGCACTCGACCTTCTGGCCCGCATCCAGAAACACACCGCCCATATCGGTGCCCGCACCTTCCACGGCACCAGCACCACCATACCGGAGCAACTCGACCTCTTCGACGCCCTGAGCCTGCCAAAACCCACCTGACGGCTGATGTCGTCACATAAACCCTACTTCCGAGTGCATAATATCAATTACTTACGAGATTAACTGTCGAAGTTGGGAGCATTGCGGTTGATGATCAGAGCTTAAAGCTCAGCACGGTCAGCGGGGCCAAGATAAAGGCAGATGTCATTGCGTTTCGTTCGCCGAGCATGGCACATCAGGTCCGCAATGGGAATCCTGTGTCAGGTGGGGATCACTAGTTCGGGAGTTTGAATCACGCCGCGAGCCGTCGCTCAAGTGGGGTTTATGGGTCCTGACCCTAGTCAAGGCGTGCGCCATCTCCGTTCAGGATACGCCTAATGTCGGTTCCAGCGATCCTGTTGGGCGCGATACATTCTCTTACAGAAAGCACAGCTGCGTGGCCGATTGCATGACCGTAAGCAAAGCACTGCGCTGTGACCCGCGCAGACGCCACAGCCTCATGTTCGGCGGAAAGGCAGCGACCAGCCACCAAGATGTTCTCACCCACTGCCGGGACGAAACAGCCGTAAGGCACTTCGTAAACATCGTTCAGCAACCATTCCACCTTCGGCTTGGCGCCTGAATGCAACTCGATCGGCCAAGGCGAACGGGCGATGCCGTGGGCAAATTTTTGGCCGGCTGTGATGTCAGCATTCATCAGCTTTTCGCGGCCTTCAACCTGTCGTGTCTGGCGCACACCGACTTGGACGCCGGTATCGTTCAGCCAACTTGCCGCACACCCGACTAGCTTTTCGCGAAAGAACCGCGCATAGTCGTGCGCCTGACGCCTGCCCATGCGCTCTGCCTCGCTGAAATCACGGTGAAACAGCGGATTAAGCTCGCGGCCGTCTTGGCCAATGATCCGGGTGCAGTTGCAAAGAAGCTCGCCGGGCCGTGTGGTCTGAAACAGCCAGATCTTCGACCGGGGCAGATGGTAGTCGCCGCTTGCATTGGCGGCGACGATCATCTCAGTGACCTTGGGCGGCATGATCGTGTCTTCGCCGTACTCGGCCGCAAAGGCCTGAGTGTCCACACCCTGAATGCGGAATACCATTGTCGGGTTCTGAACCTGACCGTTATCGCCGATAAAGTTCGGCAGTCCGGCCATGGCGACAATATCCGCATCGCCGGACGCATCAACAGTAATCTTTGCACGGACCTCCACCGGCCCCTGCTTAGTCCAGATCTTCGCACCTGCGACCGCCTCACCCCCGTCGGTCAGCACCTCGAAAGCGACGGAATGATAAAGGACTGTCACATTCTGGTCGAACAGCAGATCGTCGGCAACATCCCGCCAGACAACCGGATCATGGACCCGTGTGAAAGTCTTTCCGTAGCGGACGGGGTCGCCCAGACCGCCACGTGCCTCCATGGCGCGGACAAATTCCCCGGTGAAACCCCATACTGCCTGAACCGGCCGGTTCGACAACATGTCCGACGCCTCATAGAGACCGCACACCGTGCCCGACAGTCCGGCAACGGCGCCACCGCCACAAAAGCCGTAACGTTCCACCAGAACGACGCTAAGCCCATTGCGGGCCGCAACCGTCGCCGTAGCCACGCCGGCGGCACCACCACCGACCACCAGCAGATCGCATTGAAGAGTTTCAACAGGACGAAGATCGACAGACTGAACCATAGGGCCCTCATTGGTTAAGCGGTGCGCGCGCGATGGCCATGCGCCGGGGTTTGTAGGTTTCCTAGACGATCCGTCATCGCGCGAAACGCGCCAGCGTCTGTCGGGCTTCGGATGACTCGCAATCACGCGCAAAGCGGCGCGATGCCTCGGCATCCCAGATCTCGGCTTTGTCCATTAGTGTGGTCTGGAAAAAAGCCTTTGTCGATCGGACCGCCGTTTCGGGCAAGGCAGCCAGCTGTGCGGCAACCGCTCTTGCGCGGTCCAACGCCGCACCTTCTGGTACGCAATAGTCTGCAACGCCCAGCCGCATCGCCTCGCGTCCATCGAGCGTCTCAAAGCCCCAGGTCAGGCGTTGCGCAGTCACCGGCCCGGTGCGGTTACAAAGCACCTTGAGGCCCCATGGCGGCAGCCAGCCATTCGGTACCTCGGGCAGCCCCCATTTGGCGGTCTCGGCCGTGACTACCAGATCGCAGCTTGCTGCAAGAATGAAACCGCCACCCAGTGCGTGTCCCTCGACCGCGGCAACGACAGGTGTAGTGATCAGAGCCAGATGACGCACCATCGCGGCGGTTGCATTTTCATGGCCCACCATGCCGGCGATATCGAGCGCGCCCAGTTCCTTCAGATCGCTGCCGGCACAAAAGCTGGGCGGCAAACCTGACAGGACCACGACACGCGCCGATTCGAGTTTGGGCAAGAGCTGGATAATCCTAGCAATATCTGCGGAACAGATGGCATTGCGGCGTTCGGGACGATCAAGCGTCAGTTCTGCAATGCCGTCCGACATGGAAAATTGAACCATTTAGGGAATCTCCGTTCGGGGTGATTGGTGACAATTGAAGACCATCGCACCAGCGACAAAAGGACGGGAACCGTCTGCCACAGCTCTTAGCAATGAAAAGGGCCTTATGTTAAAGCCCATCATGGCAAAGAGCCTTTTGTGATGGCAATCAAAGGAACCTGCGACCGGCCATACGTCATTTATTTTTACCGGTAAAATGATGGGCTGCCATCAATGGAAGCGGGTCAAGAATACGGACTGGCGCAAAATCCATTTGGTCGAGAATATCGTGGTGCACGTCGACACCAGGTGCGATCTCAATCAATTCCAACCCAATATCCGTAATTCTGAATACGGCGCGTTCGGTGACGATCAACGCCTCCTGCCCCCGAAGTTGCACACCTTCCATCGCCCGGTATGTGACGGATTCCACAGCTTGCACAAATTTTCGAACTTTTCCTTCCCGTTTGATCTCGATCCCAATGTCACTGATTGAAACGTCAAGCCCGGAGGTTGTGAACGTTCCTGCAAAAATCAACCGTCGTGCATTGTGCGCGATATCTATGAATCCGCCAGCGCCGGGATTAATGCCCGCGAATTTCGAGACGTTTATGCTTCCAGCAACGTCGAATTGCGCGAACGACAATGCAGCAAAGCGACAAATACCCCCGTCGATGGCATCGAACTGGGTAACACCGTCCAGAAGCGCGTCCGGATTGATATTGGCAGAGAATTGCCAACCGGGCATGACCACGCCACCATAGACACCGTGTTCGGTTGTCGATTGATAGTTGCGACAGCGGTCGTCCTCAAACAGGCCCTGTTCGGCCATGATCAGTGGCGCATCGGTTGCCGAGCCGAACCCGAAGATCGACATTTCACCCGGACGCACCTCCTCAGCGACACGGCTTGCAATGATGCGGCCCATCGACATTGGCATTCTTGGCAGATCGCACAAGCGCATCCGGGGGTGAGATATGTAGGCTGTGTCGTAGTCAACGTTTGTGGTCATGGGCATGTCGGGTTCGACAACAACCCGATCTACGAAATGCCCTGGCAGTCGCGCCATTGTGGCCGGTCTGCTCGTGCTGTCGACAATCCGACGAACTTGCGCTATCACTGTTCCACCTGAGGCCTTCGCCGCAATGGCCATGGCAATAGAGGATGAGATCAAAGGCTCATCCTCCCATGAAAGATTGCCTGCCTCGTCGGAACTGGATGCGCGGATCAAGGCGACATCTATCGGCCAAGTCGGATAGAACAGATATTCTTCACCTTCAATTTCAATGACCCTGATCAAGTCCTCGGTGGTGCGCTGAGTGAACTTGCCACCACCTAGGCGCGGATCGACATAGGTTCCTAAGCCGATCTTCGTAAAATACCCTGGACTGCGGCGGCTGACCTCTCGTAACCAGTGCATTGTTGCCCCGATTGGCCAGCTATAAGCCTCGATCTTGTTTTCACGAATAAGACGCATCAATTCAGGCCTGCGTCCTGTAAGCGGATCTGTCGGGTTGACATAGGATCCCGAGATTATCCGCTTCATCAAACCTTCCTGAGCGACATGGTCCATTCCCTTGATCGACATGGAATCGCCGGTTGCCACTGGGAAATAGAACGTCAGTCCGGTGGGCTCCTGACTAAGGCGAAACCTGTTCCCTAAAGCTGCAAGAAGGCTATCGGGCGTTATCCATCCAATGACACCGGTACTGGCAACGACCGCACCGGAAACAATGTCGGCGACAGCCTCCTCGGCGCTCACAAAAAGTTCATCGTCACATCTTGTTTTTCGCACTCTATGGTATCCCCTGATATAATGCTTGCTCAGAAAAATATCTTTCGCCGCAGCTAGGATGTCTGAATGTAAGCATTGCGTTTTTATTCCTAGCCAAAAATTTCCAATAGAATTATCTAATGCGGACCCGCGCCTTTCGTGGCGAGGAATACTGCATAAAGACCGCTGGTTGCCGTCATGAACAATCGATTGCGTTTCGGACCTCCAAAAGCGCAATTGGCCACAATCTCGGGGATCAGGATCCGGCCCAGAAGATTGCCCTTGGGAGAGAAGCAGTGCACACCATCCCCGGCGCTGGTCCACAGATTGCCATGCATATCGATGCGAAAGCCGTCCGCCATGCCAGTATCTGGCATTGCAAAAACATCTCCACCACGCAATGTCCTGCCTCCATCCACATCGAAGACACGGATGTGTGCCGGGCCGCCCATGTCATGGCTGCGCCCGGTATCGGCAACGTAAAGCCGGGCTCCGTCAGGTGAAAATGCTAGCCCGTTGGGCTTTGCGAAATCATCGGCGACAACAGTCAATTCGCCTGTCGCACCATCAAGCCGAAACAGGAAACACCCCGATTGTTCGGCGATCGCTGCGTGACCTTCGTAGTCACCCATTATCCCATAATCAGGATCGGTGAACCAGATCGCACCATCGGAGGCAACGACGACATCATTGGGCGAATTTAGAGCTTTTCCGGAATATTGTTCGGCAAGAATTGTGATCTGGCCATCGAATTCAGTGCGCGTCACCCGTCGGCGGCCATGTTCGCACGTCACGAGCCGCCCTTGCAAATCTCGAGCATTGCCATTGGAATAGTTCGAGGGCTGTCGAAAGACAGAGACTCCAGCGTATTCGCTCCAGCGCATCATTCGATTGTTGGGAATGTCAGACCAGATCAGCTGACCCGAATCTCCGAACCAGACGGGTCCTTCGCACCAGCGGCCACCGTCCCAGATGCGCTCGACTTTGACGTGGGGCCCAAGGATGAGAGACTGGAAGCGGGCATCGTGTATGACGTAGTCGCCCATCCGCCCGCTCATGTCAGACCCCCGTCCACAATAAAGAACTGGCCGGAGCACATGCTAGCCTGGAACGATCCGAGAAATAGCGCCATTTGCGCCACGTCTTCGGGCTGAACCCGTCCTGGAAGTGCTTGCCGTTCATCCAGCCATTTCTCGCCGGCCTTGTCCAGCCAGAGCGATTTTTGTCGTTCAGTCATGACCCAGCCAGGAAGTATACAATTCACGCGGATATTGTCGGGCCCAAATTCGCGGGACAGGCCCTTTGTCAACCCGTGCATCGCTGCCTTTGCGGTTTGATAGGCGATCATACCCGATCCGCCCACCAACCAATTGGTCGAGCCGAAATTGATGATGGACCCGCCGCCTGCAGCCTGCATTTGGGAACGAACAGCCTGCGCTGCGAAAAAGGCATGGTCCAGATTCACCGCCTGCCGGTCGCGCCAGTATTCCGGCGTGACCTTGTCCAGATCATGGCGTTGATCCTGCGCGGCGTTATTCACCAGGACGGTGATAACACCCTGCGTTTCGCCAACGTTGGCAATGATGGATTGCAGGGCGTTAACATCGCTGACATCGCACGCAGTAAATGTCGCGCCGGTTTTCGCTGCAATATCGGCTCCCCCGACCTCGTCGATATCGACAAAGGCGACGCGCGCGCCCTGCGCCGCAAACCTTTCGACCATCGCGCGCCCAATGCCCGCGGCGCCACCGGTGATGAAAACGGTGCGGCCCATGAGGTCACGATAGGTCACGTCCATCAGAAAGGATCTTTCGGGATCGGCGTGCCGCGGCAGCCCACCAAAAAGTCGAAATCCGCCCCCTGATCAGCCTGCAACACCCGGTCCTGGTAGAGCCGCGAATAACCCGATTCCAGATCTGGCTTGGGAGGCACAAAGGCAGCCAGCCGACGGGATATCTCGTCGTCGGGAACGTCCAGATGCAGGCGGCGGTTGGGCACGTCGAGTTCGATCATGTCGCCGGACTGCACGATGGCGAGTGGTCCGCCTGCCGCCGCTTCGGGCGAGACATGCAAGACCGTGGTGCCATAGGCCGTTCCTGACATGCGTGCGTCTGAAATGCGGATCATGTCCTTGATCCCCGCTTTCAGAAACCGCGACGGCAGCGCCATGTTGCCGACCTCGGGAAAGCCCGGATAGCCCCGCGGGCCGCACATCTTGGTCACCATGATATCTTCGGGCGTGATGTCGAAACTATCGTCGTTGATCAGGCGCTTGTAATCCTCGTAGGTCTCGAACACGACGGCCCTGCCGCGGTATTTCATCAGCGCGGGGGTGGCGGCAGAGGGTTTCAGGACCGCGCCATTGGGCGCCAAATTACCGCGCAAGACGACGATCCCGCCCTGTTTCTTGAACGGTTCCTGCACGGTGCGGATCACGCGGCGGTCGAAACATTCGGCATCGGCATAGCCATCGCGCAGCGTTTGCCCGGTGACGGTAAGCGCATCGCCATCGAGAACGTCGTCGATTTCTTTCATCACGGCGGGCAAGCCGCCGGCATAGTAGAAATCCTCCATCAGGTAATCGCCCGACGGTTTGAGGTTCACCAGACACGGGATGTCACGGCCCAGCCGGTCCCAGTCCTCCAACGTCAGATCAACACCGATCCGGCCCGCGATGGCGATCAGGTGAATCACGGCATTCGTCGAACCGCCTATCGCGCCATTGACGCGGATCGCGTTTTCAAAAGCGGCCTTTGTCAGGATTTTCGACATCTTGAGGTCTTCGTCAACCATCGCGACGATCCGCCGACCAGCCAACTGCGCCAGTGTCCGGCGACGACTGTCTACTGCAGGGATTGCGGCGTTGGTGGGCAGCGCCAGCCCCAGCGCCTCGACCATCGACGCCATCGTCGATGCCGTCCCCATGGTCATGCAGGTACCGGCTGATCGGTTCATGCAGCTTTCAGCTTCGATGAATTCGGCCTTTGTGATCTTGCCAGTATTCAACTCGTCGGTCAGACGCCAGACATCGGTGCCCGACCCGATCTGCTCGCCGCGGTAGCGTCCGTTCAACATCGGGCCGCCAGACACCACAATCGTCGGTATATCGCAGCTCGCGGCCCCCATCACCGTCGCCGGCGTGGTCTTGTCACACCCGGCCAGCAAGACGACGCCGTCAATCGGGTTGGCGCGGATGGTTTCCTCGACATCCATCGCGGCAAGGTTTCGAAACATCATTGCGTTCGGGCGCATCAACGTTTCGCCCAAGCTCATCACCGGGAATTCGACCGGAACCCCCCCGGCCTCATAGACGCCGCGGGCGACGCGTTCGGCCAATTCACGGAAATGCGCGTTGCAAGGGGTCAGTTGCGACCAAGTATTGCAGATACCGATGATCGGACGCCCGTCAAACTGATCGTCGGGCATGCCTTGGTTCTTCATCCAGCCTCGCGCGGCAAAGCCAAGTTTGTCCACTTCACCGAACCAGTGGCTGGACCGGAGCTTGCGGGCACTCATTGCGCTGCCTCGGCTTGTGCTTCCTCAAAGGCTACGAAACGCTGCTGCTGTTCGCCCAGCTTGTCGATGCCAAGCCGCACCATATCACCGGGCTTGATCCAGACCGGATCGGGCTTGATCCCCGCACCCACACCGGCAGGTGTGCCGGTCATGATGACATCGCCGGGCATCAGAACCATGAAGCGGCTCAGATAGCTGACAATCGTCGCCACGCCGAAAATCTGATCCGCGGTCGACCCGTCCTGGTAGCGTTTGCCATTTACCTCCAGCCAGATCCCGAGCGCCTGCGGGTCGCCAACCTCGTCCGCGGTCACCAGCCAGGGGCCAAGTGGTGCGAAACCTTCACAGGATTTTCCCTTGGTCCACTGCCCACCCCTTTCAAGCTGGAATGCCCGTTCGGACACATCGTTTGCCACAGCATAGCCGGCCACATGGTCCAGCGCGTCGGCCTCGGTCACATGCTGGGTGCGCTGGCCGATCACAATGGCCAGTTCGACCTCCCAATCGGGTTTGGTGGACCCTTTGGGAATGGTCACGTCGTCGTTCGGGCCGGTGGATTGGCAGGATTTGATGAACACCACCGGTTCAGTAGGTTCGGCCATACCGCTTTCAGCCGCATGATCGGAATAGTTCAGCCCTATGCAGACGATCCTTCCGATATTTCCGACGCAAGGACCGATGCGCGGGGCACCGATCACCTCTGGAAGAGTTTGCGGATCCAGCGCCGTTAGCTTGGCAAGCGAGGCCGGGTCAAGCACATCTCCAGAGATGTCAGCGACGACGCCGGACAGGTCGCGCAAGATGCCGACTTTATCGATCATGCCCGGTTTTTCAGCCCCGGCAGCGCCAAATCGTAATAGTTTCATTTTTGATTTTCCTTAATATGTGGCGCGACCGCCAGAGATATCGAACACGGCACCGGTGGAGTAAGAGCAATCCCGGCTCGACAGCCAGGCAACAAGGGTCGCAATCTCTTCGACGGTGCCCATACGGCCCATCGGGATTTTTGACAGCATGTAGTCCAACTGGGTAGGCGTGACGGCCGCGACCATGTCGGTCTCGATCACGGCCGGTGTGATGACATTTACCCGGATCCCCGTTGTCGCAAGTTCCTTGCCAAGGCTCTTGGTCATCGCGATCACTGCGGCCTTTGAAACGGAATAGGCGCTGGCATTGGGATTTCCATCCTTGCCTGCCATAGACGAGATGTTAACGATCCGACCATAGTTGCTTATTTTCATTATCGGAACGATGGCGCGACTGGTATGAAAGATGCCGTCGACATTGACCGACTGAACCTGTTTCCAGACATCGAGTGGATAGTCGTCCAACGGCAGGTTCAGGCCAGCGATCCCGGCGGCATTTACCAGAATGTCGATGCCAGCCATGGCCACATCCGCCGCCGTTGCTGCGGCCGCGACGGCGGCATAATCCGCGACATCGACCACCTGCGTCTCGACGCGATTCCCCGCATCCAGTTCGGCAGCGGCCCGCGCCAAGGTCTCGCCGCACAGATCCCACAGCGACACCCTTGCCCCCGAGGCCAGAAACAGTCGCCCGATGGCAAGTCCCATTCCGCGTGCACCGCCGGTGATGACCGCGCGTTGATCTTTCATGTCGTAGTGATTCACTGGTATTCCTTTCTGGGCTTGACGGACGCGCTCACATCAGCATCTGGATGATCTTGTCATGACTTTCGCGGTCCTTTGGCCCGTTCAGGTCGATGGTCCCCCGCCTGGTGCCCGACCGCATGACGATGGCGCGTTCAGCCACTTCCATAACGTGTTCGATGTTGTGCATGATCACGATGACGCTCAGGTTGTGGCTTTTCAGTGTGCGGATCAGGTTTAGCACGTTGCCGGTTTCCCTGACCCCCAGCGCCGCCGTCGGCTCGTCCATGATGACGACCTTGCGACCCCAGATCACGGCCTTGGCCATCGCCACACACTGCCGCTGTCCGCCCGAGAACGCGCCGACCTCCTGATCAATACGCGGGATGTTGATTGCCATCTGGCTGACGGCGTCACGCGCCTCGCTACGCATGGCCTTGCCGTCGACAAACCCCACAAGCCTGCGCCACCCACTTCCAACCTTTTCTTTTCCCGCAAAAACATTGGCCGCTACATCGAGATTGTCGAACAACGCGAGATCCTGATATATCGTCTCGATACCGGAATCCCTTGCTTCATGTGGTGAACTGAACGCAACGCGTTTCCCGCCGATCCGGATCTGCCCGGCGTCGGGCTTGTGATAACCCGACAGGATCTTGATGAGGGTCGATTTTCCGGCGCCATTGTCGCCCAAAAGCGCCAGAACCTCGTTTTCATAAAGCTCGAAATCGACGCCGTGTAGCACGTCTACCGGTCCAAAACTCTTTTCGATTCCGGTCATTTCGACCAGTTTGGCGCGTGCGCTCATGTCCGCTTCCCCCGATTGACAATGGCATCCGAAAGAACCGCGAGGATCAGGACACAGCCCGAGGCAACCCCCTGCCAGTAGACAGAGACCGCGTTCAGAACGAGGACGTTGTTGATAAGTGCCAGGAACAGCACCCCCAGCGCCGAGCCCAGCACCGTGCCGCGCCCGCCGTATATCGAACAGCCACCAACGATGACGGCGGTGATGACGCGCAGTTCCATGCCCGTCGCCGTATTGGGAAACGCCGAGCCAAGCCGCGCGAGGACGACCGCGCCCCCCAGTGCCGCCAGTACCGAACAGATCACATAGCCTGCAAGTTTCAGGCGTTTGATGTCGATACCAGCCCGCAGGGCAGCCATTTCCGACCCGCCAAGAAAGGCGAATTTGCGGAACCAGACATTTTGCCAGACGAAAAGATGGAATATTACGACAAGAACGATGGTTAGCAAAACGAGATTGGGAATACCCAGAAAATACGCATCATTGGCGAGCGCCTTGAACCCGCCGGGGATCGACGACATCGCGTAACCACCCGACAGAATGTAGACCACGCTGCGAAAGATTGTCATCGTGCCCAGCGTTGTGATGAGCGGATTCAATCCGACATAGGCTATCAGCGCCCCGTTCACGAGACCGACAACCAGCCCGGACAACAATCCGGCAAGGATGGCGACAGGGATCGACGCGCCGGCGTCAAAGACCAACGCTATGACGACCGCGCTGAGGGCGACAACCGACCCGACCGAGAGGTCGATGCCCCCGCTGAGCAGCACGATGGTCAATCCAATGGCGACGACCATTTCGATCGACATGCCGATCACGACATTCTTCATGTTCGCCGTTGTCAGAAAGTAGGGCGAAGCAATCGTTGCGGCGATGCCGACTATCACGATCATCGCCGCCACGATGACTTCGCGGCTGAGAAGGAGACGCCTGAGATCAAGTCCGCCAGCGTCTCCGAGCCGTTCTAGATTTTTCTGGACCAAGGCTATGGAACCACTTCTTGAACAGAGAGGTGTGTGGGCGTCCAGCCAGCCAAAGCCAGCTGGACAAAGCAGATTTACGAGCAGGTGCCGATCAGGAAAGACTGTGCATTTTCTTGCGTGATGAAGAAAATGCCGGGATCAATGACCGGCGGCAGCTTGCTGACGCCAACCGATGCGCCGGGCACATTGTCCATGTGGCCATTCACGTATTGGTAGGCCATCAGCAAGGACAAATACCCTTCAAGGTAGGTATTGACCGCCGATGTGGTCTGGATCGCGCCGTCGATGATGCCGCAAACGATCGGATCAAAGACGTCCGACGCCACGACCATGACCTCCCCCTTGCGATCCAGTTCCGTCAGTGCGGTCGCAACCCCGGTGCCGGTCGCATTCATGACAACAATGCCGTCAATGTCGGGATTTCCCAAAAGCATCGTCTTGGTACGCTCGGCCGTGATCTGGTCGTCGCCTTGGTTGTCTTCTATGGCGACAACTTCGAACCCGGGTGCATTCGCGGCCAGATAGTCCTGCAACCCCTGGACGCGCACCTGAAGGTTCGTTTGGTTGACCGCCGTAAGCAGGCCGATCTGACCTTCGTCGGCACCGCTGGCCGTGATAAGCTCGACAATCTTTTTGCCGTACTGGTAACCGACATTGTAGTGATCGGGCCCGACAAACGTGATGCGGGCGCTGTCCGGCGCGTCGCTGTCAAAGGTCGCGACCGGAATACCCATTTCCGAAACACGGTTGATGGTCTCGGTCATCGATGGATCAAACGCACCGGTCAGGAAAGCCGCGGGCATGGTCAGCGCGATCTGTTCGATCTGGGTCTGTTGCGCGATGTTGTCGAATTCTACCGGGCCGGTGAATTCGAACTGGACGCCAAGTTGATCCGCGGCATCCTGCGCGCCTTGGCGGATCGGTGTCCAGAAAGGATGGGCCGAAATCGGCACGACCATCACGTAGCGCTGGTCTGAATGGCCTTCGGCCATTACAGGTGCGCCGCTCGCAAATGCAATTCCGGCGAGAGCCGCGGCCAATGCCGCAACCTTGAATGAACTCTTCATGTTTTCCTCCCAGTTGTTATGCGGTCCGGTCTGCTGACCCCGCCTCCACTACACCTCCGCCGATCTCCCGCGACGCAGGGCATACTTTGGTTTCATTGGATCGCCTTGGCTGACTTCGCCTTCGTATCCGAGGATTTGGAGACAGCGTCTCGGACGGATTGCAGGAGGTTGCGCACCGCTTGGCGGGCCGCAGTTGGATCTCCGGCCTCTATGGCGAGCAAAATGCGTTCGTGCAGTTCAAGGTCGCCTACCGGTTCGCCGACGACAGAATTGGTGAATCGAAAGCTGAACCGCAGAGCGGAAGAGACGATGGCGACAAGCGGCATCATGAAGCGGTTGCCACTTGCCGCGACAATGGCCTTGTGAAACGAAAGGTCTGCAGCAATCGGGTCGTGCAGACCATCTGCCGCTGCCACCATCGACTCGAAGGCTTGCCGGATACGTGCGATCTCTTCCGGTACTCTTCGCTCTGCCGCCAGCGCAGATGCTTCGGTCTCTACAGCTAGGCGCATGTCAACCAAGTCGACGAGAAATGCCTCGTCCGGGCCGGTATCGTTGATCCAAGACAGCAGGTCGGCGTCTAGGAAACTCCAGTTGTTCCTGTCGCATACAACCGTGCCACGACGAGGACGTGCATCCACCAACCCCTTGGAGGCCAGAATCTTTAGCGCAACGCGCACTGCGCTTCGGCTAACGCTGAAATCCGTGGCAATTTGGGATTCGTTTGGCAGCACATGACCCGGCGTGTACTCCCCGTTGACGATCTGCGCCCCAATTGTGCCGGCCACCCGCCAACTCAAACCCACTTTGCCTTTGATTACCTCAAAATCGTTCATGGGAACCCCTAACGGTTGATTAAACGTATAAGTCCTACAAGTTCTATTAGTCAACACATAAACGTACTTGATCACGGCGAGTTTGCGCGGTTTCCTCTCGTCTCTAGCAGGCCGCTGAAAAAGTCCTACGCGCGCCCATCGCACCCCCAGAAACCGGAAATTTCGTCCGCAATAGTCCGAAATTGCCTGCTCAAGCGACTGTAGAGGCGGTCTGGCGGAAGATTTGTCTCTGAGCGGTAGCCTGAAAATCCTTTTTCAGCACCCTGCTAGGGCCTGTTGATGTTCACCGAAGCCGGATGACGGTTGATGCGAGGGCAATGAAAGCGCTGAAACTGGTTTCGGTCTTGCAGCAACGCGTAGCGATCCCTCTGTACTCCTTCAGTTTCCCGAAGAAGTTTTCGATCAGATGCCGCCACGTGTAAGTATCGCGGTCGAACTCGGCGGGCAAGCGTCGGTTGGATTTGGGCGGGATGACGGCCTCAATCCTGGCCTCTGCCAGCGCCTCACGCAGCCAGTTCGCGTCGAAAGCCCGGTCCGCGAGAAGCTTTCCGCATGACAAGCTTGCCTGAATTGCTCCCGTGGAACTGGAAAGCCAAGCAGGAAGCTGTCAAGGCCGCGTAACCGCGTCCCCCGCTGGATGCTTACAGTCAGGCATGGTCATTAGCGACTGCATGCCGCGCCACCGCGCCAAGGGGTACCTCAAATTCCTTAGAAACATCGACAACGCCGTGTGCCTGCGCGGAGCGCGAGATACGCGCCTTGCTCCTCACCGGCATAGATCACCGTTTCAAGCTGGGCATCGGACAGCAGGCCGTCCCGCAAGACAGAAGTTGGCAGCTTCGGCCGGTAGCTGGGTTTTGGCGGTGCGACCGAGGCCATGGCGGCGGATTGCACCAGCTTGGTCGGGT
>Ga0105054_10006242_pt1 | contig 16705 bp, 12 predicted proteins | sample BON02_FD_78091 | JGI IMG/M metagenome (GOLD analysis project Ga0105054, IMG submission 78091) | Freshwater microbial communities from Lake Bonney liftoff mats and glacier meltwater in Antarctica - BON-02 (megahit assembly) | ecosystem: Environmental > Aquatic > Freshwater > Ice > Glacier...
GGCGCCCAGTGGCGCGGGATCGGTCGCCTCAAGGATCAGCTAACCATCCACGCTGATGCTTAGTCGCCCACCCTACTTTCTGATCCTCAGGTCGTAGACTTTTCCTTGTTCGCAAAGTCCCTCGTGTTTCTCCGCAAGCAGTTGAAAGCCGGGACAGCGCCGTATCCGGAATCGCGCGGGTAGATCCGCGCCTGCGGTTTCGCCGGTGAACTGCCAGTCCCGGAGGAACGTGAAGATGGTGCCATCGAGATCGTGGTAATGCTTATAATCGCCATCAGCCCGTTCATCACGGGACTCCTCAAGCGTGGTGCCTTCGCGAGCGGCGTAGGACAGGAACAGGTTGATGTTGTGGGCTCCCACCGCAGAAGCCACGACACAGGCCTTCATCCGTATCTCCACGTCGGCGGGAAATGGCGTGCGGCTCCAGATCGTGCTCACACTGCCCTCCACTAGCCCAGCATCCGGATTCGCTTTTTGGTAGAGTCGATTATCCGCGCCCAAGCCGCTTCGCCGCCCTCTACCCAGTAATGGTCGAATGAATCGAAATTATCTGAGTAGAGCTTCTTCACCGAAAAGAGGTGCCCCTATTGCGCCTTCGGTTCTTCCTCGTCGTCAGGACCAAAGCGCCACATCCCGGAATTGCGCATGCGATCACGCAGAGCTTTACTTTTGAAAATCGTCTTCACGGTGTCGTCAGACGCGCGACTGTTGTCCAACTCGGGGATATTCGCGAGATAGTAGGTCAGGCCAGCGATGACGGCGGAGGCATTTTTGAGCATCTCGTCGTCGATCTTATCGAAGGTATCCCCGAAATCGTGGTAGTAGCGGAAGTCCTCGTCAGCGATGGGTGCGCCAAACGTGATACTGCGAATACCCTCGAGCTGATAAGGCGTATGGTCGCTGCCGAACCAGTTAGTATTCTCCACACCTTTTTTCAGGCGGCGTTCGCCAAGCGAGGCATCAAAGCCTTCCAGCACGGGCACCAAATCGACAAACCCCAGCGCATTGACCGATTCGATCGCGCCAACCATATCGAGATTGATCATCGCTGAGATCGGCCGATTACGGACCGTCGGTGCGTGATGGCGTGAGCCCCAAAGCCCCTGTTCCTCACCATTGAACCAGATCAATTCGACGGTGCGCAGATTCTTCGGAGAGAACTCCTGCAGAGCTTTCGCCACTGCAAACAGTTGCGCGGTGCCGAGCCCGTTATCCATCGCACCTTGGCCGAGATCCCATGAATCGAAATGCCCGCCCACGATGATCGTGTCGGCGGAATCACCGGGGAATGACACCACGATATTGGCGGTGTCGATCTCCTTACAGTAGCTGAGGGTGTGTAAACGCACTCGCACAGGTTTGCCCCGCTTGAGGGAGCGCGACATCCACTTACCCTCTTCCTGAGTGACGCTGTAAACGGGAACAGCCAAAGGCGTTCCTTCGAAAGAGCCGGTGCGGCAAAGCAGCTGCCCGCCAGCGATACGACACGTGCGGATAATGCCCTTGAGCCCGAGCTCAGCGGCGAATTCGTTGTAACCACCACGACGCGTGCGCGCGCCAGCCCCGAGCAAGCCGATCTTCCCTTCGGTCTCAAGGCCCTCGCGGGCCTCCTCACTGCCATTCCCCAAATCAACCACATCGGCTTCGAAGGCATCGTGAGGTTGCGTGTAGCTGAGCGAGGTCGCACGAAGCTTGCGATTGAGAGGCGCGACCATCGTGGCTTCATCATTTCCGCGCACCCAACCCGGCATCTTGAAAGTTTGCAGTCGCGCATTCACCCCGACTGCACGCAACGCTTCGATCGTGCTGACCAACGCGCCCTCATTGGCGGCCGAACCAGTGAGGCGGCCGCCGTGATCATCACAAAGGTGACCGAGAAATTCATACGCCGATTGATCAGCGAGCACTGATTCGACAATCGCATCCTGAACTTGCTGATGAGCCTCAGCCAACTGGCTCACGCCGAGGTGCGGAGCTTTAGGGCCCTTACCATCATCTGTGGTCTCATTGTAATGCGCCATCATCGGCGATGCACCAAACAACACGGCAAAAACGAGGATCAAAGAGTAACCCAATAGGTTACTCTTTGGGTGAGGAATTGAGGGGGTTGATTTCATGATTCTCGGATCCAGACACGCATTTCGCCTTCGCCACGGTTGTTCCACAGGCAGTAAGGCACAGCTTTGATGGTAGTTAAAGTGACCTCGGGTTCGGCCGAGGAATAAAGTTCATCGTTTACAGGCTTAAGACGCTCGGCGTCGGCTTCGATCACAATCGACCCACCGAGTAGATCTGAATCGAAACGCTCGGTAAACTGCGAGGTCTTCGGCAAACGCAGCAGCGCGAGTTGATCGCCATTGTCGATCTCCTCGACACAAAGCACGAGCGGCCCACGCTGCAACGCGACGGAGCCGATATCATGATAGACGTGGGGATGCGCGCGGATGCGCTGCACCTTCATGGGAAAATCAAGCGCGACGACATCTCCGCGTTGCCACTCACGGGCGAGGTGTAAATAGCCGTGGCGATTGCCCGCGGCGATGTCGACTGACTCGCCATTCACAGAGACAGTAGGAGCGGAGCACCAACCGGGCAGGCGTAGACGGAGCGTAAAGGTCGCCGCTGTAGCCGGGTTCAGCTCGATGCTTACTTTTCCGTCCCACGGATAATCTGTCTTCATCGCAAACGAAAGCTTCGTGCCCAAGACATTCGTTTCGAGCGAGCAGTCGGTGTAAAGATGCACGGCCAATCCATCGTCGAGCACGGAGTGGGTGTAGTGGCCAAGCGAGGTGAGCGTGCGCGCGATATTGGGCGGACAGCACGCGCAACCAAACCACGGCACGCGCTCGGTCTTCACATACCTCTGATCGAAGCGGCGCTTTGCTTCTTCCGGGCGCACTTCAAGCGGGTTCACATAGAAAAACTTCGTGCCATCAAGCGCCATGCCCGCGAGCACGTTGTTGAAGAGCGTGCGCTCCATCACATCGGCGTATTCGCCGCGTAGGTCGAGATCGAGCATGCGGCGGGCGAAGAAAATCAATCCGATGCCGGCGCAACTCTCGGCGTAGGCGCGATCATTGGGCAGATCGTAGCGTCCGGAGAATTGCTCTCCATTCCACTCCGCGCCAATCGCACCGGTCACGTAATAGTGATATTTGCAAAGATTGGTCCAGAGGGTGTTGCACGCGTCGCGCAACGAATCGTCGCCCAACTCCAAGGCGAGATCAGCCATCGCCGTGTATAGGTAGACTGCGCGCACAGAATGGCCGATCGGATCTGATTCCTCGCGCACAGGTTTATTGGCCTGCAAGTAGGCCCAGCGGTGGTGGTAAAAGTAGACCGGCAGTTTTTCCAAGCCGTGGCGGACATACTCTCCCTCGTAGTAATTGGGTTCTGCGCCGCGTTGATTAATGAAATAGGCAGCGAGTTGGACATAGCGTTTTTCACCCGTGACCCGAGCGAGTTTCACCAAAGCCAATTCCACTTCTTCGTGACCGGGGTAACCATGATTCTGATCCTCGCCCAAACCGAAGACGCGCTCGATCATATCCGCGAGTTTGCACACGACATCAAGCAGCGTGCGCTTACCGGTAGCCTCGAAATGCGCCACCCCCGCTTCAATGAAGTGGCCGGCGATATAGAGCTCGTGCCATTCGAAAAGATTGGTCCACTTCTTATCGGGCGCGGTGAGCTGAATATACGTGTCGAGATAACCGTCGGGTTCCTGAGCTTTGGCGATAGTCGCAATCATCTCATCGATCTCGGCTTCGAGTTTTGCGTCGGGATGCGTGGCGAGGCTGAACGATGCCGCTTCGAGCCACTTCGCCAAATCGGAATCCTGAAACCAGAGACCATAGAACTCTCCCTGCTTTTCGCCGGCGGCGACTTGGAAGTTATGCACCGTGCCGCTGCGTTCGGCGCCAAGGATACGATCATTCAGCGCTTCCCATTGATAGGGAATCACCACCTCGCGAACGAGTTTCGTGCGTTCAGCAAGGAAGCCGCGTTTGAAACGAATTTTGGGTAGCGCAATACAAGTGGGGGTCGTCATAGCAAAGAGTGAAATGAAACTTAAACTACGATAAATAAATTGGCCACTGATGGTGCCCAAATCTTGAGAGCGGATGACGCGCTGGCATGCGCGAGCAAGTTCGCTGTCGACGAACAGGTGAGGAAAGAGAAACTTCCCCCCAACCATCTGTGCTCATCGGTGCAATCTGCGGCTTCAGCCCGGGTCATGAGAAATTGAGAGAAACCACCGAAGCGGCGGGGAGAGTGAGGGTGGCTTGATCACCGGTGATTTTAACGCCCGGCAAATCCGTGGTCGTGATCCTGCGTGGTTGATCGAAGGTGTTGCAGGCCGCTAATTCCGGCGAGGCGACTACGCGCGCTTGCACTATTTTCGAGGTCGCGCCGATGAGAGTGAGCGAAACTTCCACTTCATGAGCCGAATCGGTATTGGCGAGGCTAAGGTTGATCTCGCCGTTTTTGGCGCGCGAGGCGGCGGCGGATACTTGCGGAAAATTGCCCGCTTCGTGAATGAGTTGCGCGGTTTCGATTTCGAGCGGCAGGCGTTGTGCCCCCTGATGCACAGCGTAGAGAGCGAACACATCCCAAGTCGGCGTAAGCACGAGGCGACCACCTTCGGGTTCGGTCAGTGCGACCGCCTGGAGCACGTTGACTACTTGCGCGAGATTCGCGAAGCGCACGCGATCACAATGCTCGATAAACACATTTAGGTTCAGCGCTGCGAGCACGGCATCGCGAACGGTTTGTTGCTGATAGAGAAAACGCGGATTGGTGCCCTCCTCTGCTTGATACCAAGCGCCCCACTCGTCCACGATCATCGCAACCTTCTTGTCCGGATCGTGTTGATCCATGATTGCGCCGTGTTTGCGCACGAGCTCGTCCATCTGCCAACCCAGAGCCATGACTTCGTTCCACGAGTCCGTGGTGACCGAAGTCGCCGGTTGCTGATTCTCCCAACCGCCTAGGATCGTGTAATTGTGTAGCGACAGGCCATCCATCGCGCTGAATCCAAAGCGCGGCTTGGTGCACTCGCGCATCATCACCTCGGTCCAATTGTAGTCGGCTTCATTAGGGCCACAGGCGACGCGAAATGTAGAGGCTTTCGGATAATCCTGAACGTAGGTCGCGTAACGTAAATATTCGTCGGCGTAATAATCGGCGCGCATGTGACCGCCGCAGCCCCAGTTCTCATTACCAATGCCCCACAGGCGCACGTTCCACGGCTCTTTGCGACCATTGGCCGCGCGTTCGTCGGCCAAAGTGCCCTCGGGCGCATTCACGTATTCGACCCAGTCGCGCAGCTCACGCACGGTGCCACTGCCGACATTGCCGGCAAGATAAGGTTCGCAATCGAGCTGCTCGCAAAGATCGAGAAATTCATGCGTGCCCACCGCGTTGTCGTCGATCACGCCGCCCCAATGCGCATTGATTCGCCGCGGACGTTTCTCGCGCGGGCCGATCCCATCGCGCCAATGATAATCGTCCGCATAACACCCGCCGGGCCAACGCAGATTGGGAATCTTGATCGCGCGGAGCGCCTCGACCAAATCGCTTCGCCAACCGCGCACATTCGGCACCGACGATTCCAGACCAACCCAGAGACCATCGTAAATACACCGCCCAAGATGCTCGGCGAAATGGCCGAAGATATGCTTGCTGATCACCGGTCCGGATTCAGCCGTGTTGATCTGGATTTTTGCTTGGGCGGGCACAAGGCTACAGAGTTGAAAACCCAATCTTCCTGATATTTCCCGCTAACCAAATACAGTTATGGGGCAGGGCGTGACCGCCCTCCTTCGCACAGCCTATGGAGGACAGGCTGGGCGCGCCGTTGATGGTCTTCGGGCGGCCCAGCGGTCCGCCCCTACCTTTCAATCGTTGGTCCATACAGATTTAGGGAGTCACCGTATCGGAAATCGTGAGCGTGTTAAAATCGAGCACGCGTTGGAGTTTGCCATGTGTGATCGTCAACTTACGACCACCGATCTCAGCGTTGAGGTGCGGCCCTTCGAACAGTTTCCAATTCGCATAGTTGATCGCCTCACCATTCACCTGCGGGGCTTCGCCAAAAGTGAACGAGATCTGTTTTCCTCGCAGCGAGGTCATTTTGACTGTCGGCACGGGCTCGAGATTGAATTCGAGAGGCAACGCGTGGATGGCATCTTGAAACGCCTCGAAGTTCGCAAATTCATCAACCGACGCTGCCTGCACAATCGTGCCGTTTTTCAGGTGCGGACTCGTAAGCAGTTGGCCACCGATGGGCAACTTCTCTTTCGCCCAACCGCCACTGTAGTGAAGGTAAGGAATCCAGTGATATGCAGCCAGAGGTCGATACGCGAGGTAGGTCTGACCACCTTGGGCGAAGATCCAACCACTCTCATCTTCGGTAATATTCACGAGGTCCTTGGAGAAAAACCCATTAATGTGCGGGAAACGGGTGCCTTCAGGAATATCGTAAAGGGCGACCACGGTATCGAGATCTTGGAAGACCTGCTCGAAAGGCGAACTGCCAACGACCTTGTCCGGCGAATCGTAGGAAGGCTTTCCTTCATTAGTCACACCCTTGATCCACGGTTCAGGATACGCGGTGAATGACATCTGCATGGCGACACTCGAGGAGTTCGGGTGTAACGAGAACATGGTGTTGTGTTTGCCGCGTGGGTCCGGTTCGTCCCAAGAAACATCCCAAGCATGAGCCTGGATCGGATCGAGCTGCCCACCGGTGGTCGAACCCACGGCATAATCATCACGGAGATACTGCGTTTTATAGACGGGAGGAGAGAGCTCCTCGCTGTAACGCCAGCGACGACGAATGCGCGCACGATCGCGTTGCACGAAGTCTTCCTTTCGATCTGTCGCGAGGCGATAAATCACTTCCGGCACTTGGTAGTTTTTGGCCACCGTGGCGAAATACACACCCCAACCGCCGTAGCCTTTGGTCGGCGGGGTGTTGCCAAACAGGACCCAACTAAAATACGAAGAGAGCGAATTCCAGCGTTCGATGACCGAACCTTCATCGGTGCGTGAATTGGGGCCGCGCATCACTCCGTTTAGGGTGATGTTTCCGAGTTCGGCGAAAAGCCAATCGAGCATCATTTTCCCACGTTGCCGCATCTCCGGATCTTCGGACCAGGAGGCGAGGAAGAGCATCGGGATCGCATACTCACCGATGTAATGCGTGGGGTTAAATTCCCCCTGCCCAATCGTCGTAGTCATATCCATCCAATCGATCAGAAAGGCCTTTGATTCGGCGAGGTTCTCTTCCGAGGTCAGCCCGTTATACCATGTCTCGGCCGGTTCATTCGGATAGAGTTCCGACATCAAGTAGAGCGACGCGTAATACATCACCCAGTGATTCTCCGTGTCGCCCCGAAGCTGACGGGTCGTGCGCCAAACATCGCGAATCGAGGCCTGCGCCTCAGGGGAAAGCGACTCACGGCCGAGATAGGCGACACAAACACTCGGGAACATCCAAAATGGTCCAGTGCCTGGCTCTTCCATCGCTTTGAGCACGCTCAGCGAGCAATTCTCGAGGTCTTGCCCGAGGGCGAGTTTACAGGCGACCACCGCGAGTCCGAGATTACCCGGATCGTCGGTTTTCACCATCGCACCACTGGCGCGCCAGTTGAGCACTTCATTCACGCGCGCTTCATACTCCGCTCGCCTCTGGGCGGCATCTTCAATCACGCTGCGATCAGGCGGGCCGGCCTCAAAGGCAGGTTGCGCGAGGGCGGTTCCAGTTGATGCAAGGGTAAGCATGACGGCGAAAAATTTCCTGAATAACATAGGGGTGAAGATCCGAGGGTTACTGCGCCAGTTTAGGCAACGTGAGGAAGTAGTTCACAAGAGAACCTTTTAAGGTATCGGGCTGCCAAGTGCGGCCAAAATCATCCGAATAGAAAAGCGTTTGCTTGTGGACGCTGGCGTAAAGACGGCCATCCGGATCGACTCCTACTCGCCACACACGGTGCGGTTCCGGCAGACCGGCGTTGCGATCCTGCCAAGTCTTGCCGCCGTCTTCTGAAGTCAACACGCCCAAGCCCCAGCTCGCAATCGCGAGTCGCTGAGGATCCGTCGGATCAAAGGTGATATTGTATAGAGCATGGGACGAAGGCACTCCTTCGATTTGCTTCCAGGTGAGACCGCGATCCTGCGAGGACCAGGCCCCCGCACTTTGCGTGACGACCAACCAATGATCCGAGTTGTGCGGTGATTGCTGGATATCATCGACCATCTCCTTGGTGGGCAAAACGCACCGCCATGATTCGGCTCCATTCTCAGTGAGATACACCCCCACTTCGCAAGCGGCGAAGACGCGACCCGCTTGAGTGCGATCAATGGTGACGCGTTGCGTGTATTTGCCGCGTTCGGGCAGGCCATTTTCACGACGCACCAGTGTTTGGGCGCGATCGGTGGAAACCGCAATCCCATCGGGCAACGACAGGTAAACGTGATCAGGTGCATTCGGATCAACCGCGACATGGCGGGCTTCCGTCATATCCCAATCGTTGCAAATGCGCCAATGTTTGCCGCCATCCAGAGAACGCCAAAGACCGTTGTTGGCCGAAGTATAGACGACATTGCGATCACGGGGATCAAACGCCACGGCCGTGAGGGTGGTGTCGTTGTAACCCTGATGATTCCAGGAGCCGTCATCGCCACGTTTAAAGACGCCGTTCACCGTTTCGACCTTTGAACCAATCACATAGTCACGATTCACCTTGGCGCAGATATAGAAATCATACTCCGGAGTTGCCGTTGAGATTGTGGTCGAGGCCATGAGAGCAATCAGGATTAGGAAGGTTTTTAGAGAGTTCATTTTCCAGAGGTAACGGTATCAGAAATCGTGAGAGTGTTAAAATCGAGCACACGCTGGAGCCGGCCGTGGGTGATGGTCAACTTGCGTCCACCCACTTCCGCATTGAGGTGCGTGCCACCAAAGAGTTTCCACTCCGTATAATCGAGCGCTTCACCATCGACAATCGGGGCCTCACCGTAAGTGAAGGAAATCTCTTTCCCACGTAAAGTGGTCAGGCGCACCGTCGGCACCGGTTCGAGGGAATACTCGAGCGGCAACGCGATCATCGCTTTTTGAAAGTCCTCGAATGTCGCAAATTCACTGACACTGGCCGCCTGCACGATCGTGCCGTTCTTAACGTGAGGGCTGGCCAACACCTTGCTACCCGTGGAATCACGCGCCCACTTGTAACCCGCATCTGATGGCAACTGCCGATATTCAAGATGGGGAATCCAATGGTAATCCGCCAGGGGTCGATAAGCGAGATAGGTGTCACCTCCACGAGCGAAAATCCAACCGGATTTATCCTCGGTGAGATCAACCAGATCTTTGGAGAAAAATCCATTCACCTGCTCAAAACGTTCTCCCGGCTTGATGTCGTAAAGTGCGATCACGGTATCAAGATTCTGGTAGACCTTTTCGTAAGGCGAACAGCCCACCAGTTTGTCCGGCGCATCGTAGGAAGGCTTACCCTCAGCAGACACACTGATCGGCATCGGCTCGGGATAGGCACTAAATTGCATCTGCATCACCCGTCCGGATGAATGCGGGTGCAAGGAATACATCGTCGGGTGTTTGCCACGCGGATCATCCTCGCGCCACGTCACATCCCAGACATGTGATTGGATGGCATCGCTGACCCGCCCCTGATGTGAACCGACTGCGTAGTCGTGACGCAAATACTGGGTTTTGTAGATCGCTGGCATGTGCTCATCGCTATAGCGCCACATGCGGCGCGTGCGCGCGCGATCATGTTGCAAAATGTCTTCCGGCCGATCCGTCGCGATACGATAGATCACCTCGGGCACTTGATAATGAAGGGCGATGGCGGCGAAATAGTTTCCCCATCCGCCGTAACCCGCCGTCGGTGGCGTATTCCCAAACAGGATCCAGGAGAAAAACGAGGAGAGAGAATTCCAACGCTGAAGAACTGACGAATCATCCGTGCGTGAATTCGGTCCCCGCAGGACGCCTTCAAGCGTGACATTGGCCAATTCGGCAAACAACCAGTCGAGCATCATGTGACCACGTTGTTTCATTTCCGGATCTTTCGCATAGGTGGCCAACATCAACATCGGAATAGCGTATTCGCCGATGTAGTGCGTCGGGTTGTATTCTCCCTGCCCAATGGTGGTGGTAATATCCATCCAATCGATCAACCAGCCTCGGGCCTCCTTCAGATTGTCCGATGAAGAATTGCCCGTATACCAGGTTTCGCCCGGTTCATTCGGATAAAGTTCAGACATCAGATACAAGGAAGTGTGATACATCGTCCAGTGATTCTCGGTATCACCGCGCAACTGACGCTCGGTGCGCCAGGCCTTGCGGATGGAAGCCCGGGCTTCCGCCGAGAGTTTATCCTGACCGGCCAGGGCCACAATCGCACTGGGGAACATCCAGAAAGGTCCGGTCCCGGGCGTTTCCATCATTTCAATGACCCGTTGGTTACATTCCTCGATGCGCTGATTGCGCTCCAAAAGCATCGTGATCACCGCGAGGTCGAGTTTGGCGGGTGGCCCACCGGCATCGATACGACTGAAGCGCCAATCGTAAACCTCGTTGACGCGGGCCAAATACGCCGCCCGGCGTTCACCCGCATCCTGGATAACTTCGAGGGAAGGCGGGGGGGCCTCGTAAGAGGGTTGAGCCTGGGTAAGGCTAATGGCGGCGAGGGCAACGAAAGCGCGGCCCAGAGACTTAATCGATTTAAAAGAATTCATGCCTAGGGGTGGGTGGTATCGGTAATGGTAAGGGTATTAAAATCGAGCACCCGCTGAAGATCGCCATGCGTGATCGTAAGTTTGCGACCGCCGACTTCCGCGTTGAGATGAGTGCCTTCGAAAAGTTTCCCCTGCGAATAATCAAGTGGCGTGCCGTCGACGATCGGCGCTTCTCCGTAGGTCACCGAAACCTTTTTTCCCCGCAAGGTGGTCATCTTCACGCTGGGAACCTGATCGAGGGAATACTGAAACGGCAAGGCGATCATCGCTTGCTGGAAATCTTCGTAGCTGTCGAATTCATCGGCACTGGCGGCCTGCACGATAGTGCCGTTTTTCACATGAGGACTGACCAAAACACGACCTCCGGTATGCTCACGGTAATAGGCGTAACCGGCTGTGCTGGCGGTGCGACGATAATCCATGTGTGGAATCCAATCGTAGCCGGCCAGAGGACGGTAGGCGATGTATGCATCCCCACCTCGCGCGAATATCCATCCGGATTCGTGCTCAACTACATCGTTGAGATCCTTGGAGAAGAAACCGTTAACCTGAGGAAACCTCGCTGCGGGATCGATATCATACAAGGCGATCACCGTATCGAGATCCTGAAAGACTTTTTCGTAGGGAGAGCATCCCAGGATCTTGTCGGCCGAATCGTAAGAAGGCTTACCTTCAGCGGCTACGCTCACCGGCATCGGTTCGGGAAAGGTGGAAAACTGCATCTGCATCACCCGACCGGAGGAATGTGGATGCAAAGAGTAGATCGTCGGATGTTTGCCCCGGGGATCCTCTTCGCGCCAAGTTACATCCCAGACATGCGATTGAATCGCGTCGTTGACGCGTCCCTGATGCGAGCCCACCGCGTAATCGTGACGTAGATACTGGGTTTTATAGATCGGCGGCATATGTTCATCATCGTAGCGCCACATGCGTCGGGTGCGGGCCCGATCATGTTGCAGAATATCCTGCTGCCGATCCGTCGCGATCCGGTAGATTACTTGCGGCACTTCGTAGTGATCGCCCAGCATGGCGAAATAGGTGCCGAAGCCACCGTAATTCCGCGTTGGAGGAGTGTTACCAAATAGCATCCATGAAAAGGAAGACGCGAGGGCGTTCCAGCGCTCGACCACCGAGGTATCATCGGTGCGGGAGTTGGGACCACGGAGAACACCTTCGAGGGTGACTGTAGCCAACTCAGCAAAGAGCCAATCGAGCATCATGGTGCCGCGCTTCTTCATTTCAGGATCTTCGGCATAAGTAGCCAACATGAGCATGGGGATAGCATATTCGCCAATATAGTGACTCGGGTTGTATTCTCCCTGTCCAATCGTCGTGGTGATATCCATCCAATCGATCAGCCAACTACGGGTTTCTTCGAGATTCTCCTCCGAACTTTTGCCCGTATACCAAGTGTCTCCCGATTCGTTCGGATAAAGCTCCGACATCATGTAGAGCGCCGTGTGATACATCACCCAATGATTCTCCGTATCGCCGCGCAACTGACGCGTGTCTGCCCAGGCGCCACGAATCGCATCGCGCGCCTCCGATGATAATTTATCCTTCCCTACTTGGGCGGCGATGGCCACGGGGAACATCCAAAACGGCCCTGTGCCGGGAGCCTTCATCAACTCGATGATCCGGGCATTGACCGCATCGATCCGTTCATTGCGCAACATCAGCATCGAAGCCGATGCGATATCGATGACAATCTTGGGTTCACCTGTGCCGATGCGATTAATCCGCCAATCGTAGACCTCGTTGAGACGAGCCAGATAAGCAGCCCGACGTTCCGCGGGATCTTCAATCACGCGGCGATCAGGGATCGCTCCCTCATACGAAGGTTGCGGGGCGTCTGCCCAAGAAGTAGAAGCGATTAAGGCACTCAGTAAACCGACAAAAATTTGTTTAGCTTTCATGGCAAAAGATCCGGTTTCAGTCCTCACTCTGAGGAAGGGAGACAAAGTAATTCACGAGAGAACCTTCCATCGTGTCGGCGTTCCAAGTGCGACCAAAGTCATCCGACCAATAGAGCGTTTCCTTAAACACGCTGACGTAGAGGCGTCCGTTATTCGGATTCACCCCTACTCGCCACACGCGCGGATTCTCCGGCAATCCGGCATCGCGGGAAACCCAAGTCATACCGCCATCCTCGCTGGTCAAAATACCATTGGCCCAGCCGCCCACAGCAAGCCGTTGGGGATTCGTAGCATCAAAGGTCACATTGTAAATCGGATGTTCGGAATCGAGTCCCTTAATTTGCGACCAAGTGACACCGCCATCATGCGACATCCAAGCACCATGCCAATCCGTCGAAGCCATCCATACCGAGGCATCGTGTGGGGATTGTTCGAGATCGTTGACCTGAGTGGTGGTCGGCAAGACCTGCCGCCAATGCAGACCGGCGTCTTCGGTCAGGAAAATTCCTTTTTCGCAACCTGCCAAAACGCGACCTGCGGTGGTGCGATCGACCTCAATGGTTTTCGTGAATTTGCCGCGATCGGGCAGACCCTTTTCCCGGCGGATAATCGTCTTCCCCTGATCGAGAGAAACTCCCACGCCATCCGGCAACGCGAGATAAACGGTATCGGGCGAGTTCGGATCGATGGCCACATCCTGCCCCTCCGTCATATCCCAGCTATTCACCATGCGCCAACCTTCACCACCATCGTAGCTGACCCAAAGTCCGTTCAATGCGGCGGTGTAGATCACGTTGTGATCGCGAGGATCAAATGCCACAGCGGTGATCGAGGTATCGTTGTAGCCGAAGTGCTGCCACTCTCCTTTGTCATTGAGACGAAAGAGGCCATTGGTCGTGGTGATCGTAGAACCGATCACGTAGCCTTTGTTAACATTGGCGCAAATGATGAAATCCTGAGCGGCCGGGGCGATCGCGGCCGTGAGGCCTAGCATCAAAGCGATTGAGAGGAGACGTTTTAGTTTAGGCATGGGAAAAGCGTTCTGGTATTGCGGGGTTAAGGGGATGTCGTCATGAAATGACGCGATGAAAAATATCCTGCTGCTGACGGTTCTCTCTTTTAGTTTTCTAGGTTTGGCGCGAGCCGGTGATGCCTGCTGCGCGCCGGATTCCCCGGAAGCTCGTTTGGCCGCGGCGAATATCGTGCTGCCTGAAGTGCCGGCGGCGATCGCCAACTACGTGCCGGCGGTTCGAATGGGGAATATCGTAGTCCTCGCGGGACAGATCGCCAAGGGAAGCGATGGGAAATTCATCACAGGTAAAGTCGGCGTGGATCTCACTCTTGAGGAAGGGGCCGCCGCCGCCCGGATCTGCGCGATTCAGTTGATCGCTGCGTTGAAAGCCGAGATCGGCGATCTCTCCAAAGTGAAGCGCATCGTCCGGGTGGGTGGATTCGTGAATTGTCCCGACGATTACACGTCGCAGTCCAAAGTCGTCAACGGAGCCTCCGACCTGCTGGTCGAAATCTTCGGCGAGGCGGGACGTCACGCGCGCGCGGCCGTCGGCGTCGCTTCGCTGCCCGCGGGCGCCCCAGTGGAAATCGAAATGATGGTCGAGATCGCAGACTGACTCTGAGATCAGGTGGAACGCGTTGTCCTCAACGCGCTGCGGATCAATCGATTGGGTCTCGGACCAGCGTCTTGGGGACAAGCCGCACCACCTGAGACGGGGCTTTCTTCCACTGCCAATGACGGGGCGAGAGAGCATCGGCGTTAGGCTTGGCGGACGGTATCGTTGATTGAAGCGAGCAGCAGCTCACATTCCTGAGCCGAGTTAAACAAGTGCGTGGAAACGCGCACCGAATCGAGCCCCTGCTCGCTCACGGGACGAAGACGGAAGCGATGCTCTTGGGCAAGTTGGACCAGTAAATCACGATAAGAGATCTTGGGAGTGCGGAAGCCCATGATCGAAGCAAACATCTCCGGACGTTCCGGAGTGAGCACTTCAATCGAAGGAATTTTCTGGAGCCCTTCACGCAATTGCGTAGCCAAGGCTCGGCCGTGAGCCGCGATCCGATCGCGCCCTACCTTATAGTGAAAATCGATCGCCGCAGCGATACCGAGAATACTGGCGGCACTGCGCGTGCCATACTCATGACGAGTGGCATTTTTAGCATAGGTCATGGTGCCATCTGCAATCAGGAGGTTGTCACTATCCATCGGAATCTGACCGGTATAGGAACCGGCGCTGATCGGAATCACCTCTTCGTTGCGATCCTTGCGAATGAAGAGGATACCCGTTTCATGCGGCGCTCCCATCCATTTGTGACCACTGGTAGCGTAGGAATCACAACCGATCTCCGCCATGGTGAAAGGGAACATTCCGGCACTCTGCGCTCCATCAACGTGAAACCAAATACCATGCTCATGTGCCAGCTTGGCGATTTCCGCCGAGGGCAAGAGAATGCCAGTCGGTGCGGTCAGGTGACTGATTTGAATCACCTTGGTGCGAGGAGTGATCAAGGCGCGGATTCTCGCCAAATTGCCTTCCACTGTTTGGGTGTCTGGTTCGAATAACTTCACCACCACTCCACGTCGGATCGCTTGGTTATACCAAGGCCCGGAACCGCCGGGATGCGCGTGGTTTTCGAAAATAACTTCATCGCCTTCTGCTAACACCAAACCGCCCGCGATGATGGAATTCCCTTCCGTCGCGTTGCGCGTGAAACAGATTTCAGAAGCCTCCGTGCCGAAAAATCCGGCGGTCGTTTCCCGAGCACCCTCAAACGCGTGATGGTCGTGCTCCGAAATCGTCTGATTGTGAAGCATCACATCTGTGAACACCTTGATCACCGGTTTGGCCGCAGGCCCCAACCCACCCGTATTCATATAATGAAGATCAGGCTCGAGGGTGTATTGTTGGCGCACCGCTTTCCAGAATGCACTGTCAGTCGACGCGCTGTAATCCGGCAAAGCTACCGTAGCCATAGCAGTGTTATCGGTGGTCGCGCAGCCAATGCTGGGTCCAGCCAAGGCGCCGAGGGTGCCGATGCCGACACTGCGAAGAAACGTTTTTCGATTCATGGGGTTATACTCTGAAATGAAAGGGTGTGATCGACGGCATAGTCGCCTCCGATGGGAATTTCCTGAGTAGTATCAAACTGCATGGGAAACGCCGCGAGGGGATAATCGCGCCGGAGAAAACAATGCATCGGACCCGTATTATTTTCAAAGCGGATCACTACTCTGTTCAAAGTCGTATCGAATTGGCCGTGCCATTCCATCCACTTGGCTGAGGCACCATGCACGGCCTTCACACCCTCGAGTCCACCTTCCGCCACGACTTTGATCGTAGGATCGAGATGATCATCAAGCAGGGCGCGAGCAGCTCGAAATTCGAGGCCGCAATAATGCGAACCAGCCAATCCCCCATCGGAATGCGGATTTCCCAACGAGAGCACGCGACCGCTCACATTAGTCAGACAACTCTTAAAGCGAAACGTCCAGGTTTTCGTTTTCTCAAGTAGGAACACTTCGATGGAGCGATGTTCGTGAAAAATCACTTCATCAAGCCGACGCCATTCAAGCGCATGCGCGAGAAACGCACGGTTATCCTGCGCGTGGAGTTGATCCCAATCCATGTGCACTTGTGAACCATGATCGTCGCGCCATTTATAACCATCTTCGTGGCAGGTGGGGCCACCCCAGAAATTAATGCCGGACACCGTATTCAGCGTATAGCAAAGCGCGTGATGCCACGGGTGATCGTTGGGCCGAAAGTTAGTCAACGTATCGCCGTCGAGTGAATTGACCGGGTGGAAATACGGTTTAGGCGATTCCTTCGCGTCCAGTTTCGGCCGGTAATTATAGCGGAAAAGCAGGAGGTCATCCGCCAAGAGCGAAACGGTTTTCCCGTCTTCGTGTTCGATTCTTAAATTACTCATAATAGTGCAAATATTTCCTGAAATTTGCCCCCGGTGTTATTGCGAGCCGTTCCGTCGGGGGTAATGATCTTAGTTTCGAC
>Ga0105054_10006244_pt1 | contig 16705 bp, 15 predicted proteins | sample BON02_FD_78091 | JGI IMG/M metagenome (GOLD analysis project Ga0105054, IMG submission 78091) | Freshwater microbial communities from Lake Bonney liftoff mats and glacier meltwater in Antarctica - BON-02 (megahit assembly) | ecosystem: Environmental > Aquatic > Freshwater > Ice > Glacier...
AGCAGCGATGCACTGTCACTACGGGCTATGTACGACTTTGGCCGATGTTATGATGTGATCGTGTGGTGGTTAGTCCGGGGGTGGCCCCTTTGAGTTCAAGTTTTTTTCAATAGGCACAAGCGCTGACGCCTTCTCATGCGTCCTAATATTGAAGCCTGTGTTGATTCGTGCTTCGAATCGTTTCGCGCTTCGATCGAACAGACAGACCTAGCCACGGCTTTCGGGTTCAGTAAATGTTCAATGAATTTGGCTACGACACTTTTTGAATGCAGCAACATCCTGCGGAGCGCTCTTATGATGATCGCCTCTTTCCTGCGTCTGCCATTGCGGACTTCACTTCTCGCCATTGCGCTACTTCTGGCTGCCTTCACGCTGCCGGTGCCGACTATCGCCAATGACGCCAAGTCAGAGGGAGCCGCCAAAGCCGGGGCCGACTCGGTCGCCATTCGGCAAGAGCGCGTCGTGCACATGATGGGCGAGTTGGAAGACAAATTCCGCAGCCTCGCTTCGACCCTTGAAAAGACCGAGCCCGAGCAGGCCAAGCGACTGATCACCGCGCTCAACAAGAGCAAGGAAGAACTGATTCAGCCGCGCCTGAAGACCATCGTCGAAAAGATGAAGACCGGCGAGTTCGAGTACACCACCGATGTCGATGGCAAGCGCATCACGCGCAACATCATGCAGGATCAGGAAGACATTGTGAACAGCCTCAAGGCGCTGGCGCAGCTGCTGACCGAAGACCCCAGCGAGCTTGATGAAAAGCTGCGCGAGATGCGCGAGCTGGAAAAGTTCAAGGTGGAAGTCGAGAAACTCATCAACCGTGAAAACGAACACCTGACCGAAAGCAAGAAAGCCGCTGACCCCGATGCGGCCACCAAGGATCTCGACAAGCAGATCGCCAGCGTGGCCAAGCTCATCGGCAAGCAGGAAGACGTCATCAAGAAGACTGGCGCCGCCCGCGAGAAGGGTGTGCACGAAGTCAACAAGGTCACCAAAGATCAGAAAGATGTCCGCAAGGAAACCGAAGACGCCAAGAAGGATGTCGCGGGAAAGGAGAGCCAGGAAGGTAAAGAAGGTACAGAAGGTGGTGACAAGCCCGGTGAAGCTGGCGGCAAGCCCGGTGAAGCTGGTGGCAAGCCCGGTGAAGCAGGTGGTAAACCCGGCGAAGCTGGTGGTAAGCCCGGTGAAGCTGGTGGCAAGCCCGGTGAAGCAGGTGGTAAACCCGGCGAAGCTGGTGGTCAATCTGGCGGCGAATCCGGCGGCGAATCAGGCCCCAAACCGCCCGGTCAGGAACCACTCGAAAAAGCCATCGCTGCTCAGAAGGCCGCTGAGAAAGACCTGGCCGACGGCAAAGGCAAACAGGCTGAACAAAACGAAAAGGTCGCACTCGACAACCTCAAGAAAGCTCTTGATGACCTGAAAAAAGAACGCGACCGCATCGCCAAGCTCCCACCCGAGCATAACGATGCCATGGCCAAAGCACAGGACAAGACCGGCGATGACACCGGCGACCTCGCCAAGAAAATGGCCCAGGCCAAGAGCAGTTCCCCCGGCGGCGCCAGCGGTCAGCCCGGCAGCGAGGGCGGTGAAGGTGGCGAGGGTGGCGAAGGCGCGCCAGGCACCGAAGATGTGCAGCAGGCGCAGCAGCAGATGCAACAAGCCGCCAAGAAGCTGGGCGAGAAAGATCCCAAGTCCGCCCAGAAGCCTCAGAAGGATGCAGTGGACAAACTCAAGAAGGCCCGCGAGGAAATCGAAAAGCGCCTCGCCCAGCTTCGCAAGGAAATGCAGGAAGAACTGCTGGCGGCACTCGAAGCACGCTTTCGCGAAATGCTCAACAAGCAGAAGCCGGTGACGCTGGAAACCGCCAGCCTCGATGGCATCCGCAAACAACGCGAGTGGAAACGCGCCGAGAAACTCAACTGCGCCAAGCTCGGCCAGGAAGAAAAATTCATCGGCACCCTCGCCGATGTCGCCCTGCAAATCATCAAAGAAGATGGCACCACCATCGTCTTCCCGCGCATTGTCGAACGCCTTCGCGATGACCTCTATGCTGTCAGCGAACGCCTCAAAGCTGAACAGACCGATGGCTACACGCAGGACCTTCAGCTCGAAATCGAACGCACGTTGCAAGACCTGATCGAAGCACTCCAGCGCGCACAGGAAGTCAGCGATCAGTCGCCGCCGCCGGGCGAAAGTCCGCCCCCCGGCCAGCCCCAGCCTCAGCCGCTGGTGCCCAACTCGGCCGAACTGAAACTGATCAAGAACGCCCAGCTTCGCGTCAATCGTCTGACCACCAGCTTCGACAAGAACCGCCCCAGCGACATGGGCCCCAACGATGCCAAAGCGGTCAAGGACATCGCCCGTCGGCAGGAAGATGTACACCAGATGGCCGAGGACATCGTCGAACGCGGCAGCAAGTAATGGCCGAGGTCAGAGGTCAGTAAAACTATTTAGCCGTTCGCCTTGGCGAACGGAGTCTTGAAACTTGAATCAAAATCCCGGAGATCCTCCATGCTCCTTCGCACGCTCAAACTTTCCTTCCTTGCACTGGCCTTTGCCGTTGCTCCCGTCATCGCTGCTGATGATGTGACGATTCCTTCGCTGCCTTTTAAGCCTGTTTCAAACGATCAGGTTGTCGCTCGCTTCATGCAGGACACCCTGACCAGCAAAGCGCTCACTGCCGAGCAGCGTACTGCGATGCTCAAGGAACTCGATGATGCCACCAAAGATGGCGCAGGCGATTTTGCACTGACCCGCGCACTTGTCGCTGCCCATCCGAAGCTGAGTCAGGCCTTAGGCAAGTTTGCCGATGAAGAATTTCCCGAAGCGATCAAGCTGCTCACCGAGCTTTCCAAGTCGGAGGATCAGTACCTGGCAGCCCACGCCGAGTTTTACCTGGCCCGCGCCTACATGATTGATGAGCGTTATGAAGATGCGCTGCCGCTGCTTGATAAGCTCGCCGGTGCTGACAAGAGCGACAAGACCTTGAGCGCGGGCGATGCTCTCTTCTTCAAAGCGATCTGTCACGACAAGCTCCTCGAGCGCACCGAAGCGCTCATCGCCTTCGCCACCTTCTTGCGTCAGAACCCCGCCGCCAGCGAGCGACTGCTCGTCGGCGCTGAGATGAAAGTCGAAGAGCTCAAGCTGCTCGCCGACGGCTCGCTCTGGGATGTCACCGAGCGCATGGATTTTTCCCGTCGTCATCTCGATATGGCCAAGACCGCTGACCCGACGCAAAAGCAACAGGGCACGATCATCGTCATGCTCGACAAACTCATCGAAGAAGCTGAGAAAAAGGAAAACGGCGGCGGTGGTGGCGGCGGCGGCCAAGGTCAGGGTCAGGGTCAAGGCCCCGGCGGCGATCGCAGCGGCATGCCCTCAAGCCCTGCCACCGAATCGACCGCACCCGAAGGCTCCTCCAAGATCACCGACCTGCACCGCATCAATCGCGGCTCAGCAGCCGACTCATGGGGCGATCTTAAAAAGAAGGAAAAGCAGGACGTCATCAACGCCTTCAAAGCCAAGTTCCCGTCCCGCTACCGCCAGGCTGTCGAGGAATACTACAAAGGCCTTCAGGAAGGCAAAGACGAGTGAGATCGATTTCGGATTTGCGACTGCGGATTACAGATTTGAAATTTGAGATTTGTAATTTGAGATTTGATAAATCTGTTCGACTCCGTTTAGCCGCGACGTGACCCGTTGCGGCTAAACTGTTTTAGTTAGCCGTTCGCCTTGGCGAACGAAGCGCGTGCATGGTTGCGCAAGATTTTTCTTCGTCATCTGGATTTTTCATATGCCCATTATCCATCGCGTCATTACGCTCGTCACCTTTGTAGTGCTCCTGACCGCCTCCACGCTTGTCGCTCAAAATGACACAGCCGTGATGCTCGATGGCTCGCGCGTTTCGCAGAACGTCAAATCCATCGCGGATGGCAAAGTCACTTTCGATGGCGATGCGCCGCCGGTGGATGTGCAAGGCCTTCGCCGCATCGAGCGCGCCATCGAACCCACAGCCAGCGAAGCGACCGCGCGCGTGCATCTCCTGGCCGGCGGCATGCTCCGCGCCACCACTGTCACCATGAACGATGAGACGTGTCAGATCAACTGGCTCTACGGTCAGCTCAAGCTCCCCATCGAAGCTGTGCGCGGCATCCGCCTGAGCGATGAATCCGATATCAAAAAGCTCCCCGCCGGCCACGACACTTTCACCGCAGACCTCAGCGCCCCGCCCTCGGATAAAGATCGCCTGTTCGTCACCGTGGAAAACAAAGTCCAATCCCTGCCCGGCATTTTCGCCGACTTGTCCGCTGAAAAAGTGAAGTTCACCTTCGAGAATCAGGACCGCGAACTCGAGCGCACCCGCGTCTTGGGCATGACCCTCGCAGGCGGCGGCAAAAAACCCGACCTCACCGGCATGACCATGATTCACCTGGCCGATGGCTCTTCGCTGTGGGCGACGATCAGCACCATGGACAACGGCTCGACCACGCTCAAACTCGCCAGCGGCGTCGAACTCAAACTCCCCTGGGCATCAATTGCGCGCATCGATGTGCGCAGCGATCGGCTGACTTTTCTCTCCGATCTTGAGCCCACCGATGTCGAGGAAAAAGCCATCGCCTACGTCGGCTCCTGGCAGAAGGATCGCTCGGTGCGCGGCAAGTCACTGACCATCAAAGGCAAAACTTTCGACAAAGGCATAGGCGTACACGCGACGAGCCGGCTGACCTTCACCATCGATCCCAAGTTCAACATTTTTGCCGCGACCCTCGGCATCGACGACATGACCAAAGGCAAAGGCGACTGCGAATTCGTCATCCTCGCCGATGGCAAGGAGCTGCTTCGCAAACGCATCAAAGGCAGCGATCAGCCGCAGGAAGTCCGCGTGAATCTGGGCAGCGCAAAGAAGCTGACGCTGGCTGTGGAAGCGGGTGAAGATCTGGACTTCGCCGACCACGGCAACTGGGGCGATGCGCGGTTGATTCGGGAGTGAAGCGGGAGTGAAATGATTCGTGTCAAATGATAAGCGCATTGGAATTCCCCGCTTCACATGGGATAATTCAATCATGGCCACCATCACCATTGACGACATTGAACGCGATCTAGCAGGCTTCATCCGCCGCGTTAAAGCAGGCGAGTCTATGAGGATTGTGCAAGCTCATAAGTGTGTTGCATTAGTGACGCCGCTCACGGAATTGGAAGACGAACAAGGGCTGCGCCCTATCGGATTGGCAAAAGGCGATTTTGTCGTGCCTGATGACTTTGATGCGCCTGATGAGCAGATTGCTGAGGAATTCGGCGGACTTTAATGCGGTTACTGTTGGACACCCACATTTACCTTTGGTTCATCACCAACGATGGACGATTAAATCCTGCATGGGCTGATCTCATTCGTAATCGCACTAACGAAGTGCACCTGAGTGTCGTGTCGCTGTCCTCCATATCTCTAATCTTCCAATGCTGCATAAAGATCCGTTCGATCGAATGCTGATCTGCCAAGCGATTCTCAACGGCTTGACGCTGGTGACTGTGGACGAAGAGGTCAAGCGATATCCAGTGACAACGCTTTGAGGGCTGGATTCAATTTGCCAAAGCGACACATGGCCTCATCCCACCCTCACGACACCTACCTCCAGTGCGGCTACTCGCTGCAAACTCTCACGCATGAACAGACGTGCCCCGAGTGCGGCAAGGTTTGTCCGAGCCGCAAGGCGTAAGCCTGCGGTCGGGTTGGACGCGCCAGATACTTTCGACAACAGACCGCGGGCTTACGCCGCGCGGCTCGGATTGGCCGCCGCGAAATGACGGTCATTCGTGTAACTCCCCTGTAACCCGCCACCCTATCCGCCCATCTGTTCCGTCATGTATGCGATGATGCATCCATCGTTGCCCGCGATTTCAATGCCTTTTTCTGCGGCTTTTGCGCCTTCTCGCGGCCATCGCAATCTTCGTTCGCCAAAGCGAACGGCTAAATAAATTGGCCGAAATCCAACTGCGGCAATTTCGTGATTCATCCCTCGTTTGCCTCGCTGCTGCCGTATAATGAAGCGTCTGTTTTTGACTTGAGGAGCCTTGCGCATGTCTATCACCTGGCGCGGTTCGCGTCCGTGGCTGGCCGCTTTTGCGGCTGTGCTGATTCTGTCCCTTTCGATCTTCTCGCCGCTGCGGGCAACCGCACAGGTCAGTGACGATGACCTCGCCAAAGTCCGCGCTGTCGAAGCCGCTCGCATCGCTGCCATCGAGAAGGTTTATCACACCGTCGTCGCCATCTATCCGCACAACAAGCAAGGCGGCGGCAGCGGGGTCATCTTCGATCCCGCAGGTTATGCCCTGACTAATTTCCACGTCACTCAAGGTGCGGGTCTCACCGGTGTCGCCGGCCTGGCCGATGGCAAACTTTATCCATGGCATCTCGTCGGTCATGACCCCGGCGGCGACCTCGCAATCATCAAACTCGATGGGCCAACGCCGGATCATCAGTTCCAATACGCACAACTCGCCGACTCCGAAACCGTCCGCGTTGGCGACTTCGCGATGGCCATGGGCAATCCGTTTCTCCTGGCTGTTGAAGATCAGACGCCCACCATCACGCTGGGCATTGTCTCAGGCGTCAAACGCTATCAGCCTGGCACCGGGGCCGGCGGCAAGATGCTCGAATACGGCAACTGCATTCAGATCGATTCCTCGATCAACCCCGGCAACTCCGGCGGGCCACTCTTCAATATGCAAGGCCAAGTCATCGGCATCAACGGACGCGGCTCCTTCGAAGAGCGCGGCCGCGTCAACGTCGGCGTCGGCTACGCCATCAGCGCCAATCAGTGCAAGATGTTCATCCCCGAACTGCTCGCTACCAAGACCTGCGAGCACGGCACCCTCGATGCAGTCTTCGCCCGTCGCGGCGATAACGAAGTCGTCTGCGAATCCATCAATCTCGATTCACCGCTGGCCAAGGCGGGGTTTGAACTAGGCGATCGACTGGTGAAATTCAACGGCCAGGTGATTCGCACCACCAATGAGTTCACGAGCTTGATCGCTACGCTGCCTGCGCATTTGCCGGTGGAAGTCGTATGGAATCATGATGGCAAGGAGAAGAGCGCATGGGTGAGGCTCAGCGCGATTACTTATCCCAAGCCCAAGGCTCCGCCGGCGCGGCCGCAGCCTGCACCGAAGCAGCCGGAGAAAAAGGACGAGAAGAAAGAGGAGAAGGCGCAGCCGCAGGGCGCTGATGACGCTACGCCGCGAGCGGCGGAAGAGAAGTCGGAGGATAAACCGGTGGATGATGCGAAGGGAAAATCGAAGGAAGATGGCAAGGAAGAAAAATCGCCCGAGGCACCTGATGCGCCCAAGCCCGATGCGCCCAAGCCCGATGCGCCCAAGCCTGATGCACCCAAAGCGCAGCCCAAGCCGCTCATTGCGCTACCACAAGGCAATGCGATGGAGTTCGGCAAGATTCGCGATGCGAAGATGAACGAGCGCGAAGCGCTGCGCATCATCGAGCAGTATGTGGCGTATATGGGCGGGCGCGAGGCGCTAAGCAAAGTCAAAGGCATCCGCAGCAAGTGGGTTGTATCGAAGGCCGATGGCGAAGTGGTTGATGAGATCACCTCGATCTCGGCGACTGATGGCAGGGATGCAACGCGCAGCCTGAAGAAGGACACATCCTCCGTGTGGGATGGCCAGACGCAGTGGCGTCGCGTCGATGGCAAGGTGACGCAGGCCAAAGGCAATGATGCTCTGGCAGACCCGGGCCTGGCGATGGATCTCTTTATTGCATCTCTGGTCAGCGAGAACACCAAAGATCAGTACAAGCGCATCGTGCTGCAAGGCACCGACAAAGCTCAAGGACAGTTTGCCTATCGCATTCTGTTTGAGAACAAAGCAGGCAAGCGATTCATTGCATGGTTCAGCGTTCTCGATGAAGCAGGATTCGCAGGCGACTTTGAAACCCGTTTGCTCAAGACAGCGTTTGCAGATGACAAAGATCAGCAGCAAGGCCCGGGCCTGGTGCGAACACACCGCACGATGGACGGACTCAAAATCGTTGATGGTGGTGCATTCGTCGATGGGCTCGATGAGAAAGTCATGTTGAAATACACCGCTGCGGAGTTGGAACTGCTGCACGAACTACCCGCTGATGCGTTTGCGATTCCGCAGGAAGAAAAGTGAACGCGGGTTGCGAGTCCTTTGTTGAACTTTGTTGAATGCTTTGTTCGATGCTCGAAGGGATTGAAAGTATGAAACGAACAGACATGAGAAACAGGATCGCGCTGAGCGCGGTGATGATGGTGACTTGCGGTGCGCTGACCGTGAGTGTGGTGGCGAAGGAACAAGGCGCGGAGGGAGCGAAGCCGCAAGCGGATAAGGTAAGCGCAGCAGCCGACAATCCTTTTGGTGAGACGATCGAGTTTGCGCAGAAGCGCACGGTCAAGCTGCTTGGCGCTGGGGCCGGCCTCGAGCATGGGTATGCCTCGGGTATTCTCGTTTCGGCTGAAGGGCACATCCTCACGGCGCAAGGCATTTATGTCAGCGGCGATCCCACCGCGAGATTGCAGATCATCATGCCTGATGGCCGTGTGTACCCGGCCACGATCGAGCGAAGAAGCGAAGAGCTTCAGGTGGTGCTGCTGAAGATCGATGCGAAGACGCCTGACTTTTTCGAGCTGCCAGAGAAACCCAACACGGACAAGGGCGATTGGGTGCTGAGTGTGAGTAATGCTTTCAAGGTGGCGGATCGCGATGAGCCGCTGAGTGTGAATCTGGGTGTCGTTTCGCTGCGCACCGAAGTCGATGCGAAAAAGCGGGCACAGGATGTGGACATTCAAGGCCAGATGCTGCTCATCGATGCGATCACCAGCAACCCCGGCGCACCCGGCGGCGCGCTGATGACCGCTGACAAAAAACTGGCGGGCATGATCGGTAAGATCATCGAGAGCAAGTCCACCAACACCCGCCTGAATTATGCGATCCCTTCCGATCGGCTGCGCGAGTTCATGGAGAACAAGGCCCCAGCTGTGATCGCGGTGACGCCGCCGGTCGGATCGCACGGCAAGCCTGACCTGGGAATCCGCCTGTTCCGCCTCAGCGGCAAGCGAGCCCCGGCCTACATCGACCGAGTCACCCCCGACTCCTCCGCCGCCAAAGCGGGCCTGATGAAAGATGATCTTGTTCTGCGCATCGGCAGCGAATTCGTCAGCAACATCCAAAGCTACGATGAAGTTGCCGAAGGGCTTAAAGTTGGCGAAGAGATCACTATCATCTTTAAACGAAAAAACGAAGTGCTCTCGGTGCGCACGACTGTTGGCGCGAAGGAAGAGTGAGGCGGTTTTAGGTTGTGAATTTGAGATTTCAGATTTCAGGTTTGAGATTCCGGATTGGTGCATTGAGATTTGTTTGTGATTTGTCTTTCGTGATTTGAGTTTTACTTCCCATGGAGTTTTCCATGCGTTTACTAATGCCGATTTTTCTTTCTGGTGTGACTTGTCTGGCACCCGTATTTGCGGAGGAGGCGCAGACATCCAAGGCGGTCGGAGCGAAGCCGCAAGCGGCTGCTGCGCATGCGGCTATCGTGCAGGCTGATCCCATTGGTTACTTCCTTGCGCCCAAGATTTTTCGTGCTGCTTCCGAGCGCGTGCTGCCTTCCGTCGTCTCCATCGAGACCTACGGCGGCGTGCAACTCACGGGCGGCCCGACTCCCAAATCGCCCCCCAAAAGCGATCGCCCAGGTCAGCGCAAACCGCCGCAAGGCATCGCCCGTCCCGGTGAAGGCCCGACCACCGGCATGATCATCAGCGAGCAAGGCCACATCATCACCAGCACCTTCAACTTCATCCGCAAACCCGCCATCATCACCGTCGTCCTGCGCGATGGTTCGCAGCATGTCGCCAAGCTGCTGGGCCAGGATGAAACGCGAAAAATCTGCCTGCTGAAAATCGAGCCGCCCAAGGATGTGAAGCTGGTCGTGCCTGCGTTTGTTTCACCCAGCGAAATGAAGGTGGGCATGTGGTCGATCAGCCTCGGCGTCGGCTACGGCGATGCGGACCCGGCCTTGAGCGCTGGCATCATCAGTGCGAGGAACCGCATGGGCGGCAAGGCGATTCAGACCGATGCGAACATCAGCCCGGCCAACTACGGCGGCCCGCTCATCGATATCGAAGGCCGCGTCATCGGCATCTGCGTTCCGCTTTCGCCGCAGGCGGGCGGTGCATCGAGCGGTGTCGAGTGGTATGACTCGGGCATCGGCTTCGCCATTCCGATGCAAGGCATCGAGCGAATCATTGAGCAGATGAAAGAGGGCAAGAGGATCGAACCGGGCCGCATGGGTGTGATGCCTGCGCCCCAGCCGCCTAAAGATGGCAAGGGTGTCACCTCGCAGCAAGTGATGAAAGACAGTGCCGCGGAAAAAGCGGGCATGAAAACCGGCGACATCATCACACACATCGAAGGCATCGAGATTGCCGACGCTGCGCAGCTTCGATCTGTGCTGGCCAAGTACATCGCTGGCGACAAGATCAAAGTGAAGATCAAGCGCGGCGAAGAGGTGATGGATATCGAGATCACACTGGAAGGCGCGGGCGAAGCGGGGTGAGAAGAGCCGCGACTCAACGAGTCGCGGATGTCAGAGGCCTCTTGGAGTGTTCATCAAATCAGTGATCTTGTGCATCAGCGTCTGAATCAACCTGCGGTCCGTCGAAACACGGCGCGACGGACACCCCTTCTGGCCTTAGGCGTCCGCGACTCGTTGAGTCGCGGCTCACAGGATCCGATCATCTTCCCGTGTGTCCGAAGCCGCCTTCGCCGCGCGATGTCGGCGGCAGCTCGCTGACTTCGATCCACTGCGTTTTGGGGACAGGGAGGATGAGCATCTGCGCGATGCGCATAGCACGGGTCACTTCAAAGGGCACACTGCCCAGGTTAATGAGGGGGACTTTCACTTCGCCGCGGTAGTCAGCATCGATGGTACCCGGGCCGTTGATCATGGTGATGCCATGCTTGGCTGCCAGGCCTGAGCGCGGGCGCACCTGTGCTTCAAACCCGACGGGCACCGCCATGGCGAAGCCGCACGGAATCAGCGCGATCTGTCCCGGCGCCAGCGTCACCGGTGCATCGGCGGGCACAGCAGCGTGAAGATCCATGCCTGCCGCATGCTCGGTCTGGTAGTCAGGCAATGGGATGTCGCTCTGCCCCGCCAGCTTTTGAATCGAAACTTTTATCGGATCGTGTGTCATTGGCCGAAATGATAACAAGCGGACAAACTCCGCCGCTTTTTTGGAGACCTCTATCATGCGAATCGTCACACTGATCATCATACTCGCGCTGGGCACTTTGGCACTTTCCACTTCCACCGGCTGCGAAACGGTCAAGGGTTTTGGCAAGGATGTTCACGATGCCAGTTCCACGGTGCAGAGTACGTTTGCGGTGGACTAAGGTGAAATAAAAAAGCACGACCCGGGCAGGGGATGCGCCGGGCCGTACTCGATCAGGGGCTTGGTGCTCGCCGGTCGATTTGAATCGGCACGGCGAGCGATGTCGGAATCCAATCTAATTACTTCGTGTGGGTCTTCGTTCGCCAAGGCGAACGGCTAAATAACTGCGATTCACTTGGCCATGACGACCATCGGCTTTTCGCGTTTCTGCGGCGGGGTCGGCACGCTGGGGATCGCACGCTTAGGCGTACCTTCGGGACGCTCGATGATCATCAGCGGGCGAGCGGTGACTTCCTGCATGGGCACCATTTCGGGACTGCCGAACACGATGGAAGCTTTGTTCGCACGTAGGTCGCGGCCGATGCGGTGAGCGGTGGGGATCAGAGCCTTGGCGTCGAAGCTGTTGTCGTGCTGACGCAGATACTCTTCGTTGGGATCGAGGTAAACGTTTTCGTGAACGTATTCAACGTGAATGGATGCGTCGGAATTATCCATGCCAGCCAGGGCCTTGGCTTTGTTGAGTGTGACGATGCGATCATCGACTTCGTGGGTGACCACCTTCACCAGGCGACGCGTGTTGTTGGTGTAGATGCGATGCTCGACGCGCTTGACTTCGATGCGATGCTCATAGCCACGGATGATGGAGGCGTCCTCGGCAAGGGTGATTGAAGCGGTCATCGCCAAGGCGGCGGCACAAACGATGGGGGTCCTGATCATGATTCTCTCCTGACAAAAAAGTGTTCCCGCCGACTTAGGGTGACTCTTGGGGCTGGTCAGAGGTCAGAGGTCAGAAATTTCAAATCTCAAATCTCAAATTTGAAATCCGATTCCTCTGATCTCACCGCTGCATTCTGATCGCTGCGACTGCTGCGCTTTTTGACTGCCGGTTTCCCGACGGGCAGTTGGTCTCTCTTCCATTTTTCCGGGCGACTGTGACTCGACTGGGAGGAAGAATTGCAACCGCTGTGCCAAGGCTTCATTGATGCCCGGCAAGCGTGTACAACCATTGTAATATAATGGCTTTAAGAGATGACGAATTTTAGAGAGGCGTTTGATTCTGCCATGACATGTTGCCTGCACGCCACATCAGGCGTCGCGTCCAAGGGTGATGTGGAGCAAGTGCAACGCTGCGGAGTGGATGTTGTCTCGTGGTTGAGCATGAAGTAGCCGCATGAGAAGATGACCGCCGTTGCAGGCTCGAACGTCTCACGCCCAAGCCACGTACCTTCCGATGATGACACAACGCCCGCGCAAGGGTAAAGTCATTGAACCGAGCGCCGCCTTCGAGCGCTGCAATATGTAGTGATGTACGCCCGCAGAACTACTTTGAACCTTGAACCCCTGAACTTTGACCTCTGTCCTCTGTCCTCTGTCCTCTGTCCCCTGTCCCCTGTCCCCTGTCCTCTGACTCCTGAGAAAGGTGAACCGATGTTTCAAATTCGTACCGCAGTTCTTCTTCCCGCCTTGCTTCTGGTCGCTTCGCTGGGTTGCCAGCAGATGCCCCGTGGCTCGGACACCGGCCGCATCGATACCTCGCGCACCACGCAGGCTGAGCGCAACGACCCGCGCATTCTTCCCGTGGGCCTCATGGAATTTTCCGATCAGGTCGCCCAGCAGTTCGCACAAGACCTCGCTGACCTGCCCGAGATCGGCATGGGCGGCGTGCGCTCCACCGTCATCCTCGGCGACATCAACAACAAAACCCAGATCGTCTCCTCCGATGAGTTCGAGATGGCTCGCTCGCGCATCCGTAACAGCCTGCTCTCTTCCAAATACGTGCGCGGCAAAGTGTCGTGGGTTGAAAACCGCGCTCGCCTGGCATCACTGGCAGCACGCGAAGGCGTGGGCACCGTCAACAACCCCGCCGGCCCCAATAGCTACGATCCGCGCCAGACGTACACCGTCAACATGGATGTCTATCGCATCGGCCGCGGCCCGGTGAATCAGTATTACGTCGAAGCCATGCTTGTCTCTTTTGCGACCAACGAAATCATTTTCTCCAACCGCTACGAGATCAAGCAGATCAAAGGCGGCTGATCGCAGCTTCCAATCGCACAACGGCGCATGCAGTCCAACGACTGCATGCGCACTTCCACCGTGATCGCCTCAATTCCACGCTTGCGCCCCGCCTCCCGCTGGTCTTCTCCCCGAGGGTTTTTCATGCACACGCGCATCGCTCTTTGTTTGCTCACCACGATGCTGCTCACCGGCTGCGGCTCCTCGAAGCCGCAGTCCACGCGCATGACCGCTGAAGATCTCACAGAGATGAGCGAAGCCATGGCGCAGAGCCTGGCCCAGAGCGATGCCCTGCGTGATCGCACTGCGGGTAGCACGCCTTGGGTCATCTCCATCGATCGCGTTCAGAATCTCACCAAAGACATCATCACCGAAAGCGAGCGCTGGTATGTCATTCAGCGGCTGCGCTCCTCGCTGCCCATTCGCGCCATGTCGCAGCAGAAGAACATCACCTTCGTCATTCCGCGCGAACGCCTCGATGCCATCCGCAACAACCCGAAGATCGATGTCAGCGATGACCCCAACTTCGGCAGCCAGCGCACCCCCACACACCAGATGAACGCCAAGTTCATCGGCAGCGAGCGCGCTGATGCCACCAATCGCACCGATACGTACTACTGCGAATTTGAAATCATGAACCTGGCCACGGGTGTGCCTGAGTGGACTGATCGATTTGAATACAAGCGCACCGCGAAGGGCCACGTGTGGGATTGAAGGGTGAAAAAGCGAAAAAGCGTGAGAGCGAGAAGCGGAAAATGAAGACACTCAAAGCCCACGCACTCGAAGTGCGTGGGTTGCGGTGAAACGAAAACTACACGGGTAAATCGCATGATCCATTCGCCGTCCACTGTTTACTCAGGCTCCTCGCCGTGCGATGCACGGCGGCTAAACGCGGTCTCTCTCTCCTTCCTGCCGCTGCTCCTGCTCCTGCAGCTGGTCCTCACCGGTTGCCACGTCGATCGCACGCTTGATGTCACCTCTTCCGTCATTGCTGGTGAATATGGCAAGGCTCGCACCTACGTTCGCAAAAACCTCAACAAGGATCGCAGCGATCGCGAGTACCTGCTCGATCGCATGATGCTGGGCATTCTCACCGTTGCCGATGGACATCCATATTCCGCACAGGTCACCTTCGAAGAGGTGTACGAAACGCTGCGCAAGCAAGGCCTCAACGCGGACAAAACCGTTTCTTCTGTGGTGCTCAATGAAGATGTGAAAATCTGGAAGGGTGAGCCTTTTGAGCAGGCACTCGCCTTCGCTTACTACGGCATCCAGCAGGCAGAGCTGAATCAATGGGACAACACCCGCGCTGCTGCCGCCGGTTCGCTCTTTCAACTTCGCGACTTTGGAAAGAACGAAAAAGGCGAGCGCATCAACACGCTCGAAATCGCCCAGCGTTCTATCGAGGCGGAGCAGAAAGCCTCCGGCAAACCTGCCGCCAAGGATGATTACATCAACAGCGGCTACGCGGTGCGCGAATCGAATTTCACCCTCGGCTACATCCTGCACGGCTTGGCCAGCGCTCAGCTTAATCGCCAGCAGGAAGCCAACGATTTTTTCAATGTCGCCGCCCAGGTCGATCCCAATATCAAGCCACTCGTCGATCAGCTCAAGAGCGGACAGTACAACACCATCCTCATCGTCAGCCACGGCCTGGGCCCGCGCAAAATCGCCTATGGCCCGGACAACGCCCTGAGCAAATTCGCTCCGCGCTATCCCAGTGATGGTGCGCCGCTGCTCGTCTCCGCAGCCGGCGGCGGCCAGGCCGGCTACCCCATCGTCTGCGATGTCAACGGCATGGCCACCGATCACATGTGGAACAATCTCGAAGATGTGCGCCAGGCCAAGAGCCTCATCGGCAATGTCCTGCTCGTAGGCGGCGGCATCACCACAGGCATCGGCCTCGATCGCGGCAACAGCGAGGCAGCGCTCATCGGCGTCGGCCTCATGGCAGCAGGTGCACTGCTGAAAGTCAGCTCCCACGCGGACACCCGCTACTGCAACGTCATGCCTCAGCGCGTTTATGTCGTGCCTCTTCAGATCACCGGTGCCAACGCAAAAATTGCATTGCAGGTGCAAGGCAAATCGCAATCGCAAATGACCCTCGCCGGCCTGTCCCCGCCCGGCCCCGGCCAGCCCGCGCAGCTTCGCTATGTGCGCCTCGTCGCAGGCTCTCCCGGCGCTGGTGGCCCGCCACCAGCGTGGGCTGCTTCAGGCCAGATCAACTACGTCAGCACGCAGCTCAATAATGTGCCGCCCTCGCCGCTGCCTTATATTCTGGGTGGGAACGATGTGCGTTCACCCAATCCGCGCGTGCTTGCTTCTTATGCGAATCAGCCGGGGCTGGGCTCGCTCACACCTGCGGAGCTTGAAGATCTCTACCGAACCGAAGGCATCGCACTGGCCGTAGAAGACCAAGGAGGATTCGCAGGCATGCACATCCTCGAAGGCGGCAACTCGCTCGTCGAACCGCTCGCAGGCACCGCTGGTTTTGCCCGGCTCTTTGGTGCAGTGCGTCCGCCTTATGTTCCTACGTCCCCCAAAGTGCAAGGCATGATGCGAACCAAGTAAACGTACAAGTAAACGAATTTGTATTCCGATACCCGACACCCTAAACCCGTTGCCTTAAATAGGAGATTCAAGATGTTCAAAACCCTGTTCGCGTTGACACTCGCTTCCGCTCTGCTCGCTGGCTGCCAGTCCGATCCGGTGATGGCACCCGATGCGGGCTTGGGCGACCTGCTGCCGATCCAGGACTATCCGCAGATCGTCGTCACCAGCGGCCTTGCCCCCTACCTCGCATTCAGTCGGCCCAACGTGCAAGGCGGCCCCGATCGCCCCATGAGCGTCTCCATTCCCGTGCGCGTGCTCAGCGAAGATCAAGCGGTCAACACGCAATTTCGATTCCGCTTCTTCGATCAGAACGGCCGCGTCATGCAGCCGGAGATGGGCTTCCAGTACAAGCGGTTGCCCGCCCGTGTGCAGGAGTTCTACAACGGCGCAGCGCTCGACACCAACGCCGTCGATTTCCGTCTGGAAGTCCGCACCGCAAGGTAAGAAAGGCAGAGGTCAGAAGTCAGAGGTCAGCCAATAGGGGCTTTCCTCTTTCGTCATCTGGCCCTTGTTCGCTTTCGTCTGGCAATCGTCCGCGAGGCTACGTATCATTCGCGGACACGCCCCCAGGTGGGGTGGCAGAGTGGTTTAATGCACCGGTCTTGAAAACCGGAGTAGGCTTCGGCTTACCGTGGGTTCGAATCCCTCCCCCACCG
>Ga0105054_10006246_pt1 | contig 16703 bp, 24 predicted proteins | sample BON02_FD_78091 | JGI IMG/M metagenome (GOLD analysis project Ga0105054, IMG submission 78091) | Freshwater microbial communities from Lake Bonney liftoff mats and glacier meltwater in Antarctica - BON-02 (megahit assembly) | ecosystem: Environmental > Aquatic > Freshwater > Ice > Glacier...
AGCAAAAGATGTGAACGCAAACCACCGATATCTCAAATCTAAAATAGATTTGAGCGCATAGACCCTCAATCAAGGGTACTAAACTACTTCTTACAGTAATAAAAGCAATCATCATCATTAATGTATTTTTCTTTCTCTCTCTCAATCATCTCGTTTTCTCTCTCTCTCCAAGTCTCTTTCTTTCACTCTCCTGCTCTCTTCCTCTCTCTTGCTCTCTCTCTCTTTCTCTTCCTCTCTCCACGCTCCTTGATCGATGTTGCTTTTATTACTCCATCAAAAAAATTCTCATAGTTTTGCTGGAAGCTCTATCTGCCCGAATTTGTTTTTTTAATTTTTGAGATCTCGTTGTGCCGTCATTTTTTTTTGGGGGTGTGTGTGTGTGTGGTGTGTGTGTGTGTGTGTGCGTGTGTGTGTGTGTGTGTGGTAGGCCTTTGTCTCTCACAAAAACCCTTCTTCCGCGCCTTCCAACCAGTTGTTGTCGCCATTCCTGTTGTGCACTAATCATACAGGTGTGCTTGTGTGTGTGTGCCTCTTTATGTGCGTGTAAAAATGTGTAATTAAAGTAATGAATATCAACAAATATATGCAAACCCGTGACGACGTCACATGCAATATTAAAGTAGAAACAGAAATAGAGTATCATAGTGACGTAAAACAAGCAGTGAAGTGACAAGTTTTTGGGCATGTGACAGAATACAATAAGAATTAGTAAATTACAATAAATGTGTCCGTGTTCCTGGCTCTGGGGATTCTTGGATTGTGATTCCCAACTTACCATTCTGAGTCTACTATCGTTCGACGGGCCCCAGCTTTGACACTCTGTGAGCGTGTGTTCCTCTTTATATCTCCTTACACGTGCACATTGTGCCCAATGTTCTCCCTCAATCCCTCTGTGGTTGGCTTCGCAGGTCCTCGCAGGTCCTCGCACTTGATGGTGGAAGAAAATCATCACCCGATCGTGCGCTTCGCATACCTGTGTCACATAATCGGCGAAGGATTTGTCTTTCTTTTCTTCTTGTAGATCAAGCTTTTTAAGCTTGATGTACAAGTCGCTTTCAACAACAGATCCGCAGTTACCCACCACAAAGTTAATCTGCTCAAATTTTCACATTGGAGCAGCTGCTCTGAGCGTGTCGATGATGCTTTTTTGCTGCTCATTATGATTTTTTGTCACCCAAATACTTTCCCAGCATAAACTTTCCTGCATCCTGTCTCAGCATGAAGTCCGCTACCCATGTGCCGTAGAAAGGCTGGTGGACGACTCCTCTTTTTTTTTCCCTCCTTGATACAAATCTTTTCAAATCTCTCTGTACCATATTGTACAGCCGTTACCATACTCAGCAATCATCATCATTGGGTCATAGCTTGCACAGGCGTCGAAGCTCCTGTCACACGATCCCGGTGCTTGCGCACCTCCCCTTCTTCTGATCCTCGTCTAATCGCATTCCGCACCTTACTCTTCCTCGTCAACTTCTGATCTTCATAGCCCACAGTATTTCCTTTCTGGCAAGACTCTTGCCAGATGAAGACTGCTCGATTTGTCCTGTCGTGCCATTCCGTGGAAAATCGATGCTCAAAATAGCGATGTCGGCTACTTCATTTGCAAGTTCTCCTCGATGCGCTTTCACCTTGACCAGAAACGTCGCTGCTCCTGCTATTGTTCTCTTCGAGAGCACTTCGATTGCTTCCAGTAAATTGGCTGCTACTAACTTTGCTGCTGGGCCTTCGCCTACGCATCTTTTCACAGCTTTCAGCAGCGCTTGGTTGTCGCTCAAACAAAGCATGGGTTTCGTCACAGGGGTGCCGCGTAATGCCAAGACACAGGCCGCTAGTTCTGGACGGTTCGAGCTGGATCTTTCCTCTTTGCGTTTCATCTTCCTCTGCTGCCTTCTAAAGGAGTCATGTCACACGTATGAAGGAGTCATATCACACGTATCCTGCTCCCATTTTCCCCCCTTTTTGTTTAGATCCATCGCCCGGTGTGATTGTGCCTCGGAAGCCGGAACCTCCTGATCTACCGGTCTCTGTGCCCATACAGTATTCCCGCTCGATACCTGCCAGTCGTACTTGACATTCATTCTTTCCGCCCGACGCCCTCGCTGCTGTCAATAAAGCCCGAATTCGTTTTGTCGTGACAGTGAGATTTTTGTGAGCCCAGCATGAAGCGTGATCCTCGCTCACTGCCCTTTTGCTTGCCTTACTTCCACCATGACCTGTAAAGTACGATCTGCTCGTGACATGCACTTTTTTGCTCCTGTTCTTTTTTGTCTCCACAACTTTCGAATTCGTTTCATCATAATTAGAAAAGAAATCTTTCCTGCTGAGCTCAAATGAGCGGATTTCTTCATCCCCTTTTTTGAACTTGCACCACACGACCCAGTGAGGGTTGGGCAGGGCAAAAACGAAGGGCGGACAAAAGTGTAGGGTGGGGCCAAAAGGTAGGATGGGTCCAAAGTGTAGGGTGGACAAAAGTGCATGGTGTGCCCAAAGTGTGGGGCGGGGCAAAAGTGTGGGTCAGTACAAAAATGAAGGGTGGGGCAGAGGTCAGGGGCGGGTAAAAGTGTAGGGTGGGGAAAGAATGTACGGCGGGACAAAAATATGGGGCGGTTCAAAAGTGTATTGTGGGGCAAAAGTGCAGGGTGGGGCAAGACTGTATGGCAGGACAAAAATGTGGGGCGGGGCAAAAGTGTGGGTCATTTCAAAAGTGTAGGGCGGGGCAAAAGTGTGGATGGGGCAAAAGTGAGTGGTGGGGTCATAGCGTAGGGTGGGCAAAAGTGTAGGGTGGGGTAAGACTGTATGGCGGGACAAAAAGGCAAAAATGTAGGGCGGGCAAAAATTGATTGTAGGGCAAAAGATTAGGGTGGGACAAGACTGTATGGCAGGACAAAACTGTGGGGCGGGGCAAAAGTGTAAGTTAGTATAAAAGTGTAGGGCAGGGCAAAAATGTGGGGTGGGGCAAAAGTGAGGGGTGGGGTCAAAGCGTAGGGTGGGCAAAAGCGTAGGGTGGGCAAATGTGTAGGGTGGTGTAAAAGTACATGGCGGGACACAAAGGTAAGCCAGGGCCAAAACTTAAAGCGGGCAAAAGTGTAGGGTGGGGCCAAAATGTAGGGTAGGGACAAAGTGTAGGGTGGACAAAGACTGTATGGCGGGGCAAAAGTGTAGGGCGGGGCAAAAGTGTAGGTCAGGGCAAAAATGTAGGGTGGGGCATAGGTGAGGGGCGGGCAAAAGTGAAGGGTGGGGCAAGCGGGACAAAAAGGCAAAAACTTGTGGCGGGCAAAAGTGTATTGTGGGGGGAAAAAACGAAATTGCATGTCTGATATGCTGGAAATTGGACATGTCCACATTCCAAAAAAAGCGAAATTGCATGTCGGGTTTGATGGGAATTGGACATGTGCAGATTTCAAAATGGGTGAAATTGCTTGAAGGGTTTGCTGGGAAATGGACAGATCGGGTTGCTAAAAAAAGTAAAAAGACATGTCGGGTTTGACAGAAATTAGGCATATCTGGAGTCCAAACCAAGCAAAATTGCGTGTGGGCATGTCAGATTTCAACAAAATAATCTTGCATGTCGGGTTTGATGGGAATTAGACATGGTGAGGTTCTAAAAAAACTGAAATTGCATGTCGGGTGTGATGGAAATTGAACCCGACATGTAATTTCGATTGTTTTGGAATCCAGACTTGCCCAATTCCCAACCCAACATTCAATTTCACCAGTCGTGTGTCGTGCTTGCCTCTATGAGAGTTCCACGAAAAAGACAGCGCCTGCAAAGGAAGTTGATAAGAAGAGTGACCCTCTGAAATCCAACAGTGAAGGGAGAGGGGGGGGGGAGAGAGAGAGACAAGGAACGGGGGGGGCGATGACCGCGGGCAGGAAGAGGGAAATGGAGGGACATACACCCACAGAGCATCAAGAAAAGCACCGCAAACACGAAGGGCGTGGCTTGCACCTATCCAGTGTGTTGGGTCCGGGCGCAAATCTGGTAGAGGAGGAGGGAGGAAGGGGGGGTGGTAGGAGAGGGGGGGGCAAAGCCATGCAGTTGACGGATGAAGGAGATAAGGTTGAGGGGTTGGAAGATGTATTCAAGAAGAGAACGCGCACAGACATATGTGAACACCAGCATCGGAGAAGCCGGTGCAGAGACTGCGGCGGCAGCGGCATCTGCGAGCATCAGATACAGAGGTGCACGTGCAAAGAATACGGCGGCAGCAACATCTGCGAGCACCAGCGGGTGAAGAGCCAGTGCAAAGACTGCGGCGGTGGCAGCATCTGCGAGCACCAGCGAGTGAGGAGCAGGTGCAAAGACTGCAGCGCCAGCGGCCTCTGCGAGCACCAGAGGCAGAGAACCAAGTGCAAAGAGTCAAAGACTGCGGCGGCAGCGGCTTCTGCGAGCATCAGAGGCGGAGGAGTCAGTGTAAAGACTGCGGTGGCAGGTGGCTTCTGCGAGCATCAACGGCAGCGACACAAGTGTAAACAATGTGGCGGCAGCAGCATTTGCAAGCATCAACGGCACAGCGGAGCAACTGCAAACAATGTGGCAGCATCTGCGAGCATCAACGGCTGCGGAAAGACTGTAAACAATGCGGCGCCATCCTCGTCCTGGGTCCAGGCATGTAGTCAGACCTTTCGTCATCAAGATTCTCGTTTCGTTTCGTCCACTCGCTCTTCCCATACTTGTGACGAGTCTTAGATTCTGACGAAGCCACCTGCTGGAATCTCTTGGTCCAGAAACTTAGTCTTTCCTATCACTAGTGGCATTTCTTGCTCAGAAAGGAGGCGAGGGTCATATGCAGCTGGTGGCATCGAGGGCGCTTCCAACCACATATTTCTATGCATGGACTCCGAACATTTCTTTTCGAGTGGGTTGCTGACGATGAGTGGATGATGTATTGAGATTTGCCCCGAGGGCTCAATCTCTTTACTCCATTCACTATGCAGCAGCGTTAGTGTCTGTTCAAGTTCGTTGTCAGCATTCCTGATCTTCATTCCAAATGAAGTCAGTGATCGCAGGCGCCAAGTGATACGCAACTAAGCGGTCACGTGCTCTTTGGTTGCTGTCTAGATCCCCTGCTCTCTCCTCGTGCTCTCCCCCACCTATCAGTTTCAATGGAAAGCCCATTCGCTCCAATCTTAGCCACAACCATGTTGACTTGTCCGCCAACTCCGCATTGAAAGCGATTGCTTCTCTAACTCTTGACGACCCTGCACTGTGCACATTGCTTGCACCCCGCTCGGCGTGTCGGCTTCTGCCACCATCCTGCGCTCTCAAACTCTGGCTCATGCTGCCCACTCCAGCAGGAGCACGGCAAGAGTAGGACAGGTCTGTCCCTTTGGAATCTGTTGGCGACCTGCCAGTCTGAAAGATGCTGCCAGGCCTGGATTCTACCTTTCTTTTCGGTCACTCCGTGCCCGCTTACCTGAGCCTGGAGCTCCACTATGTCTGCCATCCCCTCTCCAATCTGCGCCTCTGCTATCTGCCGCACGTCTCTCACCTTTTCCGACGAAGCTTGTGCCCATCGTGTGCATATTGACTGCTGCCTGTTCAACGGGTCGTCTTCCTCTCACCGCACCTTTCTTGACTAGGCTACTCCTGTCAAGCTCTACAGTATTGTAATTTGCATGCTCATCAATGCCTCCTGCATCAATTCTTGGGCTCGATCTAGGAGGGGTTCGCGTCCCATATTCAATGCATCTCGTCAACGAGCTTGAACTGCAGGTGGTTGACGTGCGTCGCTGTCTGTTGGCTATCTCGCTTACTACGTGCAAGCTTGACAATATTTGTGAAGAGGTGTTGAACTGTTTGCTGGACCTCTTTTTCGTCGTCTACACCTACTCCTCGTAGCTTCATAATTTTAAGCAAGTCGGCTAGAGAATCCCACACCTTATCACCATCCATGCTTCTGCAGCAGAACTCCACTGGGCTTGCGTTTGATTTCCGCTTGCGTTCGGCATGTGATGTCATATCGTCGGACCCCTTGTCGTCTGACGTCTTCTTGCCTCTCTCAGCTTGGAACTTTGTGAGAGTTTCTTTCTGTTCAATCCACTCTGCCCACGCGGTTGGGGAGCGTTCAATTTTCTTGACACTCGCTTTGCACTCTCTCTCTGATGATGATAGGTCGTGGCCTTTCCAATCAACTCGACTTAGGTACTCCTGCAAATGCAATTGAGTTGTGCGGTGGAGTCCTTGCGCATTGTGCACAAGCACTCGGACTCTTTGCTCACCAGTCAATGTTACCGCTGAGGCAACCTGAGCTGTGGTAGCAGATCTTTCCATGCGTTTGAGCTAAGCCTACAGCTCACCATTCGACGTTGCAGGCAATCTGAGCCGTGGTAGCAGGTCCTTCTATGCTTTTGAACAATAGCCTACGGCTGTCCTGGGTACATCTTCGACGCTGTCAACCCTGCCTTCTTTGAGATCGGCATGCCTTTCTTCATCGCATCTTCACCTGTCTGCAACAGATTCCAGACTTGTGCGTCAAGGCCCCACGCTATTGGCTCAGTGTCTGCACGCGATCCCTCAATGTTCTAAATTCGTATTTTGCACTTCAGGATGGACCACGTTGCCAATGCCCAGCTCATCTTTCCAGGGACGAGCACTGAAGCAAGTGCTTGGTCTTTTTTTCCTGCCTATGTGACTGACGCTTTTTTACTGTGCAACGACTTTGCCAATCGTGACCAGAAGTCTTTGTTGGCCACATTCCAGTCTCACAGCTCCATTTTGTCAATCAAGTCAGTAAATAAGTTGCAATGTCACTCCTCCAATGTGCGTGCTAATTGTGCTAGCATAATTTTTTTACAACACCATCATGCCGCATGCATTTGTTTACGTGCTGCAGCAGGGCTTGCTCGAGCACTCCTGATGGCAGGGGACACTCTTGGCCACCCTCTACGGTTGGGAAGGTGTATAGAGAGTTTGCAGTTGACCGTGATACGTGCCATGCGTTTTTATGCGCTTGTACACAGATCTTCTGCAGACCCTACAAACCACTCTGCGACCATTTGATGAGGGCTGCCGAGAACCGGTAGGCGCTGATTCCTTTCTGTGCGAAGAATTTGGCGAAGAATTTGGTAGAAATTTCCGGAACCAGCGGGTGGGGTTTGATTAGATAGCGTGCTACTCTTGCTTTTTCACGGACTACCTGTCTTGTGGTGCTCATCTCATCATTTCCCGTGCCCCAATAAGCTAGGTACCGACACGCGTCATTGATGTCTAGGATTTGAGAAGTTCGCCATTTAATCCTCAGATCTGGTGCTGGCAGGCTTTTTCTTCGATTCCGATCCTTGTCAATGACGAGCAAGAATTTTCTTCAAACGTTGATCTCCATGCCACACCACGTCGTGAACTCCTGCATCACGTCTAGCAAAGTTTGAATTCCTTCTGGGGTCTCAGCATTGATCGAGATGTCGTCAATGAAACCTGGGTTATTAGACTGATAGCCGTGGTTGGTGTCTGGACTGATGTCTTCTTGCTTCTTGCCCATCTGCAAACCATGGCTGATACCCTGATTCTGCCCAGTCGCCGTGAGCGGATGCTCAGTGTGCGCAACAGAGCGTTAATAAATATATAGAACAGTTGCGGGGTGAGACCAGCTGTCGAACCAAGCTACCTTTTACTTACAAACCAAACCTTACCCAACGCGTTCCCCAAGCTAAACTAGTGCTCTAGGCATGTTCCCCGCCTTTGCATGGTCACACGGGGACGTGATGCTTTTTTGCGCTACACCTGTATGAAACGTCAGTATTGTACGTTCTGCTTCATTTGGAGCCAGATGGACTCTTGTGCTGTCATAGATTTGCTCCAGCAAGTCAACATCTGGTATATTAACCATGTTCATTACGTGCCAGAGAGCTGCCTGCGACATTGCATTGAAGGTATTTCTGAAATCGATGACGACTCGATAGACTCGCTTTCCTTGTCTGTGGGCTTCATGCGTGACCAAATACATTTTTTGAATGTTGATGTTTACACTTCGACCCTACCTGCTTCCACCCTGCCCTGGTTCTAACACAATTGCCTGTTCCACGATCCGTTTTAACCGCTCGTTTATGACGTAATTAAGCAGTTGATACCCACTGTTGAGCAGCATTACCAGTCTTTGATCAGACGTTTGGTGGGTGCTGCCTCCTTTGTGCAGTTGAGAGGTGGTGCCATTCATAGTGGAAAGACTCTGGCGAGCTGTGTCGATGGTTTCCTCGGGTAGCGTCAATATTCTATTCACCCACGCTTGCACGATCAAGAATTCCTCATCTGGCATTGTCTTCAAAAGCTCGTTGGGACATTTGTCCGGGCCTGAAGCCTTGCCTAGTTGACAATATTCAACGTGTTTTGCGATTCTTAGAATGGAGGGTGCGCCATGCAACCTTCCCTGCGTGCCACTAGCAGTTCTGCACTCATCAATTTTGAGTTTATTCATGAGCTCCAGCGCTGCTATTGTTCTCTTGTTGTGCCAGAAATCTGTGAAGTGCCAGCACCCTTGGCAGCCTCAAAAGGCAACTAGCTCTCGTCTGTTGTGCTCGGCTGTGTCCTGCAAGATGCTCGCGCAGTTCTTGCTCTCATTGTCCCAATTCTTCATCGTACGCTCAGGTCGCCGTCCTGGTGCACCCACGCAGCCCTCTGGCGAGGGACATTTGGGGCAGTAGCACGATGGCAGTTGGGACGAAGGAGATGGCAGAACCTCGTTAGGCGTGAATGACATCAGAACGCACAGCTCCTTGAATCCACATTCTTTACATGTTGCAGTCGGCCTGTACTCTTGCGAATCGTAACAGTTTTCCCATGCGGGCTCCATTTTTCCACTGGTCCATGGGCCATCACTTCAGAGAAGCTGCCTACTGGCCGTTCCTCCAGGAAAACTGACTATGTCATGCTGCCGAGTGATTTTGGTAGTCGTGAATGTAATCACGCCCCCTTGACTCGCCTCTGTAGTGATGAATTTAAGAGGGGGCATGAGGAGGCATCGTGAGCGTTTTGACGCTTTAGTTGCGCCAATCCCAACACCATTTGACACTCTTGCGCCTGCTCCAATGCTCGTTGCCCTGTGAAACCCCACTGAATACAATCATGCATCGTGGCTCCCAATGTCCCCGCTGTATAGCCACTGACATTGGGGCTTTTTGAAGAGCCCGCAGTGTTGGTAACTGGGCCAGCTGGGGCAGCATTCGCTGCAGTGCTGGCACCTAGGAGCGGCGGTTGCACTCGTTGGGGCCAAGGCAGAATCTGTTGAAAGGTCGACAGCATCAGCTACTGATGGGGGAGCCGCTGGCCCTGCTGAGACAAAGGTAGCGCCTGTGGGGGAGTTCGCAGCGCTGACACTTTGGGGGGGAGCGGCTGTATCTGCTGAGGCTAAGGCATCACCTATTGAAGGGCCCTCAGCATACAAGGTTGAGGGGGCACTAGCTGCATATGTGAGGTGCAAGACAGTTTCTGGTGATGGGTCTGCAGCGCTCACGCCTGATGGGGCAGTGGCTGTATTTGCTGACACCGCGGCAGCGCCTGTGGAGGAGTGCAGAGTCTGATAATGCTGTTGAAGAGCCTTGAATGCATCATCTGCGACTGGAGGCGTGGCAGCTGCGCCTATTGACGCAGCTGAGAGATCCATTCTTGCAGGACTCCCGAGTCCTTCTGATTGTAACTTACGCTGAGGATGATTCGCGCGCTTTGTATCTTGTGGACTACAATGCTTGGCCAATCTTCATAAAACTCTTCAGTTGAAGCATTCCATGCCTCTGAGAGTGTCAGGTCGTCGTCGTATTCTAGCCAGCGGCCCCAGGGCATTCTCCAGAACAATTCTGTCTGCGTTGGCTGCGGCCCATACCTGCCGGAGCATTTGCAAGGTCCCTTGTGTTCTTCAAAAAAGGCCTTCTCTGCTTGCCTGTCAGCCTCTCTGTTGTTCCAGCGGTCTTGTGTGATGGCTTTAGATTGTGGGTCCAAATTCTGCTAGACATTGCATGGATGCTGGATTTAATCATCTGCATCATTGCCTGCTCAGTGCTGCACTCACCTACCGTATAGCTTCTGTTTATTTCTTGAGCTGTTGGGCTTGTGGTTACGTCAAGTTTTGGCTGGATGCGGGACAGCTGGCCCGGGTTTCGGTATATCTGCTTCAACTTCAGCTCACCTGGTCGGCCTCCTGGGTCTCGCATCTGGCCTCTGAAATTCTGATACGTAAACAAATCTTTACCAACCATGCACAATTTTAATGCATGGTCATTGCATTCTGCACCCACCCAATGAACTTTGCTCGTTCAGCTTTTCATTATGTTTGTGTTCGTACACGTCGGGCTCCATGTGATGATGTGGTCGAGCGACGCGCTTGATCTCCAGAGGAGATCCTTGTGCGTGTGCGCTTCTGATTCAATCAGTGTCCCGTGCGTTGAATGCACGAAGACCTGGCAAAACTTGTCCTCCTTGTCATATAGCGCACTTTTATACTTAGCTTAGACATAGCGAGAGTGTGCCATGTTGATGTCACCTCCTATTATTCGACGCTGCATCAGCACTGCGTCTATCATTACTTTGAGAAGATAGGTGACTTGCTGCTGTATAGGTGACTTGCTGCTGTAAATCATGCCGATTCGCCTTGGCTTGATGTACACTGACTATGCTGATGCTCCCATTGTCATGTGTTTTGGCCCCCAGCCATATGACACGACCTTGGGCCATGTGCTCAAGTGCTGACATGTCACGAGATTTGTGCCAGGCGCAAACCAGTGCGTTAGTTTGAAAAACGTTGTGTAGGAATGTGACTACCGTGATTTGCGCTTTGCTGTGTATATACTCCTCAATTAGCATTTGTGCACGTGGACCCCCACTGCGATATAGCATTCGCACTCTGGGAACATATGTCTGAGTTCTCGTCTGAATCTGAATGTAGTTCCTTTACATATCAGTACCTCCTGTAGCAGGACTACCGCAGCTGCTTTCTGCATTGTTTGCGCGATGTATAGTAGCACCGTAGATAGATGTAGCGGACCTAGATTCCAAGAGATCACAGTCCACGTCAGCCTGGTCTGCAGTTTTCATTTTCTAGCACGATTTTAGAGCTCGTTGCCACTGCCACTGCTCCCAGACCGAGATTGAACTCCATGTTATCTGCTGACCAGAGGCTTCCAGCAAGATTTCTTCACCCAACCTTGATATGACCCTGTGACCTCTGTTTACATGTCTACTTAAGAATTCTGGCACTGCACTATACTCGATAGCTGCCCAGAAATCTCGTACCAGTGATCCAGCAATCTCTGACTCACCTCCTCCCACCGTCCCCGCTGGTTTCTCTGAGAGGGCAGGTTTGAAGAAGTGCTTTCCTGAAATAATGTAGCTATTTTGTATGACCTTTTCATTTACCTTGAGCTCATTCCACTCCTTGTTGGTGAAACTGATTTGCAATTGCAGTGCCAATGTGAATGCTTCGTTCTCGATTTTCGTGTCGAGTAGTGTAATTTCTTCGACTCTTTTCCACATCAATCATAGCGCTCCGACTAGCTGCTGCTTTTGCATACCACGTGCTTGCGTCCATTTCTTTTCTTCGATGCTTCTGGCTTCATTCCGCCATCCTGATTTCATGGCGACGCTGGTGCAGCAACACAACCTCAGGAACTGATCTAAGAGGAGTCACGAGACTTCAAGTCCTTTTTCTGTGAAATTCGAAACAAGAGAGTTAAATGCTGCAACGTCGAAGATTTGATTGGAAAGCAGAAAGAAGGGCGAGAATGGGTGAAAACTCACTTCATGCGGTGGGCAGAGGCATCTTTCAGATGCAGGAGGCAAAAACGATGGAACTAGATGACAGCAACGAGAGCCCACACTCACTGCCGGTGGGTGCGGGTTACGATAAACGGGTTGATCGCAAAAACAAAGCAAGCAGCGACTGCAGCGTTAATGTCTTCTGGGATCCAAGCGGAAGAGAGATTGTAGAACGAAGCTGAGTTTTCAATCCACGGACAGCAATCAGGCAAAATAGAACAAACAAATTCATTGTGCGGGCTATACCGAACGCAACGTTTAAGGAGCTATTTCTTCAAATGGATTGTGATATGGGATGCGAAGTCACTGTGATGTGAGAACGATCAAAGAATATCAACTTGAAAATTGTGGCATTTTTGAGCTTCCGCCATTTCGTTTGTCAAAAATTGTGCGTGACGAATGGACAGCGTGGCACAACTTGTGGCGGAATCTGGGAGCCACAGAGAACCAAATCCAATATCTCATACTGCTCGACGTTGAAGCACGTATACACGAAGAAGGAGAAGAGATAGAAGTATGTTCACCAAGCTACCCAAGGTCTCAACAAACAGTATGGATAGGTAACAGCGAGCAATCTTTGGGACAGATACGGATTTACTATTCAAAGCCAATTGCAGAGATTCTCAGTAGCACTCACCGAGCTCCGCGGACGCGGGCAAGAATGTGGACAATTCAAGGTCATGAGGCCTTTGAAAATGCTCAAGGACATGGTGGACGAATGCCCACCGCTACCACAAGCCACGAATATCAAAAACAATGGAGTGCTGAGGGTTTGAGTGCCATCGATGCAAGGTCTTCAGCAGTGGGCTGAGCAATCACAATCGCCCGAAGATTACAAGCAATTGACGCTTGAAACGTTTGAGGCAGCACCGCAGTGGCTAGCCGAGAGAAGAGTAAACGTCAAATAGAAGCCAATATCAGTGTCAATTGATATGGAACGTAAAAGCTCAATTTGTTTGCGAGTGCGGCAAATAAGTGCGAGCCCAGCAGTAGCGTCTTTGAGTGACGTACTGAAGGTGGTACAAAGCCTGTATTAGCTTACAAATTCAATTCAGAATCAACATAGTCCACACCTACTGTCATTCGTGGAAGGAGAAATTCAATTTGTCAGCTACAGAGATCAGGATGACAAGTTACAAGCTATGCTTACTCTGAAGAAGAGGAGAAACGTCGAAATCGGTCTAGATCAGATTACGGGCTTGATATTGGCTTTCTTTATAGCAAACACGTCATCACTGACAGAATTAGGGCAGGAATACAAGTGGTGCCCGGCAGGCAACACAATAGGCAGCACTTGCTGCGCAATCATATGTATTACAGCATTACAAAGGCTGTGTCATGGTGGCAGGTAAGCCGCACGTCCGTTCAACTCGGGGAACCAAATTGGAATGATGGCACATGTACCATGACAGGAACAAAGTGCGCTGCAATCAAAAGACTGATATCGATCATGCGCTCTGGCGATAAAACAGAATTCATCAATAGGCTAAAGACTCCGGATCTTACTAACCGAAATGGGCTTATTTTTTCTCGGCGAGATCAAATTCAGATGCCTATGGATGAAGGGCTTACTGTGGAAGTTGCATCACAACAGCAAACACTGGCAGTGGCAGAAGGCCCACTGCAGGACATGACTGTAACGTGCAAATAGTGTGAAGTAACTTTCGTCTTTACAAAGGGTGAGCAACGGTTCTTTCAAGGAAAAAAGGTGTCGCAACCAACACGATGCGCGGAATGCATGACATGGATTCGTGAAAAGCGAGCGGAAACAATCAATTCTAGGATAGTCCCTTTGGACCTAAATCCAAAAATGCAATAGTTGCATGGGCCATGTGTGAAGATTGGTGGACAGAAGCTAGCAACACTGATGAGAAAAGTGAGATGCAAGCACGAGGAACGAAGCAACGCGAATTAGTTGAAGAAACTCCTCGGGAGTTCCCGTGGATTGAATCAGGATCATTGGTGCGAGATTTTTGGTCAGCAGTGGAATACGGTGGCATCCCAGAATTCCTCAGCAGACTCAAAGCTCGAGGGCACACGCTAATGGCGAAATGAGGTCAATACATCTTACTGAAAAAAAATGGAAAACAAAAGGATCTCAGTTCATTATCAAGTGGTTGCAATGGCAATGGCAATTGTCGTTGGAATTGTGTCAGAAATGGCAGCCGCAAACGTGTGCAACAGATAATGCGATTTCATGGAATCTGAGACCACTTGGTATACATGCAGCGCAACCTTTCATCGCACAGGCCATGCGAAAGAAAGCAGTAATTGTAATGCTGCAGGAGATCCAGATTCCCCGAGGAAGCAAGTTCAGAGTTCAGCGAGATTTCAGACGGAAGTATCCAGAGTACGTATGTTACATTGCTGAGGGCAGCGATATTGACTTAGTAGCAGATATGGACGGTGACCAAGTGCCAAGTGATGGATACAATGACGGATGAGCGCATATCACAGTAGTCGCTTTTTTGCACAAACGTGTGTTTCGCTCCAAAGCACTTGCTGTGAATTGGCATAAACCCTGAGGAAAAAGGGCGCTGGAACACATGGCCTATGGACACATTGTGTGGCTTGATGCAATTACGCATGAGGGAGAGCGTATTAGCATTATTAACATCCATAATTGACCAGCAGCCGGTCTTGTTACTACCAGCCAGGTGGTGGCCTGACACGTTGCCAGAATTTGAAAGTGAAGGGTGGTGGCAAAGGCCACAAACACGAGCAAGGTGTAAGCATTGTCGCTGTGGCTTCGTAGAGAATCTTAGTCTTAGAAGTAACTTGTGTCATGGATGTGAGAGGCGAATGCAGACCAAAGGTGAAAGATTGGACGGCATAGTTTTCACCAATGCCCATCCGCGATGTGCAGGGAAAATCGATGATCCGCAAGGAGGTGACACGACAATACTGATGCAGCAGGTAAGAGAAGTCATTACAGTCAATCAAGAGTTGGAGGACGAATCAAGTTGGATCTGGCTAACGTCGGAGCAGATGGGGTTTCCACTGCAGTCGGAAATTGCGAATGAGAATCACGGTGAAGCTGGAAGTTTGAAACAATGCAATGACAGTTATTACTCTGGGAAGAACGCCTTGGTAAAGCAAGAATGAGAACTACAGAAGGCCTCACTACATGCATGGAGCCGCACAGAGGGTGGACAATCGTGAGCAGCAGTTTGATTTTTTTACGAAAGCGATGGTTGGACCGAGAACAAGAGCTGATCATGGTCATCCAAGAGGAAACTAAGCGCACAGAGGAAAAGAAAGATGCTGGGTTCAGATCACCAACGAGGTCAATACTACGAGCACTGCAAAATATCAACAAAGCCAAGAGACTTGAAGGCGAGGCGATCATGTCAGCCCCTCCATTCTTTCATTTGGCTGGACGAGGAGACCTCAAGTTCGGAGGAGAGGATGATGGACCTACCATGGTACGAGCACATAGAGCTTTCAGCAAAGCTACTAGACTATTTCTTACGAAGTACTAAAAGCAACATCAATCAAAACGGTAGTATGAGAAAAAATTTCGAAATGTGAGCAGGAGCAGTGGTCGAAAAAGATGAGCGAGTGGATTGGGTGTTTTGGTGCAGGTCGATTAAAAAGGACGAAGAGCCACGCCCGTTTGAAGCCGATGGAAAAGAAAACTTCTCAAACCGCACTAAGCAGACAAAAGTCAAAGCAGGAGAAAAGAAAGGAGGCAAAGGGCAGTCAGTGCGCTGGAAAGCGTGGTGGCTACAGGGCAGCATCAAATTCGCAGTAAGCAAAGAGTATGCGTCGTGCTGGGTTCACCAAGATTGCCATGTGGCAGACGAGCAAAAGGCAGCTTTGGAGAAAGCGGCCAGAGTATCAGGAGGAAAAAACGAATGTCAAGTGCGATTGAAAGGGAGAGAACGCGATTACTGGAGGGGCACAGAGATAGGCATGCTTGGAGGCTATGTGTTTCAGGGCCAAGTGACAGCAGGTGACAGTTCAGAAAAAAATGGCAAAATGGGAGCAGGATTTGAGAAGGGGGGAAAAAAAGCAGCAGTGCAAAGTGGGACGAGAGGAGAAGGCTCCAGATAAAATTGGCCTGAATTGGCAGCATTTTTTCTTGCGCTTCGTGACACGCCGATAGAGGAGCCGTTGCTGTATTTGTGTGACAATCAGTCATTGTTGAAGGCAGTCAATAGGTGGACTGGTGAAGGTGGAAAGGCAACGTTGGTGGGGGCGCCTGACGCGAATATTCTAGCAGCAGCCATTGAGATACTACGAAAGAGGATTGCAGCGGGGACAGCAATCTTCCTGGTCAAAAAGCGTATTGAGGAGAACCGGCGAATGAGGGAGCCGACATTCTGGCGGATAAGGCTATTTCAGATCCAAAGGTAGGCAAAGAGTGGTGCCAACGGACGAATCGAGCAGTCTTTGCGTGGGAAAACCCGCGTTGTAAGGCAGGGAAAGTAACTTCTGAAGATCATCATTCGACATTTAATGATAGCGTGAGAGATGCAGTTCGACACGGGGCAGCAGAGAATGAGGTGCCAAAACATGAAGAGAGGCTTACAGGTGCTTGGAGACAAATGAGCACACTCAGGCGACGATATGAAAGATGGTGCAAAGGTAATGACATACAGGACTGCACACACAAGCAACGATATGAGAACCACCCTGCATATGGCACGTGGACGGCAGACTTCATGTTACAGAAAAATGAAAGCAGAGCGTTCTTAAGCAAGTATTTGAACGACCCGCGCGTTCCTTGGAGACATAAAAGGCGAGAAATGATTGTAATCGCAAGGGTCATTCTGGTAGCCAAATGGCTTGCAAAAATCAAACAGCGATCAGATGTAGGCTGCAGATTATGCAAAACGGCACGAGAACAACGCGGTGCAAAATTTGCCGGAAGAGACGTGTGGGCACATCAAGAGTGCCTTCTGCGATGGAAAGGTGACAACCGTCACAGCTGCCCACCACTTCATCTGGAGACATC
>Ga0105054_10006248_pt1 | contig 16702 bp, 10 predicted proteins | sample BON02_FD_78091 | JGI IMG/M metagenome (GOLD analysis project Ga0105054, IMG submission 78091) | Freshwater microbial communities from Lake Bonney liftoff mats and glacier meltwater in Antarctica - BON-02 (megahit assembly) | ecosystem: Environmental > Aquatic > Freshwater > Ice > Glacier...
GGGGGGGTGGGGGGGGGGGGGGGGGGGGGGGGGGTGGGGGGGGGGGGGGGGGGGGGGGGGGTGGGGGGGGGGGGGGGGGGGGGGGGGGGGGGGGGGGGTTGGTGGAGGCGGAGTGGATGAGGATGCTGTTTTTGCCGATGGTTATTTATGATGAGAGTTTTCAGATGTCTCCTAGTTTTACGTCGGATTTTAAGAAGCAGGTGTTGGGGACTGTGAGTGTGGCGAAGACGACTCAGGTTGCGGGGCCGCTGTTTGCGGTGGTGTTGTTGTTGGTGGGGGTGCTGGTGATGGTGAGGGGGCGGAGGAAGGAGAGGGAGTTGGCGGGGAGGAGGACGCAGAGGTATAGTACGATGCAGGAGGGGGACATTCTCGTGTAAGGTGTAAGAGTTAAAGGAAAGAAGAAGAAGAGAAAGAGAGAACGGGAAGGGAAGGGGAGGTTGTGATTTCTACTAGTGTGCTGAAGAGGAGGAAAAGGAGGAGGAAACAGAAGTTGTAATGAATGGTGTTCAATTCAACGAGAAAAAGAAGGGGTAGGATGTGATTTAAGTTAAGGAGGAAAGGGAGGAAAAAAGAGACCCAAAAAAAAAAGGTGTGAAATTGAAGGAGTGTGTGTAGGGGAAGCGATCGTAAGCGACACACAGACACAGACGCAAGCTAAAGGAAAGAGGTGGTAGCAAAAACAAGCAAGCAATTAAGGTTAGCAAGCAAGCAAGCAAGCACAATAGGACACAAAACAGACGGATGGCGTCGAAAATACTGAATGCTGCTGAAGAGAAAAGAGAAAGATGTAACATATAAACGCCCAAAAAAAGTTACAATTCCATTTGCGTTTTTAAAAAATGTGTGTTTTCAAACGAGAGTTTCAGACGATTACTTTTTATTTCTTTCTTCTCTTATCCATCGATCAATAACTTTTACTTGCGCGCCCCACCCTTCTTCCCAGCTACAGCAGCAGCAGCAGCAGCAGCAGCAGCACGGTGGGTCTCATAAGCCTTAAACAAAGCACGGGAACGCAGCAGCTCCCGGCACAAGAACAACTTACGAGTATGCGACCTCGTCTCTCTGTAAGACGGCCTAAACGACACCACCCCTCCCTCCTTTCCTTCCTCCTTCCCTGCCACCACAACCCCCTGCAGTAGCCGGGCCTTATGCGCCTCCACACTCCCCTCCATCACCTCCGGATTCGAAAACTTTTGGACAAAATACAATTTCACCCTTGATCCCCTCCTCTCTCTCTCCGCCCTCCTCACCATACCATGCAACGGGTTCAAACGTGGCATCTGAGCAAACATCCCCCCAAACCCATGCTTCAAAAAATCCCAATCCTCCTCCATATTAACCTCGCCATATTTATGGGTATTCGTAAAATGACTCCGCACCCGTAACGACGAAGAAGACCAAGGCGTCGCCGTCTGGTGCGCGGCCCCAGCTGCCTGTGCTGCTGCTACTGCTGCTGCTGCGGCTTTTTTGACTGCGTGGTGGTAGTGGTGTGTTTTGAGGAGAGATAATTCCCAGGCGCCGGTTGCGAGGGGGTTGCTCATTTCGGGTTCGAGGGCCTCGGGGCGATAGATCCCCATGGCGACTCGATCGGCTTCTCCGTCTAACATTTGTTCAAGGCCAGGGTAACGGGTTGGGAGCTCTTTGATCAGTCCGAGTACCACTTGAGTCTCGTTCGGTGAGGTCAGCTGCAAGGCCAACCCGGCCAAACGCTTATAAAAAGCAGCGACGCGCGCTAAAGAGAACTCACGGCGTTCAAGCAAGGCGCTACGAAGGCAGGTGACGAGCAGGGGGAAGATCGTAGCGCGATTATTGCTGCTGCTGCTGCTACTGCTGCTGCTGCTGCTGCTACTGCTGCTGCTGCTGCTGTCACCACTGCTGCTGCTGCTACTGCTGCTACTGACAGTGCTATCCACCCCGATTCTCCCCAACTGCTGGTACAAAAAGGTCAAAAACGCCTTATCATCCACCTTGAGCTCTCGCCCGGGTCCTTGTAATGTCCTTAGGGCTGTCAACACAGCATGTAAACTCGCTTCCAGTGGCAAGTGCCTCGAAGGGTCCAACAAATCCTTCAAAACATCCAACACATCAATCACCGTATCCAAATTAATCAAATGCGCCACCCGACTCAACCCTTCCAACGCCGCAGGCAACAACGTCGGCTTCTTTGCTTGCTTCAACACACGGAAATACAACAAGGTCACCTCCTGCAGACTCTCCGCCTGACACCTGGCTCTCAACGCAGGGTCCGCCCTCGCCTCCGCCTCCTTCAATCCCGCCATGATATCCCCCTGTCCCTCCTCCTCCATCTCCTCCGCCGTCTCCTTACTATGCTTATTCTTCCTCTTTTTCGCGTCCATTTTGGCCTTGCGCAAGACATCCTCCGCCTCGTCCTCCTTCACTCTCAACTTCAATGCCTGCAGCGCTCTAACCATATCATCCGGCGCGTGCAACTGTCGATTCTGCACCTCCTTACACACCAGTTTCGTCGCCGTCAGGGACACATCCCCCTGTTGATCCCTCTCTAACAACCGTCGGACCGCCTGGCCAGCCATCGCCCTTGTCGCTGGGTCAGGTCCCAACCCTAAACGAATCACAGCCGCGAGCACATTAGTGGTAAAATTAAAGTGCGCCAACGCTGTGAGCAACTCACACAAACACTTCGCCGCCACGCTGCTACTCACATCAATCACGACATTCGGCGTGCTAAAATTCCCTTCAGCCGTAATTTTCTTGCCTGACGCCGTCGTTGGCTTCTTGCTCGCTTTCTCCAAATGCTTGAGATACCCTTGATAAGAAGACAACAACGTCCGTTCATACTCTCTCGTCTGCTTCACCTCCTTCGACGCCTTAACCTGCAACTCCTTCTCCGTCGGCAATCGAATCCGATACGCCGGCGCCAAATCCCTAAACACAGCCAGCAAACTCGCCATCGCCAACGCCTGCACCTTCACATCATCATCCTCCAACAAACTAAGCAACGCTGCCATCCGACTCCCCTTCCCCTTTCCCCCCCCACTCCCCGATCGACTCAATAACCCCGTCTCTGGATCTTCCAGCATCGCCTCACACAACGTGGCAATCTCGACTTTCTTCAGCTCTAGCCTTGCCCGTCGCAGCGCGCGCATATCCCCCCCAAAAGCCTCCAAAGATAAACTACTCGCCGCCGCCGCCAACCGCCCCGACGACAAGACATTGTCCTTATCATCGTTCTTCTCCTTGGCATTGCGCATATGCAGATTAATCGCCTCGCTCTCCGAAGCATCCGAATCCGCCACGCTGCCATCGTCGTCGTACTCCTCCTCCTCCTCCTCCTCCTCCTCCTCCTCCTCCTCCCCGTCCTGGGGCTGCGCCTCTTCTTGCACAGGGGCAACAACCTCCATCTCCACTACTGCCCGCTCCTCCTCCGTCTCCTCCTCCACCTGTTCCGTGCAAAATTGGATAGTGCCATCAATGGTCTTGGTCGGCAACCGCTCCTTCATCACTTTGTTCCCCACCCCCCGCGCCGTGTCCCACCCTTGCGTTGAGGCATTACGCCGCATGGCCTTGGTCTCAATGAGCACCTCCTCGCCCTCCTCGTCGTCCTGCCCCTCAGGATGCGCACGTTTATTACTTTTCTTGGCCTCTACTACGGGGGCAGGGGGCTTGGGCGGGGCAGGCATGGGGTCCTTCTTCTTATCGTTGCGCTTGTCCTTGGAGGCATCGGGAGCCAACGATAACAAGCTGGCCGCAAAGGCCGAATGCTCCTTCACAAAGGCACGGTCCTCCTCGTTCACTTCTACGTCCTCCCCCTCCTCATCCTCTTCGGGGGCATTGTGCTTGGGGATATGCTTCTTGGCAGCCGCGGCGCGGGGGGGATGGCGCGTTGGCTTGCCTCCTGGTCCCTTGCGTTTGGCCGCTGGTGCTGCGTGTTTTTTGGCCAGCGCGCCCGGCTTTTGGGTGGTGGTCCGCTTCTTCATCTTGGACCTGTCGTCGTGGTGTGGATGTGTGGGCGTGGTGTGGTGTGAGAATTGCGCTTATGTATCTAAGATGGAGGGCAAGGAGGAGAGGGAGGGAGGTCAACGTGGCTGCGTTCCGTCTATGGCCCACAGCGTTTGGGAAACTTGGCACCCTTTCTATCCTCATTTGTCCTTACCAACGCTCACAACACGTCCTCACGCTTCTCTTTTCACTATTCACAACGCTACAGGGCTTGCCACTGCGACCGCACAAGACAAGTCTCGCAAATCGAGAAAATATCCGACCTCCCCACCCCCCCTCCAGCCTTCCCACCACACCACCCAACTCCCCACCAGCCCTATCATTTCAATTCAATGGAGCTCAACATTGTCGAGCGGCCCAGCCTCAACAAGCACTATGGCACGAACGGGGAGAAGCCCATGCGCTTTGTGAAGCGGCACCGATTCAAGGCCAAGCGTGAACAAAAAGGAGATGGGAGGATAGGCCTGGGCAGCGTCAAAATCAAGGAGGCGCCTTTGGTGGGCCCCGAGCCCACGCCAGTAGGCAAGGGCAAGGGCAAGACGCAAGAGCAGCACAACGCAGCCTCGCCCGCCATACTGGTACCTGGGAAGAAGCGCAGGCTCGGGGAAGGCCAGTCGCAGCAGCAGCAGCGGGTCGAGCAGCAGCAGCAGCAAGAGGGTGGCGCAGCCAAGAAGCAGGCCATCACAGCCGCAGCACGTCCGGCTCCTACCACCACGAAGTCGTCTCCTTCTCCTTCAACCGCTGCGCCCACAACCAAAGTCAGCCCCGCCGCTACTGAGCCAGCAACGTCTGCTCCTGCCCCTCCAGCTGCTGCTGCCCCGACTCGTCCCTCGCCTGCCACCCAAAAAGCATACATCACCAAGACCGAGAGCGAGAAGGCCTTTTTTCCTCCCCGTTCTGCACCTTCTCCTTCTCCCGCCGCGTTCAAGCCCACCCACACTAGCAAGGCAAAGAAAGGAGATCACGCCGCTGCTGCTCATGACGACGACGAGGAGAAACCCTCTCCGAAAACTAAAACCACCACCACCGCCAGCGACCAACCCACTTCTGCTCCCTCGTCGTCCAAATCCTCAAAAACAGACGACAAGCTCCAAATAGAAACCGTCCCCTTCGAACTCGCTTCGTACGCCCCCTCCTTCCCCAGCCGCAAGCACCCCGTCCCTGCCTCCACCGCCCGCTTAGACGAATTTCACCTTAAGCCCTCCCAGCTCGACCTCGCCACCAAGCCCCCCACCCCCACCCCTTCCTCCCTCCCTTCCTCCTCCTCCTCCTCCTCCAGCGCCAGCACAAAAGGCAAATCCAGCAGGCACATCTTCACCGCCACGCCCTTTTCCGCCCTCGGGCTCCACGAGCACTTGGTCAGCGTCTTAGGCACCCCTAAAGAACACCACGGCTTCGGCCTCAAAGTTGCCACCCGAGTCCAATCCGCCTCCCTCCCCGCCCTCCTCTCCCCCTCCCGTCCCAACGCCCTTCTCTGTTCCGAGACTGGGTCAGGCAAGACACTTGCATACCTCCTCCCCCTCCTCCAGCATTTACAAGCACTCAACCCCCGCCCCACCCGCGCAGAGGGCACGCGTGCGATTATCGTTGCGCCGACCCGAGAGCTGTGTCATCAGATCCATGATGTTCTGTCGTTGCTTGTCCGGGCCTTTATTTGGGTGGTGCCTGGGTTGGTGAGTGGGGGGGAGAAGAGGAAGTCGGAGAAGGCGAGGTTGAGGAAGGGGGTGATGGTGTTGGTGGGGACGCCCGGGAGGCTTTTAGATCATTTACAGAACAGCCAAGCATTCAATCATGAGGCAGCTGAATGGTTAGTGCTTGATGAAGTGGATCGCTTGTTAGATTTGGGGTTTGAGGCGCAAGTCCGTGAGATTGTGGGGCGGCTTAGGGGGAAGGAGGGAGGGAGGGAGGGAGGGAGGGCGAGGCCGAGGTTGCAGGTGTTGGCGGCGTCGGCCACGTTGAATCCGGCTTTGGATAAATTTGGAAGGGAGTTGCTTGGGGAGCATGTGAGGATTGATGCAAAGACGGGGACGGTGAAGGAGGTGGCGGCCACAGTGGAGGGGGAGGAAGGGGAGGAGGAGGAGGAGGAGGGAGGGAAGAAGGAGGGTGGGAGCGGTGATGAGGAGGAAGGGGAGGAGGAGGAGGAGGAAGGAGGAAGGCATCGGAAGAGTAATGCGGATATTGCGCATGCGGCGGGGGTGGAGAGCGGGGAGCGATTCACGACCCCGGAACAGCTGGTGCAGCAGTATATGGTGGTGACGTGTAAGCTGCGTTTGCCTGCCTTGGCCTGTTTTTTGCGGGTCCACGCTCATACCCACAAGACGGTCGTCTTTTTCTCTACTTGTGATTCCGTCGATTTCCACCATGCCTTGTTCAAGGCCGCGCATTGGCCTGGTGGGCCGTCGGATACTATTGGTGAGGGTGGTGAGGGTGGTGATAACGCTGCTGCTTCTTCGTCGTTGCCGCCGCCTCCTCCCACCCTGCTCGGTCCCGCCATGCCCGTCCACCGTCTGCACGGCAATATTCCGCAAGCCGAACGCATGCACACCTTCCGTACCTTCCGCGAAGCGACGCGCGGGGTGCTATTCTGTACTGACGTGGCAGCGCGTGGGTTGGACTTGCCTGCCGTTGATTGGATTGTTCAATATGATCCTCCTACAGAAGCAGCCGAGTACGTGCATCGCGTCGGGCGAACCGCACGCCGAGGTCGGAAAGGTCACGCTCTGCTCTTCCTTCTGCCTTCCGAACAAGGGTATTTGGACGTGCTCAAGAAGAGGGGGATTGCCCCGACGCCTTTGTCGTTGCAGCAGACGTTGTATCAAGCTACGCCGGCGCGCTTCCGCGGTCGGTTTAGGGCACCGGAGGAAGTGTTTTGTCTAGAGATTCAGCAACGCTTGGAGAGGACGGTGGACACGGATAAGGGCGTAGGGCAAGGTGATGAGAAGGGTGCGGAGGGAGGAGGAGGAGGGAAGGGAGCAGCAGTGGCGACCCCGACCCCGCCGTTGCTGACGTTGGGGCGCAAGGCGTTTGGTTCTTTCGTGCGGGCCTATGCCATGCACCCTGCGGAGCTCAAGCCCATTTTTACTGTGCGAGCGTTGCATCTAGGTCATGTCGCCAAGAGTTTTGCGTTGAAGGAACCACCCACCTCCCTTAAAATCGGCAAGGAGGTGGTCAAGGTTTTTGGGGGCGGCAACAAGGGCAAGGAGAAGGAGAGTGCGGGCGGTGGTGGTGGTGGTGGTAGGGGCAGCGGCGGAGGCAGCAAGAAGGAGTACCAAGCGCGCAAGAAGGAGGACGGGGGGAGCGCGCGCAAGAGCTTCTCGCCCCCGCGGCAGCAGCCACCGGCAGGCAAAGGCAAGCCGCGCACCCTCACCGCGTTCAGCTCCGTGAGTGAGTTTAGCGCGGGGTAATAGGGGGTGTTGGGACGGTGGTGGGTGGACAACGAAATGATTATTTGAGAGCTAAGTATGGGACTAAAGTAAAGCGTGAAAGAAATACATTGAAATGTCTTATGCAATGAAAGAAACAAGCAGTGTTTGGAGGAGCCAACCTCCTATGTTTGAAAGAATTCAAATCCGAACGAGTTCCGTTACACCCAACTAAGTCCCGCGCAAGGACACGTACTCCCCAAAAACCGCCGCGTTGAGAGCGTTTCGCCTCCTCCCCCTTGTCTTCATCTGTTTCGTTGTCTGTTGTCTGTCATACTGGTGTGCGTCTATTTCTTCGTGGTGGCTGCTCTCAATCGTGTGCCGCGCACGACATTTGCTCTCTCCCCACGACGACTCAATGCTTCTCCACTCGACACCCAATCTCCCCCCGAACACAGAGAGACCGCAAGAACAGCAAGAGCAAGCCATGTCGTCACCCAGCGCTCCTGAACTTGGGAAGGACGCACACGTGATCAGTTTTGTTGCGGACCAGGATAAGGGAAAGGGCGGCGGCAAGGGCAGCAACAACAGCAGCCGTCGCAGCTTGAGCGGGGCGGGGGGGGACGATGACCTGGCCATGCAACACAGCATTAGCGGCGGCGAGAACATTGCTGGCGACGCCCTTGGTCGTTCGACCCGCCAACCCAGCTACTGGAGCGTGAGTGACATGAGTTTCACGCCCCTTGAGACGGCCGAGAGTCAGGCAGTCCTCACGTGGAAGCACTTAACTGTGCGCTCTAAGCGGGACCCTAGCAAGCAGTTACTCAAAGACGTCTCGGGCAGTATCACGGGAGGCTTTTGGAGCTTGATGGGACCCTCCGGGAGTGGCAAGTCCACGCTCGTCAATACATTGGCGTGCCGCTTGACGCCTGGCATGTGGTTCGAGGGGGAGATTCGCATGAACGGCCGCGTCTACAGTCTGTCCGATTTGAAGTGCATGAGCGGGTATGTGATGCAGGATGACCTAATGAACGGGGCTTTGACCGTAGAGGAGACTTTGTTCTACGCGGGCGAGCTGCGTTTGCCCCGCGACATGACCAAGGCGCACCGTGCGGAGCGAATTAAGGAGTCAATTGTTGAGATGGGAATTGACCATGTGCGGAACGTGGTGGTTGGGGATGCCTTGCACAAGGGCATTTCCGGCGGGGAGCGTAAGCGTTTGGCTGTGGCGATGGAGCTTCTGACCCACCCGCAGCTCTTGTTTTTGGACGAGCCTACTTCGGGTAAGTGGCGTTTATTCTCTTTCTCCTTTTCCACCCCCTCGCTTCAGTTCGTTCTCTTTCTCCCTTTCCCACCCCATTGCTTCTGCGTCCCCTTCTTTTTATTCAGACTTTTACCGCGAGCCTATAAGTGCCTCATCCTCTCTCCTTCCGTGACCCAAAATCTCAGGTCTTGATTCCGTCACGGCCCTGTCGCTCTGCACGAAGCTCAAGTCGTTGGCGGTATCGGGTCGCACGACCGTCATCTGCACCATCCACCAGCCGCAATCGAAGCTCTTTGCCCTCTTCGACAACCTCATCCTGCTCAAGGCCGGCGAAATCGTCTATCAGGGACCCACCAGCAAGGCCATCACGTTCTTCAGCAAAGCGGGGTTCCCCTGCCCGCCCCTCACAAACCCAGCCGATCACCTCATGGATGTCATTACTCCTGGACTGGGGGAGGACGCGCAGGCTAGCAAGGCCAAGGGGGAGACGCTCAAGAAGTACTTTAAGCCCACCCCCGTCGATTTGGACTATGGCTCGGACAAGCCCATGATGCCCCTGCGGGATATGATCCCCTGGCACAAACAATTTCAGGTCCTCCTCCGTCGGTCCCTGCAGGAGCATCGACGTAAGTGGACGCAGGCCGCGACTCAGATTATGAATTCAATTGTTGTTAGTATTTTGATTGGTTTTGTGTTTTATAAGTTGGGGAATGGGCAAGGCTCCGTGCAGAAGCGGCAGGCGGTGTTGTTCTTCTGCGTGATTAACCAGGGGATTTTCGCGTCGCTCGAGACGATTAATTCGTTTCCGAGCGAGCGGGCGTTGGCCTTGCGGGAGCGGGCGGCGGGGACTTATTATGTTTCTGCTTATTTTATGGCCAAGACGGTGGCGGATACGCTCTTTCAGCTCTTGCCTCCTATTGTGTTTAGTTCGATCGTTTATCACCTTGTAGGGCTTCAAGAAAGTGCGGAGAAGTTCTGGGTGTTTACCTGCTTCATGGTCTTGTGTCAGTTGAGTGCTACGTCCCTGGCGACGATGGTGAGCTGCTTGGCGCGGACGACGGATATGAGCGTGATTGTCTTGCCGTTGTTCTTTGAGTGTGGGCGGTTGTTTGGGGGGTTCTTTTTGCCACCATCCCAGTTGCCGATTTATTTTTCGTGGTTGGATGCTTTGTCGTATGTGAAGTATACCTATACTGGGATTAGTTTGAACGAGCTCACAGATCTGACTTATACGTGTGAGGTGGCGGAGATGCGTGAAGGTGTTTGTCCGACGATGCATGGCGCGCAGGTCATTGATCGGTTGGGGCTGGATTTTATTACGAGGGATCAGGCGGCGGGGATTCTGATTTTCTTTATTGTGTCTTGTCGGTTTGTTGCCTATTTGGGCTTGAGGTTTATTAAGTGGTAGATAGAGAGAGTGGAGGGGTGGGAGAGGTGGAAGGGGTGGTGGATGGGTGCTGGAGTTGCAATAGTTGGACGCAGGATTAGGGTGGAGGTCGAAGAGAGAGGCGGGCGAGGAGGAAGGGAAAAGGTGGGAGGTGCATGGTGGGTGTAGCTACCGATATGTGTGTGATTTGCTGCGAAATGTGAATGTAAATTCAAAAAAGTACACCACAAGTCAGTCAGTCAATCAGATTTGCCATACGAAAAGAAAAGATGAAGAAACCGGGCTGGGAAAGAAGCTTTCGTGCATGTATGTGCAGCAGCATTTGAATTATTGAATCAGGTAGTTGACCAATAACGAGCAGCTGGGAGGAGCAAGTGTTGTCAGGTGTAACAGCGGCTTTTGAGAATGTGCAAGTGTCCACAGGAAGAACAAGGGTTGTAAAGGAAGTGGTAACTGATGAGGCACAAGAAATACCAAAGAAGAAAGGAACAGGATAGTGGAGGGAAAATGGCGCGCCGGCATCCTCGCACTCATTTGATTTGTCAAGCTAAATTTGTTTTCCATTTCATTTACATTTCTGCCTTCATGTTCTCTCTCTCACACCAGTATCAAATCTCACGCTTGTTGTGGTACAAAGGATCACAGTTGAGTTTGGTCAGGGACGCGGCCTGGATCTTGATGGTGTCCAGTTGGAGCGTCGCATAATCCAAGGCAAATATCACTTTGCTCGCGTCTGTCTCGTGCCGCGCCGCCTCGTACTCATCCCGTAGCTTGTCCCGGACAAAGCGCTGTCGACGGGCTGTGGGCATACCGCGCGATGCCCTCCAAATGGCGCGGTACAGGTGCAGGGCCTGGGTGCTTGTTGCGGGCAGCGTCATTTAGGGGGGAGGGGAGGTTATTAGCTGGCTCTGTGGTAGTCTGACTTGGAGGCAAGGACAACGAGGAAGCGTCTGGACGTCGACGCTTGCCCTCTATAGGTGGTGCTGGTACTGCTAATGCTGCTGCTGCCTTGTGGTGGAGACTAAAGGACTGTGCAGGCAACGATGATCGAGTGAAGTCGACCTCCCCACTGTGCAGGCAACGATGATCGAGTGAAGTCGACCTTCCCACCCTCCCCTTGCTTTTCTCCTTCTTCTTCCCGTCCTCGTGCCTTGCTGGCTGCTTGCCACCGAGGCTACCCTATTGTCACTCGCCCTTGCTTGCCTCTCCCTCTGCGTGCTTGCTGTGTAGGTGTGGTGTGCGGTGGCAGGAGGTGAGGTCGTGTGAATCACAGACGGGCATCACGATGATCGCCCGACGAGAGGCGAGGCCGCCTTCTTCTTTCCTTCTCACTTCTCATCACCACAACCCCACCACCACAACACACCCACCACACAGTCAGGACCACCATGGCCACGACCGCCTTTGCCCGTCTTTTTGCCCGGACGGAAGCCTTCCTGTCGGCCATGGTCTCTTCTCCCAAACGCCTCTCCAACAATAAGGCCACCCGACCGCCCACACAGACCTGCGCCCCTCCTGCCCCCACCAGCCCCTGCACGGGGGAGGAACGACGCTACTTGTACGTCCTGCCTGTGCTGTTTCTGGAGTATCTGGCGCTGAGTCTGAGCCGGGCGCTGATGCCGGGGTTGATGGTCTCGACATTTGGCAATTATACCTTTGGCATTCTGGGGGTGATCGAGACGGTCAAGGGAATCCTGGCTTTCATGGCTTGTCCCTTGTTTGGGAAGTTGAGTGATGTGGTGGGACGACGGACGGGGCTTTTCATTACGGTGCTGGGCACGACATTACCTATCTTAAGCTTAGCCTTGACGCAGAACATGTGGATTTATGCTGTTGCCCAGGGGTTGTCGGGCATCTTCGCCTCTACTTTCACCATCACCTTTGCTTACATTGCGGACTTGGTCCATAAAGAACGACGGTCGTCGGCGTATGGCTTGGCATTGGCGACGTTTGGGTTGTCTTATTGCGTGGGTCCTATCTTGGGGGGGTTTCTCGCGGAGAGGTTTTCGTATCGGACGGTCTTTGCCGTGTCGGTGGCGTTGGTCTTACTAGCCGTCGCGTACATCGTTTTAATTCTCCCTGAATCCCGCCCTACGGAACAACAACGCCAGAGGCAGGGTATCCGGTTATTTGCCGCTGGGATGCCACCGCCGGAAGAGTATTTGCCTATGTCTTGGAGTCCATTTTCGATTTTGGAGGTGTTTTCGGGGGATCCGATCTTGAGGAGTGTGAGTAAGGTGGTCTTTTTGTATTACACGGGGGTATGGGCCATTGTCTCCACGTTGATGGTACATGTTCAACGGTCGTTTCATGCAAATGAAGTGACCTTGGGGGAGTTGATGTCGGTGTTTGGGGTGTGCACTATGCTGTCTGAGGGGATTTTGGTGCGGATAATGGTGCCGCAATTCGGGGAGAAAATTGCTATGCAAATTGGGCTTGCAGCGTTTGCCTTGCAATGTGCATTTTTTAGCTTTGCGAGGCATATACAGGATGTGTTGTTTTCGCTGCTGTTTTCGACGTTGGCGAATTTGGTGTATCCTTCCGTGTCGTCCTTAGTCTCCCGAAGTGTCCCTCCTAGTAAGCAAGGAGAGGCTCTCGGGGCCATGAATGGAATAAGGGCGTTAACGGAAGGATTTGGACCCTTGGTCTTTGGGTTTTTGATGTTTGTGTGTCAGGATACCTGGGCACCGGGGGCGCCTTATTTGTTGGCGAGTGCGTGTAGTGTGGCTGCGTTGTATTATTCGACCAAGTTGCCGAGTGAGGCGGAAGTGTGGGAATATGAGAAGAGGGTATTGAGGGAGGAAGGGACGAGGGAGACGGTTGGGTTGCTGTCGGAGGAGGGGCAAAGGGAGGAGGAAGAAGAGGAAGGGGAGGAAGGCGAGGAGGAGGAGGATGAACGAGAGCAACAGAGTCCGGAGGGCCATTTGCCCAAGCCGGCACCAGCAGCACCAACAGTACCAGCAGCAGCGCTAGCGCCGGGACTGCCACCAGCGGATAAGAAGACAAATATTGGACCCAAGTTAAAGCTCAAGCGCTTTTTGTCCGTTTGATAACATTTGATTGACTGATTCTGAATGTATATTATGACAGAAAAGATTGTAAAGAATGAAAAAAGAAAAGCACCTCAGAAGATAATAAAAACATACCAAATGCACGCGCGCACAGCGCGACAGACGCGAGCCTGCATTTATTCACTGTCCTTTCCAATCACCCTCTCTCCCCCACTCCCCCTCCACCCCCCCAGCGACAGGCACATAGACACCAAACGCCACCAGAATGGCCTCCCTCTGCAAGCTCTTCTCCTCCTTCCTCTTCCTCCTCACCCTCGCCCTCGCCCTCGCCTTAGGCTACCTCCAAACGCACCCCGAATTCCGGCAACGCTGGTTTGCCGACGTCTGCAACGCCCTCGTCTCCGACCAACCAGAGCAACAAGCCCTCCGCTGCTCCCTCCTCAAGGACGTGCAAGGTGATGTTTTAGAGCTAGGGCCAGGACCAGCGACGAATATGGAGTGCTTGGCTGCCCACGCGGATGGACAGATCAAGTCCTATATAGGGATTGAGCCAAATATGTTTATGCATGCCATCTTCAAGAATAAAACGGCTCATTTGCCTTTAGGCTTTTCCGTGGAGCTCAAAACGTTGGAGGGGGAGAAGTTGGGGTTGCCTGACGCGTCGTTCGATACGGTTCTTTTCACGCATGTGCTTTGTAGTGTCCATAATGCCACACAGGTGCTGATGGAGGTCGAACGCGTGCTCAAGCCGGGGGGGAAGGTGTTTTTCCTCGAGCATATTGCCAGTCCGAAGGGGTCGTGGATGCGTTTGTTTCAAAAAACGATTGAGCCTGTTTGGAGTATTGCGTTGGATGGGTGTACCTTTGCGGATACCCATGTGCATTTAGATGAATTTCGGGAGGAAGGTTTTGAGGTCCATTATGAGTTTTTTGATGCTCCCATGCCGTTGGCTTTTTTGAAGCCGCATTTGATGGGGCATGCGGTGAAGAAGGGCGGGAAGGGCGAGGGGGGGGAGGTGGAGGGGTAAAAGAAGAAAGGAAAAAGATTTCGTTGGGACTATGACGAGCTACGCTTGCGTTTGTATGATATGTTCCTCGCTGCTTTTCTTTAACACTTCATTTCATTCCGCTGGCTTATTGGTCGTTCATTTGGTCTTTCTCCAGTAAAGTGCTTTGCTCGTGTCAGTATCTATATATACATTTTACCCTCTCTCCCCCACATAGTCCCGCACCGCAGTTCATCTCAGATAGCTAATACACACAATCTCTCTCTCGCATACTTTCCCCTCTCATTAAGACATACAGTCGCGCGCTCTTCGCACCCGTATATTTATCCTCTTTCTCAATCTTCACGCGATGCGCACCGCCCTGAGAGCCTCAAGCCGGACCGTCTCCACCCCGCCCTCCTCCTCTTCCTCCTCCACCACCGCTTCCAACTCAGCACCCTTCTTCTTCTTGCCCAAGCTATCTCCAAGCTTCTCGTGCTCATTACTCTTGCCTTTCTCATCTCCCACCTTCCCTCCCACCCTCGTCTCCTCCTCCTCCTTCTCCTCCTCCTCCTCCTTCTCCCTCTTCTTCCCACGCAACACCACCCCCTCCGCCTCCTCCATCGACATCCCCGCCCTCAACAACCTCGTCAAGACCAAAGGATCCAAATACCTCATCTTCCCCCCTCCCTCCCTCCCTCTCTCCCCCTCCACCACCGCACCCTTCCCCCACTCCCTCGAATTAACCCTCCCCGGCTGCCGAAACGACACCTCCTCCTCCCCCTCCTTCCCCCCGACCAAAAAATCCACACATTCAACCCCCTGCATCATCGTATGGTCCTGATTACTCACCTCATACTTCCACGCACCAAACCGCCCCCTGGACCAAATCCCCTTCCTTTCCAACGCCTCAAAAATCGGTCCACACACCTCCTCCCTCCCCAGAAACGGCGTCGGGTACCCATACTCCAACCGTCGATGAAATCGCGAGACAACCCTATCCCTCCATGTCTCCAAGAGTTTGGTAGCATAAAATCCTTCCAAAACCTCTTCTACTATCCTGGAGGAATCCACCGGTCTATTCCTCGTCTCACACACTTCTGCCATCAACGACCACTGCCTCCCCGGCTCCGGCACGTGATAGGGAGAATAATTCGAAAACACAGTAACCCGATAAAAAGGACAATCATCCTCCGGAAAATACATCCAACACTGCTCCCTCAACCGCTCAGGAGGCTGCCCTGCCACCCCAATCCCCACCACGTGCGTGGACGAGTAACGAAAGAGTGGTGCTTGGGCAGGTAAGCCCTCCAACCCCCCTCCCTTGACCAAACAGCAAAGTCGGTCCAAGGGCATAGTACTAATCAATTGATGCCTATACCTCACCTGACTCCCATCCGCAAGCGTCAGCAGCTTCGCATCCGCATCCACACCAATCACCCTTGCATTAAATTTGAATTTACTTGGGTCTATTTCTTCGTATACTTTTTGCCATATCCTCCCCGTCCCCCCACGGAGGGGGAAACGAAAAGTGTTGTTCGGGCCCCAGCTGGCGTCGTCTTTCCCGCATTGGATGTTGGCGGTGAGACGGGCGAGGTCTACGGTGGCGACGCGTTCGCCCATCCATTCGGTGTTCATTTCGCTGGGGTCGTAGCTGGGTGGGGGAGGGAAGGGGGGAGGGAGGGAGGGCGGGTAAGGGTTTCATCGCCTTCATCAAAGCAGAGTATAGAGAAGAGAAAATCTAGTCAGCGGCCTTGACTACCACCTATTCAGAGCCCATGGGATTCATTTGAGAAAGGGGAAACACGCTGAGAAAACAAGATAAGACAAGCCAAGAGAAGGAAAAGAAGAAGAAGGTGTACGTACCCCCAGACTTTTCGATTGTAGGGCACCATGAACAAATCGAGAATGCCTTGCCCGAACCCATTTCGAAGCCACTCCAGGAAATTCCGTGGCCTCGTTTGTTCTTGGAGAGAGACGTTGGAGGTAGAAGAATGCTGCTGCTGCTGCTGATCCTGCTGTTGCTGCTGCTTCTTGTGTGCTTCCAGCTCGGTGAGACCGTCCATGCATTTTTGAAAGTCTTGCGGGGGGAGGCGGTGAATGTTGTTTTGGTAGGGGTAGGGGATGAAGCGGGCCTTTTGCCAGATGTAGCAGACGCGTTGGCGTTCGCACCAGTCGGGGTTGACCTTGTCGAGGAGGGCGTCGAAGTAGTGGTAGTGGGAGAAGATGACGTGTCCTCCTGTTTTGATGTTGGGGTGGGAAGGGAGAGGGGAGGGATAGGTTTGAGTCGGTGAGATGATGAGCGGGGAGCGGAGATAACCGAATTGCGTCACAAGACAGCCTGAGAAGAAAATAATGATAATCCAGAAGCGCACACTGGCTTTCACATCCCACTATCGCCGCCCGAGCAAACAAGCCACCACTTACCCATGTCCCACAGAAAACCCTGCTCGTCCGTCGCCGTAGTAGAGAGCCCACCCGCCACAGGCCCTGCCTCCAGCACCACAAAGTTGTCAATGCCCAACTCCTGCAGGCGATAGGCCGCGCCCAGGCCACAGGGTCCCGAACCAATGATGACTAGGGGTGGCTCCTTGTCGTCGGCGAATGCAGGATGATGCTCGGTGGAAACGGGAGAGGAGGACGACGGCGGCGGGGCTGGGGAGGAAGAGGAGGAGGGCGGGGGAAAAGACGCCATCATGATGGATGCGGCCAAGA
>Ga0105054_10006251_pt1 | contig 16690 bp, 12 predicted proteins | sample BON02_FD_78091 | JGI IMG/M metagenome (GOLD analysis project Ga0105054, IMG submission 78091) | Freshwater microbial communities from Lake Bonney liftoff mats and glacier meltwater in Antarctica - BON-02 (megahit assembly) | ecosystem: Environmental > Aquatic > Freshwater > Ice > Glacier...
AGGTCAGGGCGTATTCGATGGCGAGCCAGCCACCCCAGGACTGCCCCAGAAGGTGGACCGGTCCCAGGCCCAGGCCGGTGCGCACCTGTTCGAGTTCCCGGGCATAACGCTCGACGGTCCACAGGGCGGGATCGGTCGGGCGGTCGGAACGACCCGTGCCGAGCTGATCCCAGGTCACCACCCGCAGGTTCCCGCCGGCCAGATGGCTGTGGCTGTCGCGCATGTAGTCGCAGGGCAGGCCAGGGCCGCCGTTGGCCAGCAACAACACCTCGTCGCCCCGGCCGAAGCTGTAGGTCTGGACCGTGCCGCCCTCGACGGCGATCCGCTCCATGGCGTCGGGCTGACGCTCAAGGCCGGGCAGGGCGGTGGTCATGACTTCGGCTCCTTGTTTGCTGCCCCGCCATGCTGCCGCAGCACGAGGGCATTTGCCAACACCACGGCAGCCGCGACCAGAAAGGCGCCGTTGCCCACGGCGGCAGTTGCCTGTGCCCCTGCAATGCAGCCGGTTCCGAAGGCAAGGATCAGCAGCGGCAGGATGTTCTCGTTGCGGGGCATGTCGTCGATCTTGGAGACCGAGGTGCGGCCACCCAGGGCGCGCGCCTTGTCGATGAAGAACTGGGTGATGTTGCCGGTCATCACGGTGGTGGCCGGGCCGATTGCGGGATAGAGGCGGTGGGCGGCGTTCTGCATCGCCATGCCGAAGGTCACCGGCGTGACGACCAGCAGGGCGACCCAGAAGTCCTGATCGATGCCGCTCAGGCTGACCCAGATGCCCAGCAGGCCGGTCACCGCGATCAGGCCGGCCTCGCATTCGAGCAGGCGGGCAAGCTGCCGCGCCGGGCCCTCAATGCGCGCAATCCAGCGATCGTGCAGGACTGTGATCAGCATGACCCCCAGAAAAAACACCGGGAGGATCACGACCTTCAGGCTGTCCTTGCCGGTGAACCCCTGCGCCAGATCGCTGGCCAGCACCACCAGGTTGCCGGTGATGTGGGCCGCCATGACGTGATCGAGGCCGACGAAGGACGAGGCATCGACCCAGCCGGCGACAAAGGCCAATAGGATGATCAGCGAACGTGGCATGGGCGCGCCTCAGGCTCCTGTCACGGCGTTCATTCGTCACCTCGGCTGGCGATGCCCGCCGACATCAGGCCGGTCAGGCCACGGGTCACCAGGCCGGGTCTCTTTCCCGCATGGATGGCCGTATCGGTGCGCGCCAGTGCGCTGCGGACCATCCTGACGCCGATCCAGCGGACCGGCTCGGGCGGCAGATCCTGCATGGGCGGACGCACCAGGCCGAAGTCGGCCCAGTCACCGTCCTCGCCCAGCGCCATGGCGGCCATGGCCTTGCCTGCCATGCGGCAGGGGCCGACGCCGTCGCCCGAAAACCCGGTGGCATAGAGGATGTCGGGGGCGCCCGGCAGGTGTCCGAAGAACGGCAGGCCGTCCTTGGTGCGGTCGATCGGGCCTGACCAGGCATAGGCCGCTTCGAGTCCGGGCATGATGCGGCCCAGTTCCCGCTGGCGCCGTTCGGGATCGAGCAGCCAGGCGGTGTCGTGTTCGAAGGCTTCGCCCGTGTTGCCGGCCCAGGCCAGCGCACGGCCCGGTTTGCCGAAAAGCACGCGGCGGCCCGCGGTCGGTCGCAGGGAGTTGATCATGTTGCGGGTGTCGTTGAAGGCCGGGGCGTCGGCGAAACCGCTTGCCTCCAGCTTCTCCGGCATCGGCGCCGTCACGGCGTTGGCATAACCGGTCACCGCCAGGCTGCGGCGCAGTTCGGGAAGCTGGGCCGCCCAGGCGTACATGCCCAGCACCACGCGCCGGGCGCGCAGGGTTCCGCGCGGCGTCGCAAGCGAGGGCGGGGAGCCGCGATGCAACCCGGTCATGGGCGTGTTCTCGTGGATGATGACGCCGCGTTCGATGGCGACCCGGCGCAGGCCGCGCACCAGCTTGCCCGGCTGCAGGTGCCCTGCCTTGTCGTCGATGGCGCCGCCGTGGAGACCGGTCAGCCCCCAGCGGTCGGCGATCTCATCGGCGGAGAGCTCGCGCAGCGGCGCCACCTGATAGGGCGCCAGGGCGTCGACGATGGGCCGCCACTCGCCGAAGGTCTGGGGCAGGGTCGCGCCCCACAGCCAGCCCCGCCGCGCGATCTCGGCATCGATGCCGTTCTCGGCGCAAAAGGAGATCACCTCCTCAAGTGCCTGGTCGGCGGCGCGCCCTACCGCCAGCGCCCGCTCGGTGCCGAACAGGCGGCGCATGGTCGGGAACTTGGCCCACATGTTGAGCAGATAACCGGCGTTGCGGCTGCTCGCACCCCAGCCGCAGATGTGTTTCTCGATCAGGCGGACATCGAGACCCGGCTGGCGCCGCTTCAGCTCGATCGCCGTCCACAGGCCGGTGTAGCCGCCGCCGACGATGGCGATGTCGCAGATCGCGTCGCCCGCAAGGGGCGGCGCCGGCAGGGTGCTGTCGCCCTCCTCGGCCAGCGCCTGTTCGAGCCAGTAATTGGCAAAGCGGATTGCGGTCTCGACCATCCCAGCCCCCATGTGATGACGCAGAATAGGGCGCTGAAGGCAGCGGCGCGAGATACCGATGCACGCCATTCTGTTCTAGGCTCGCCCCCAGACAGTTGGGGGCATCCTGTGGCACGTGATCCGCGATACGACATCCTGTTCGAACCGGTGAAGATCGGCCCGGTGACGGCGCGCAACCGTTTCTTCCAGGTGCCCCACTGCACCGGCATGGGCAGCAACTGGCCGCAGACTCACGCCGAGATGCGCGGCCAGAAGGCGCAGGGCGGCTGGGCCGTGGTCTGCACCGAGGAGACCATGATCCATCCGACCTCGGATGCCATGCCCTCCTCCTCGATGCGGCTGTGGGACGATGACGACATTCCCGTCTTCGCCGCTGCTGCCGACAAGGTGCACGAACACGGCGGGCTCTTCGGCATCGAGCTGGTTCACGGCGGTCTTTCCCGCTCGAACCGCAACAGCCGCATGGCCCCGATGGCGCCCTCGGCAAGCCCCAACAAGTACCCCATGCGCCCCCAGGCCCGCGCCATGGACCTCTACGACATCGCCGAGCTGCGCCGCTGGCATCGCGCTGCCGCCATTCGTGCCAAGCAGGCCGGGGCCGATCTCGTCTATGTCTATGCCGCCCACAACATCGCCCTGCCGATGCACTTCCTGCTGCCGCGCTACAACCGGCGCAACGACAGCTATGGCGGTCGCCTGGAGAACCGCGTCCGTCTGATCCGCGAACTGATCGAGGACACCAAGGACGCGGTCGGCGACAGCGTCGCGGTCGCGCTTCGTTTTGCCGTCGACGAGCGCATGGGCGAGGCCGGCCTGGAGTGGCAGAAGGAGGGCCGCGAGGTCGTCGAGATGCTCGCCGAACTGCCCGACCTTTGGGACGTCAACGTCTCGGGCTGGGAACACGACAGCAAGACCAGCCGGTTTGCCCAGGAGGGCTATCAGGAGGATGCCGTCGCGTTCGTCAAGAAACTGACGACCAAGCCGGTCGTCATCGTCGGGCGTTACACCAGCCCGGACGCCATGGTGCGGGTGATCAAGTCCGGCATCGCCGACTTCATCGGCGCTGCGCGGCCCTCGATCGCGGATCCCTTCCTGCCCAAGAAGATTGACGAAGGACGGATTGAGGACATCCGCGAATGCATCGGCTGCAACATCTGTATTTCGGGCAACAACACCTTCGTGCCCATGCGCTGCACCCAGAACCCGACCATGGGCGAGGAATGGCGGCGGGGCTGGCACCCCGAGGAGCTGCCGCCCCGCAATAGTGACGAAAAGGTGCTGGTGATCGGCGCCGGTCCGGCCGGGCTCGAAGCCGCGCGGGCACTGGGCGCGCGCGGCTACGAGGTCACCCTGGCCGATCGCGCGCGCCAGGCCGGCGGGCGCGTCACGCGCGAGTCGGCTTTGCCGGGGCTGGCCGCCTGGGCCCGCGTGCGCGACTGGCGCCTGGGCCAGATCGGGCAGATGGCCAATGTGAAGATGTATCTGGAAAGCCCGATGGGCCACGAGGATGCCCTTCGGTTCGGCGCTCCCCATGTCGTGCTGGCCACGGGTTCGACCTGGCGGCGCGACGGTGTCGGCCATGCCAACCACCACACCATCAAGGGTGCGGGCCGCTCCCACGTCTTCGGGCCCGAAGACGTCATGGACGGGCGGGTCACCGCCGGCCCCGTCCTGATCTTCGATGACGATCACGGCTACATGGCTGGCGTTCTGGCCGAAAAGCTTGTGGCTGCAGGCCTGGACGTCACCCTGGTGACGCCGGCGGCCATGGTCTCGGAATTCACCGTGCTCACCCTGGAGCAGGGCTTCGTCCAGAAACGCCTGCTCGAACTGGGCGTCGTCATCCGCCAGCAGGTCAATCTCGCCGAGATCGAGGCCGGCCATGCCGAACTGGCCTGCATCTATACCGGGCGCCGGGATCGGCTCGAGGCGGCAGCCATCGTCCTGGTCACCTCACGGGTGTCCAACGACCAGATCTACCACCAGCTTGCGCGGCGGCCCGACATCATGGAGGCGGCAGGCCTCAAGACGCTCGCCCTGATCGGCGATTGCCTGGCGCCCCAGACCATCGCGGCGGCGGTCTACGACGGACACGCCTACGCCCGCGAATTCGACATGCCGGAACCGGACAATCCGGATGTGCCGTTCCGGCGCGAACACATGGCGCTGGACGGTCCGGCGACACAGCAGCAAGGGAAGTGATGATGGAATTCAGGGATCGCAGGGTTCTGGTGACCGGCGGCACACGCGGCATCGGCCGTGCGGCGGTCGAGGGTTTCCTTGCCGCCGGCGCCAGCGTCGCGGTCAACGGCCGGACCGCCGAATCGGTGGCCAGGGCCGCCCAGGAACTGGGTGCCGGGGACCGGATTGTTGCGGCGCCCGGGGACACCGCCACGGCAGCAGGCTGCAAGGCCGTGGTCGAGGCGGCGGTGGCGGGGCTGGGCGGACTCGATGTCCTGGTCAACAACGCCGGTTCGGGCGGCGGCGGTCCGGTCGGCGATCTCGAGGAGGATCTCTGGGACAAGGTGGTCGACACCAACCTGAAGGGCACGTTCTTCTGCACGAAATATGCCCTGCCGGCGCTGCGCGAGCGTGGCGGCGCCATCGTCAACATCGCCTCCGTGCGTGCTGTCATGGGCGCTGCCGGCGCCTCGATCTACTGCGCCTCCAAGGGCGGCGTCGTGGCCATGACCAAGGCCATGGCGATCGAGTTCGCCCCGTCGATCCGGGTCAATGCCCTGCTGCCGGGCGCAATCGACACCGACATGCTCCAGGCCCTGGCCGTGCGCATGGCCGGCGATGTCGAGAAGGGCTACGGCATGATGAGTGCCGGCACGCCGCTGGGCCGTGTCGCCCGCCCGCAGGAGATGGCCGACGCCATTCTCTATCTGGCTTCGCCCCGTTCGACCTACATCACCGGCACGGCGCTGCTGGCCGACGGCGGCATGGCCGCGGGCAGCACCAACCTCGACCAGAAGGCAAGCTGAAGGAGACCGCCGCGATGACCGACAAACCAGCCGCCATCGATCCTGCCGCGCTGCCCGAACGGGTCGGCAACGGGTACCCCGCGCCCCACAAGGAACATTGCGAGGGCCGGCGCAAGCGCGCCCTTGGCGATGCCGGGGGGCTGACGCAATACGGCGTCAATCTGGTCACCCTGCCGCCGGGCGAGTGGTCGGCACAACGTCACTGGCACAGTCATGAGGACGAGTTCGCCTGGATCATCTCGGGTGAACTGGTGCTGGTGAGCGATGCCGGCGAGCAGGTTCTGGGGCCGGGCATGGCCGCCGCCTTCCCGGCGGGCCGGGCCGACGGCCACCACCTGGTCAACCGCAGCGGCGCCGATGCCGTCTATCTGGAAGTCGGCAGCCGCTCGGGCGAGGACCACTGCAACTACCCCGACATCGACCTCCACCTGGAACCCGATGGTCAGGGGGATTTCCGTTTCACCCGCAAGGATGGACGACCGTACTGATCGCCGTGAGGACACAGCAATGGAAACCAGGGCCACGCAGTCTGTCACCGGGCACGTGATCGACGTCCGCCCGATGACCGTTCACATCGGGGCCGAACTGTTCGGTGTGGACCTTTCAGGCGATCTGCCCGAGGCGCAGGTCGCGGCCATCCGTGAGGCGTTGCTGCGCTGGAAGGTGGTGTTCTTCCGCGACCAGACCCTCGACCACGAGAGCCATGTCCGTCTGGCGCGCCGGTTCGGGGCGCCGACGCCGGCGCACGTCGTGTTCGGCACCAACGAGAGCCATCCCGAGGTCTATTCCGTCGCCAAACACCGCACGGCACAGAACGGGCGGACTGTCGCCACCCGCTGCTGGAGCGGCTGGCACACCGACATCACGGCAGCCATCAACCCGCCCTGGGCATCGATCCTGCGCGGCGTCACCGTGCCGCCCTACGGTGGCGATACCCATTGGACCAATCTGGCGCTGGCCTACCAGCGCCTGCCAGAATCCCAACAGCGTTACGTCGAGGGGCTGCGCGCCATCCATCGCTTCGATGCGCCCCAGGGGCAGGACGACTACGCCCGCAAGGTGGGTGCAAAGCTTCTTGCTGCCGAGCACCCGCTGGTGACGATCCATCCCGAAACCGGTGAAAAGATCCTCTACGTCAGCCCTGGTTTCGTGAAGGAGGTCGTCGGCCTGGAAGCACACGAGAGCCGTACGCTGCTCGAAATGCTCTGGGAGCATGCGGTCTCGGCCGAGTTCACCGTGCGATTCCGCTGGGCGCCCGGCAGCGTCGCCTTCTGGGACAACCGGTCGACCGCCCACCTCGCGCCCGTCGACATCTTCGCCACGGAGTTCGACCGTCAGTTCTACCGGGTGACGCTCAACGGCGATGTGCCGGTCGGTGTCGACGGCCAGCCATCGCAGTTGCTGAGCGGCGCTCCCATCGAGGCGCAGCCGACCAGGGACGAAACCTGACGAAAGCTCGTATCTAGAGCGACGCCAACTGGGCGTTGAGCGTAGCCATCGTGCCTGGTTCAGGGGCCTCTTCCAGGCGTGTCACCGGCACCTTGGCGCGGATCAGATCCTGGAATTCCTTGAGCCAGACCTCCTTGGTCGAGAGCACGCCGACGTTGTAGCTCGACGAGCGCAGGCCGCGCTGCACAGCCAGGGTGAGGTCGTTGTCCTCGTCCTGGACCTGGCCGTTGATCCGCTCGTTCAGCCAGCGCGCGGCCTTTGCCTCGCGCCGGTCGTCGGGCAGGGCATAGGCACCGCTGCGGATGATGCACTTGCCTGGTCCGGCCGGCAGGATCTGGAAGAAATCCATCATGTCAGGATAAAGGTCGAGCGCCATGTTCGGCAGGATCGACATCAGGCGCCAGGTACGCTGCAGAGCCGACGGCAGATGCGGGTATTCGGGCAACAGGCTCTGGTAGTGGCCCACGCTCCAGCGCGCCGAACGTTTTTCGCTGATCTTCAGGTCGTCGCTGTCGGGCACGTCGACCAGATCGTTGAGCCCGGGATGGCCCGCCGGCACGTGATAGGACTCCTGATAGTTGTCCATCGCGTTTTTCCAGTCGGCCGCCAGCGGCCTGGCCCAGATCTTCCGGATCGGCTTGACGTCCTCCAGGTCGTAGGGCGCCACCTGGGCGGGGTCGATACCCGCAAAGGGCGCCAGATCGGGTCCGCCGGAACGGAAACGAACGAAGACGAAGCCGAACAGCGTGTCGAGCTCGACCGGCTCCAGGCCGTAGTCGGCCTTGTCCATGTCGGGGAAACTCTCGTCGGCCGGCACGATGCGCAGCTCGCCGTCCAGGCCATAGGTCCAGCCGTGATACGGGCAGGTCAGACGACCGCGGCACTTGCCCTGCTTCTTGCTGACCAGGGGGTGGGCGCGATGGCGACAGACGTTGTGGAAGGCGCGCAATTCCTTGTCGCGGCCACGCACGACCAGACAATGCTCGATGCCGAGATCAAAGGTCATGTAGCTGCCGGAATCCGGCACGTCACTGGCGTGACACACGATGTGCCAGCCGGGGTAAAAGATCTCTTCGAGCTCAAGTTCGTAAAGTTCTTGATGATCGTAGACCCACGCCGGAAGCGTGGTCCACGGCTCCCCGTTGTCACCGGGTGCCCGAAGGTCATGTCTGGGATCCTGTTCGGCCATGGCATGGTCCTCCTTGGCCGCGAAGCTACTCCATGTAGGATGACCTTGTCACCTGTTCCGAAACAATGGCTTCCAATAGATTGAATCAGTTCGAATATTGATCACAAGGTGGAAAACGCGCGTCCCGTGATCAGTGTCGATTGGACATATTGAAGAATCTCACGGCTTCGATGGTATTCTCCTGGTTTCCGTATCGCGGTGAAATGGCTGAACGGATCGCAGTTATATTTGACTGGCGATAGAAAAAACGGTCTTGCGTCCGATCCGACGCTTGTGGCAGTCGAAAGTTCCGGCCAGATCTGCCTCCGGGCCAAAGCAAAACGGGGCGTCGTTTGTGCGACGCCCCGTCCGAAGGTTCAGATCAGCGGAATGAGGCTGTCGGATCGTCAAGCTGGCAGCGCCGATTGCAGCGGCTGTCCACGGCGTCGGCCAACATGACGGCGATCATGCCGCCCTGGTCGCGCAGGGCATGCTGCATTTCCCGCAGATATCGCGCCGGATGTCGTTGTCGGTTCCGGTGCGGCCTGCCTCGTCAGGGCGCGGGTATCGGATCGGGGTCGCAGAACCGGGTGACCACGTTCTCCAGCAGGCGGCTGACGTTGTTGTCGTAGCCGTTGTGGGCGAGCGAGCCGGCAAAGGCGATCGAACTGGTCGAGAAGACGGCGCCGCCATTGGGCGTCTCGTAGAACACCATGTCGCAGATGACGAAGGGGTTGTTCTCGCCGTTGACCGCCGAATGGGCGTGCTGGTGCTCTTCCTTGACCCAATGGAAGTCGACGCCGAAATCGTCAGCCTGGGCGATCACCAGAGCGTGCGGCGGCGTGCCGATGTCGTAGTCGATGCTGTCGATCTCGCTGCCCGCAGCCGCGCCGAACACGGTACCGAAATCGCCGATCAGTTCATCCTGGCCAATGCCCTCGAAGATCCAGGCCGCCCTCGGGTTCTCGCTGTCGGGCATGCGATGGTAGGGCCGTCCGCGGTTGAAGCCCTGAGCCGAGAAGCCGGTGCCGCAGATCGCCTCGGGCGGAATGCCGTTGCGCCGCCACAGCCCGCCCAGTTCGCCGGTGAAACTCATGTAGTACTCGCCCGGTTCGGCGATCCAGCTCCGCATGCCGTCCTCGGCGCGGCGCATCTCCATGGCGCCGGGCATCTTCGGATTGAAGGCGACGCGCCAGTAGAAACCGTTGCCGCCCATGTAGATGAAACGCCCGCCGCGGTCCTGATAGTGCAGCAGCGCGTGCATCATCTCGGTCGTGTAGTACTCGGGATGGGTCGTCGTCATGACGCAGTCGTAGTGCTCGAGCAGGCTGACGCCCTCGGCATGCATGTCGTCGTCGGTGAAGACGTCGAAGGCGATGCCTTTTTCTTCGAGCCAATCGGTGATGTGGGTATCGGCGTTGTACTGCCACAGACTGTCGCGCGGCCCCATGTGCAGGAAGGGCCGCAGGCGCGAGGCATAGGCCACGCCGGAGTTGTCGTTGTGCATGTCGTACATCGACAGGCCGTGCTCGGGATGCATCTGCAGGTGCAGGTCGACCTGGTCGAGATGGCTGAAGCTGTTGCCGGCGTGTTCGCCCAGGGGCCCCCAGCCGATCGGCATGTGGTTGTTGACGTAGGCATAATAGCTCGCGGTCGCGATCAGCACGGCCAGGCGCGCGGTCGGCTTGCCAAGATGGGGGCGGATGTAGAAGGGGATGTAGAACCACTGGTCGCCCTGGGTCAGGCGGGCACAGTAGGTGCCGCTCTTCATGTCCTCGGGCACAGTCCAGCCGGCGTCGGTTTCCCAACCGCAGTCATAGACGTCGTCGTCGTGGAAATGGATGGCGCCGTAGTGCTCGGGTTTGTGGGTCCAGACCATCTCGCTGCCGTCGTGGTTCCAGCCCTTGGTCGCGCGTGTCGGCATGTTGACGATGGCGCCGTGATTGCGGTTGACCGAGATGTCGTGGGCGACGACACCGTCCATCTCCTTGCTGAAGTCCCACATGGCCACGACGTCATTGGCAACGTCGCGCGGCACGCTGCGCGCCTTGAGCCGCTCCATGGTCGCGCGCGAGAGTGGGCGGCTGGCCACGGTCACCGCGTCGATCCGGCCGTTGGCATGGGCCGCGGCGATGATCTGCCCGTCGCGCCGGTCGTTGCAGGCAGCGATCAGGAAACGTCCGCCATCGGCCGGACGCACCTTCATCGTGCCTTCCACGCTTGCCTTGCCCCGGTCGCCGGCGTAACGCACCAGCGGTTCCTGCACGAGATGGGCCTTGCCCGTGGCGGCATCGAAGCTGGCGGCCACGAAATACCAGCGCCGCTCGTCCATCGCGGCGCCGGAAACCAGCGTCTCGACGCTCTTGCCGTCGCCGATCCTCAGCACCGCCTGGCCGTTCTCCATGGCCAGCGCATACCCTGCCTTGTCGGCCTGATTGAAGGCGCCCATCAGCACCTGGTCCTGCTTCTCCAGCAGGGTCGGCCAGATGAAACACTGCAGCGTGAAGCTCTGCAGGGAGAAGGGCGCGGTGTTCTCGACGCCGACGTAACTGCCGACCTGGGTCCACTGGTAACGCGCGGGATAGCTGCCGTTGACGGCGGCCTCGACCACCTTCTCCTTCAGGCCCGGACCCTGCGGCGTGTCGTCGCCGCAGCGGACATGAACGATGTCCAGGTTGACCTCGCCGACGTCTTCGCTGGAGACCTTGAAGTTGATGGTCTGGCCCGGACGGACACTGATCTCGTCGCAGTAGCCCAGCAGTCTCTTCATGGTCTCAATTCCCTTGTTCGATCGGGGTTGGATCGGCAAAGCGCCGCAACACGTTGCCCGTGATAACAGCCACGTTGTTGTCGTAGTCATCGGTGGCAAGGCTGGTGGCCCAGGCGATGGAGCCGGTGGACCAGACTGCCCCGCCATGGGGTGTCTCGAAGAACACCATGTCGGCGCGCACCGCCGGATTGACCGGGGCGGCGACCGCCGTGTGGTTAAAGGTCATGGTGTCGATGGTCTGGAGATACTGGTGCGAATGCCCGGTGGAACTGGCCAGACGCAGGCAATGCGCGGGCGTGCCCAGGGTGCGGTCGATCCAGTCGAGCTCAAGGCCGGCGGCGCCGCCCAACTGGCCGAAATCGCCGATCCTCTCGTCATCGCCCACGCCATCGAACATCCAGGACGCGCGGGGGTTGTTGCTGTCGGGCAGGCGTTCGTACCAGCCGCAGGAATCGAACCCCGTCGCCACGGTGCCGATGCCGACAAGCTGCTGGGGCGCGATGCCGATCCGCTGCCAAAGACCGCCCAGTTCGCCCGAGAAGGCCATGTGGTATTCGCCCGGCTCGGCGATCCAGTAGCGCGCTCCGGCGTGGGCGCGGCGGACCTCGAGCGCGTCAGGAAACTCGGGGTGGAAGGCGATGCGCCAGTAGAAGCCGTTGCCGCCCATGTACATCAGGCGGCCGCCGCCATCGAGATAGGCGGTCATGGCCTGCCACATGGCGCTCGACCAATATTCCGGATGGGTGCCGGTGACGACCACCTTGTAGGGGGTCAGCAGGGCCAGGCCCTCGTCGTGCAGGGCGTGGTCGCTGATGGCGTCCCATGTGAAACCACAGTCGTCGAGCCAGGCCGTGACATGGGTGTCGGCGTTGAAGCTCCACAGGCCGCTCTTGGGCCGGTAGCCCAGCATGGGGCGGCGGGCGCTTGCCACGGTCACGCCGCTGCCGTCGCCATGGGTGTCATAGGGCGAATGGCCCAGTTCGCGGTGTTCGAACAGGTGCACATCCGAAAGCGAAAGCACGGTCGCGCTACCCGCGCGCATTTCGGCGCCGGCGTCATCCATGCCGTGATGGTAGTTGGCATAGGTCTGGTAGGTCGCCGTCGAAGACAGGAAGGCGATGGCGGCGGCCGCCTCGCCGCGTGGCGGCTGGACGACGACCGGCGGCATGTCCTCGTGGCCGCCGCCCGTGAGCTTGATGCAGTAGATGCCGCTGCGCATGCCATCGGGCAGGTCGACCGTCGCCGTCGCCTGCCAGCCGGCATCGCCGAGGTCGTCGTCGTGCAGGTGGATCGCGCCGTATTGCCCAGGGGCGTGGCGCCAGTCGTGCTCGTCGGCGTTCCAGCGGTGCCCGGCCATGGCGCGGGTCGGCAGGTTGACCGTGCGCCCGTGACGGCGGTTGCCCGAAACGTCCTCGACCCGAAGGCTCGTCATGACGCGGCTGAAATCCCAGGCCAGCGCGACGCCGCGCGCTTCCGGGGCAATGACACCGGCTTCGTTGAGCCCGGCGAGGTCCGTTTCGTAGTGGCGCAGCACACGCGGCGCCTCGACCTTGCCGTTGAAACACTGCACGGGATGCAGGCCGTCGGCATTGCCGGTGCCACTCCAGGCGGCGCCGACCATGAAAGGCGTGCCCGGCCGCGCCTTGGGGGCGACGGCATTGTCGGCCACGGCCAGGTGCGGGCCTTCGCCGCGGCCGTCCCGGTTCAGCGGATGCTGGGCGATCCGCAACATGCCGTTGACCGCGTCATGGCTGGCGGCGAGCAGATACCACTCGCGCGCCACAAGCGGGGCGCCGGTGGCGACCCGGCTCGTGGTCTTGCCGTCGCCGGTCGTCAGCGCCGCACCGTCGGGACCGATGGAAAGCAGGAAGCCTGCTTTGCTTTCGCTGTCCCAGATACCCATGACCGCCTGTTCGCCATCGATGGGCGTCGTCGGCCAGACCAGGATCTGGAGCGTGGCGTCGTCGAGCATGTGCAGGGGGCCGGCATCATCGGCCACGATACACGAGCCGGCGTGAACCGGCTGGAAACCGGCCTTCACGGTCTGGCGCGTGCCGGGCACCGTCTCCTCCCGGTAGCCTGGACCGTCCGGGCTGGTGTCGCCGCAGATCAGGCGCACCAGTTCGACGTCGAGGCTGTCGAAGCCATCGGCACTGGCGAACACCGTGACGGTTTCGCCCGGGCGCGCCCATAGCCGGTCGGTGTAGGAGAGCAGCTTCAGCATGTCAGGGCAGGGGCTCTGCCTGCGCAAAGCGGCGCAGGACGTTGCCGGTGATACGCGCAACGTCGTTGTCGTAGCCGTTGTGACCCAGGCTGGCGGCCCAACTGATCGAGCCGGTGGCGAACATGCCTGCGCCCGTGGGCAGCGTGTAATAAATCATGTCGGCGCGCACGCGCGGGTTGGCGTCGCCGTTGACCGCGGCATGGTTGAAGACGATCTCGTCTGGGCTCTGCATGTAATAGGCCGAATGGCCGGTCGAGCTGGCCAGCACGATGGTGTCGAGCGGCGAACCCAGGGCATGGTCCATGCCGTCCAGCTCGATGCCGGCAGCGCCGTTGCCCAGAACGCCGTAGTTGCCGATGGGGCCGTCGCCGACGCCCTCGAAGATCCAGGCCGCCCGCGGATCGCGCGAGCCTTCCGCCCGCTCGAACCAGCCGCAGCGGTCGAAGCCCGTTGCAAAGGTGCCGATGCCGACCAGCGACTGGGGCGGCCGGCCGATGCGTTTCCACAATCCGCCCATCTCGCCGGTGAAGCTCTGATGATACTCGCCGGGCAGGGAGGCCCAGAAGCGCGCGCCGGATTCGGCGCGGCGGATCTCGATGGCGGTGAGGTCGGCGTTCCAGCCGATGCGCCAGTAGAAGCCGTTGCCGCCCAGATACATCATGCGCCCGCCGCGATCGAAGTAGGCGGTCAGCGCATCCCACATGTCCGTGGACCAGTATTCGGGATGGGCGCCGGTGACGATCACCTTGTAGCCATCGAGCGCTGCCACGCCCTCGGCATGGATGTCCTCGTCGGTCACGACATCGAAGTCGAACCCTTCGGCCTCCATCCAGTCGGTGACATGGGTGTCGGCGTTGAAGCTCCAGATGATCGACTTCGGGTTGAAGTTGATCACCACCGGGCGCAGGCGCGAGGCATAGACCACGCCCGAGCCGTCGCGGTGCGTGTCGTAGGTCGAAAGGCCCAGGTCGCGGCGTTCGTTGAGGAACAGCTCGTCGCCGGTGTAGGCGATGATGCGGCCGCGCTTGACCTCGGCCTTCTCCTCGTCGAGCTGCCAGTGGTTGTTCGAATACGCCATGTAGGTTGCGGTCGAGCCGAGGAAGGCGATGGCCTTCTTCTTCGCGCCCTTTGGGGGCCGCACATAGAAGGGCACATAGGCCTCGTCGTTGCCGGCGCGGAATCGTCCGGCATAGACGCCGCTCTTCAATCCCTCCGGCACGGTCAGCGTCACGGATGTCTGCCAGCCGGCGTCATGCAGGTCGTCGTCGTGGAAGTGGATGGCCCCGTAGTGTTCGGGTTTCCTCGTCCAGTCGTGGCAGGAGCCATCCCAGTGATAGCCGGTCACCGCGCGCGTCGGCAGGTTGACCAGGTGGCCGTTCAGGTTGTTGCCCGACACGTCCACGATGCTGTCGCCTGATATGTCGCGCGAGAAATCCCAGGCGCCCAGCACCCACTCGGCGCGCGGCGGGATGGCGCGTGCCAGCTTGGTCATCTGGTGGCAGACGACGACCCTGGAGGCCAGCCGCGGGCTGTCGATGCGGCCGTTGAAGAGGCCGGCCATGCGCGGCCTGCCATCCTCGTGGCTGCCGACCTGCCAGGCCGCCAGATGCAGCGGGTGATCGGCGGCGAAGGTGACGCCCTTGGGGGCCTCACCATAAACGTGGGCGAAGCTGTCGATGGTGACGTAGCAGTCGTCGGGCTCCTGCCAGAGTTCGACCTCACCGGTCTCGGCGTCATAACTCGCCGAAACGAAGGCCCACTTCCAGGCCAGCATCGGCACGCCGGTGGTGACGGTGACGAGGTCCTCGCCGCTGCCGACCATCAGCGCCAGGGCGCCCTGATCGTCCAGGATGACGGCAAAGCCGGGGCGCCGGGGGCCTGAGCCGCGGCTGCAGAGGACCTGGCGGCCGTCGCCTGGCAGGGTCGGCATCAGGTAACACTGGAAGGTGAAGCTGGAGAGGCGGTCGAGTGCGGGTGTTCCCGGTATCACGGCATAGGAACCCGCATCGATCCGCTGAACGGCGCCGGGATGGCTGCCGTCGGCGGCGGTATCGATCTCGACTTCCTTGTAGGGCGCGCCCGTGGGGGTCTCGACGCCGTTGACCACGCGCACGACCTTGAAGTCGAACGCCTCGTGCTCTTCCAGGCTGACCTTGAAGGCGACCGCGTCGCCCGGCCGCACGCTGATGCGATCGGCGTAGGCCAGGATCCGGCGTTTGTAGTCGAAGCCGGTGTTCACCATGTCGGATCGGGCTCAGTCAAGTGCCAGGTCGGCGCCCGTGTGTTTCTTCCAGCGCATCTTGAAGATGTGCCACTCGGCCTCGCCCAGATCGGTGAACTTGACGTCCTCGTGGAGCTTGACCGGCACGCCGCGCTTGCCCGGAAGCTGGGCCAGGCACCACTCCTTGTGGGGGATGGTGTTGACCAGCACGTATTTGCCCTCGACCGGCTCCCAGCGCATCACGTTCAGCACCTTCTGGAGTTCCGCGCTGTGCGGGCCGAAGGGCTTTTCCTTGAACTCGCTGGCGAGTTCGGTGCGGGCGGCGTCGATCTTGTACATGGCAAACTTCCCTGGATGCTGGCGGGGGAGTTAAGCGCCGCGCGACTTGTCATGCAAGTCCTGCGGCTTGTCCGTATCTGCCGCAGCGGGCACACTGGCGCCCAGCCGCAACCATTCGGGAGTCCTGCCATGCTGGCGACCTGTCGCGCCGCCTTCGCGGTTCTTTTCCTTGCCGGAACGCTCTCGGGGGCCGTGTTTGCTCAGGACCCGTGGATGAGCGAGGACGAGATGACCCAGATGATCGTGGGCCATGGCACCAAGGGCAAGGACAGCGGCCGCAGCTACAGTGAAACCTACAAGCCCGACGGCTCGATCAACGGCGTCTGGGGCGGTGAGTTCTACGACGGCAAGTGGTTCTTCTACGAAGGCCAGATGTGCTTCGATTACGACGGCAGCGCCTATGACGAATGCTGGTACCTGCAGGTCGAGGACGACCAGATCGTCTATTTCGACAAGGACGGCGTGCGTCAGGACGACACGACCGACTGGGTCGAGAACCCCTGATCGCCAGATGCCGGCCTGATCCCTACATGCCCGACTTCACGTCGTCGAACATGCCGATGAGTTTCTCGCGCTTGTCCGGCGCGATCTCCTCGTAGAAGACACCGTCGGTCAGGAAACTCTCGGCTTCGCCCAGGCCCAGGGCGTCGATCAATTCGGGATCGACGAGGTCGAAGGACTTCCGGTTGGCATGGCCGTAGGCATATTTCTCGATCAGGTAGGCGCCCGATTCCGGGCTCGCCATCGAGGAGAGGAATTCATAGAAGCGGTCCTCGCTGCCGGTGCCCTCGGCCAGTTTCACGACGCCGCAGACCCAGGTGAGGATGCCCTCCTTGGGGGTCATGAACTGCACCGGCAGGCCCTGGCGCTTCAGGTTGCGCGCGGCATCGTTCCAGGCCCATGAGGCGACCAGTTCGCCCGAGGCGATGCCCTGCTCGGCAAAGGTCTGGTCACCCCAGTAGTAGAGCATGTTGGCGTGGATGCGCCGCATGACCTGGTAC
>Ga0105054_10006252_pt1:0-2500 | contig 16689 bp, 8 predicted proteins | sample BON02_FD_78091 | JGI IMG/M metagenome (GOLD analysis project Ga0105054, IMG submission 78091) | Freshwater microbial communities from Lake Bonney liftoff mats and glacier meltwater in Antarctica - BON-02 (megahit assembly) | ecosystem: Environmental > Aquatic > Freshwater > Ice > Glacier...
GCCCCAGGATGTGACGAGCCGACATCGAGGTGCCAAACCTCCCCGTCGATATGAGCTCTTGGGGGAGATCAGCCTGTTATCCCCGGAGTACCTTTTATCCTTTGAGCGATGGCCCTTCCATGCAGAACCACCGGATCACTATACCCTACTTTCGTACCTGATCGACCCGTCGGTCTCACAGTCAAGCTCCCTTATGCTATTGCACTCTGCGCACGGTTACCAAGCGTGCTGAGGGAACCTTTGGAAGCCTCCGTTACTCTTTTGGAGGCGACCACCCCAGTCAAACTACCCACCAAACACGGTCTCCATCATCCGACGGATTAGACTCCAAATAAATCAAGGGTGGTATTTCAAGGACGACTCCACAACGCCTAGCGACGCCGCTTCGTAGTCTCCCACCTATCCTACACATGATTCACCCAAAGTCAATGTTAAGTTGTAGTGAAGGTTCACGGGGTCTTTCCGTCCCGTTGCGGGTACTCGGCATCTTCACCGAGACTTCAATTTCACCGAGCTCACGGCCGAGACAGCGCCCAGATCGTTACACCATTCGTGCAGGTCGGAACTTACCCGACAAGGAATTTCGCTACCTTAGGACCGTTATAGTTACGGCCGCCGTTTACTGGGGCTTCGATTCAATGCTTCTCTTGCGATGACATCCCCTCTTAACCTTCCAGCACCGGGCAGGTGTCAGGCCTTATACTTCATCTTTCGATTTTGCAAAGCCATGTGTTTTTGTTAAACAGTCGCCTGGGCCTCTTCACTGCGGCCCCCCTTGCGAGGGGCGCCCCTTCTCCCGAAGTTACAGGGCCATTTTGCCGAGTTCCTTAGCCGTGAATCACTCGAGCACCTTAGGATTCTCTCCTCGACTACCTGTGTCGGTTTACGGTACGGGTACCATATACCTGAAGCTTAGAAGTTTTTCTTGGAAGTCTGTTTAGGCACGCTATCCACGCAGCCGAAGCCTTGTGGTACTATCGGAGTTCAGCACAACAAGCGGATTTGCCTACTCGTCGTATACCTACATCCTTCAACCTACTATTCCGTCAGTAGGCGGTGCTTTCACTACTCCGTCCCTCCTTCGCAGTATATGCTAGTACTGGAATATTAACCAGTTGTCCATCGACTACCCCCTTCGGGTTCGCCTTAGGTCCCGACTAACCCTGCTCTGATTAACATTGCGCAGGAAACCTTAGTCTTTCGGTGGGCATGTTTCTCACATGCCTTATCGTTACTTATGCCTACATTTGCTTTTCCAGAAACTCCAGCAAGACTCACATCTCACCTTCTACGTCGCTGGAATGCTCCCCTACCACTCCCGAATTAAATCGGTAAATCCAAAGCTTCGGTATACTACTTGATGCCCGTTTATTATCCATGCCCTATCGCTCGACTAGTGAGCTGTTACGCACTCTTTAAATGAATTGCTGCTTCCAAGCAAACATCCTAGCTGTCAATGCAATTAGACCTCGTTAGTTCAACTTAGTAGTAATTTAGGGACCTTAGCTGTTGGTCTGGGTTCTTTCCCTCTCGCCCTCGGACCTTAGCACCCAAGGGCTCACTCCAGAGTATATGTCACTAGCATTCGGAGTTCGTCTGGATTTGGTAGGCTGTGACACCCCCTAGTCCAATCGGTAGCTCTACCTCTATGACACTCAACCTCCAGGCTGTTCCTAAAAACATTTCGGGGAGTACGAGCTATCTCTCAGTTTGATTGGCCTTTCACCCCCACCCTCAACTCATCCAGAAGCTTTTCAACGCTTATTGGTTCGGACCTCCAGTTTGTGTTACCAAACTTTCATCCTGGTCAAGGGTAGATCACAAAGTTTCGCGTCTGCCCCCACTGACTATACGCCCTATTCAGACTCGCTTTCGCTTCGGCTCCATCCGTCAACAGATTTAACCTTGCCAGTGAGGAGCAACTCGTAGGCTCATTATGCAAAAGGCACGCCATCACCCCACGAAAGGGCTCTGACCGCTTGTAAGTGTATGGTTTCAGGTTCTATTTCACCCTCCTGTTCGGAGTACTTTTCACCTTTCCCTCACGGTACTTGTTCACTATCGGTCTCTTAGGAGTATTTAGCCTTGGCGGATGGTGCCGCCTGCTTCCCACAGGATTTCTCCGGTCCCGCGGTACTCAGGATACTCGCCCATGTTAACCAACTGCCTGTACGGGACTATCACCCCCTATGGCCAAGCTTTCCAACTCGTTCCAGTTCGCCGTTAACACTTTATGCAAGTCCTACAACCCCGTGAAGGCCGTAACCCCCACGGTTTGGGCTCTTCCCCGTTCGCTCGCCACTACTTGGGGAATCATTATTATTTTCTCTTCCTCCGCTTACTTAGATGTTTCAGTTCAGCGGGTTTGCCCCTATATCAGGTAATTCGACTTCATCGAATTGGGTTTCCCCATTCGGACATCTACGGATCAAAGCTCGTAAGCAGCTCCCCGTAGCTTTTCGCAGCTTGCCACGTCCTTCATCGCCTCTAAGAGCCTAGG
>Ga0105054_10006252_pt1:5000-16689 | contig 16689 bp, 8 predicted proteins | sample BON02_FD_78091 | JGI IMG/M metagenome (GOLD analysis project Ga0105054, IMG submission 78091) | Freshwater microbial communities from Lake Bonney liftoff mats and glacier meltwater in Antarctica - BON-02 (megahit assembly) | ecosystem: Environmental > Aquatic > Freshwater > Ice >...
TTTAAGTCCCGCGTGTCTACCGGTTTCACCATCTGGGCGTGGAGCGGGAAACGAGACTCGAACTCGCGACCCCAACCTTGGCAAGGTTGTGCTCTACCAACTGAGCTATTCCCGCATCTTCAATGAACAACCCCGTTTGCTAACGGGATAGCAAAGGTAAAGATAAAATCATTCTTAGCAAGCCTGAGACATAATTTTTCGCTAAAAATATTTTGGTTCTTCCGCACCTCTATTCTATCTCATTGTAAATCAAATAAATATTCTTGCACTACAGTTTCGGCAAGGCTCCAAATTTGATATGGAGTGCGCAAACTAGCTTGAAAGGAGAGATAAGTATTGCCCTATTGCTCGCCAATACCAGCAATACCTACCGTAAAAAGTACGGCCTTTCATTCATTCGTTGAGTAACATAGAAAGAAGCTGCAATTCGATCGGTCAAGTTTAGGTGAATAGAGGAGCATACCCAACTCAAATCCAGAGCGCAACCACCAACAAACATTGCAGAAAAAAACACCTTATATGTAAGTGGACAAAAATGGGTTATCAAATCATTTCATCAGACAAAGAACACTCCTATTATATGCGACAAACCCTGGGTAAGCAAACACTACCAACCCAGGATCTTATAAATCTAAAAGGAAGATTAGTTCTGAACAATAATTCTACTGACACCTGCCTCGGCCCCTGCCGATACACGTACAATATATTGACCGGCAGGCAGGCTACTTAAGTCTAACTGCACTTCCTGTTGATGACTGCCGAAAGATTGGGCAACAAGCTGCCCATTTACCCCGAATATTTGCACTTGGAAATCACTCAGCTCACCATCGTTAAACCGGATGCGCAATTCATTAAGAACAGGATTCGGGAAAGTTACCATGGAGATTCCTTTAATATAGCTCAACTGCTCAACGCCAGAGAAGTATAACTTTCCATCATTTCCTTTCACGGCTAAACGATACCAAATCAAATTGGCCCCATCAAAAACCCGAGCACCTGCAGGATTCAAATCTTCACTCACAAAACCTAATTCGTTTTGAACAATTGCACCATTGACAGACTCCCAGTTTTTACCATCAAATGATTTTTGAAGCTCCATGGACGCTACGTCGCCAGCTAACTGCCAGTTCAATTTGACACTGCTACCTAATTTCTGCGCTTCAAATACCCAAACCGGATTCGAGTTGATGTTCTGAACGAAAGAAAAACTTACCGCAACAGCTTTCAGTTTAAAATTATCCTCTTGATCATAGGCATAAACCGCAGTCTTCAAACCACTGCCTTGGAGATATAAAGCTGAACCAGCAAGGTTAAATTGATTTGATACATGAGGAATAACAAACCTTCCCAAACGGTGCAAATTTACCCGAGCATCAATCGCAGCCAATTCATTATTAAAATCTGATTCGTCAAAAGAAGGACCGTAGATATTAATTACGAGCTGATAAACACCATTTCTTAAAACTACGTTCGAAGAAATACCAGACCCATAGTTATTTATTGGTAAGCCATTATTTGAGAAAAACTGACAGCTTCCTGCGAGGTAATTTAACTCAGCGACCGCATCAGCGGAATAGTTAAGTGAAATGACGATGTCTGAAGAACCAAGGAGTACTTTACGGACACCCACCTGTCGCAAGTAAACGTCAAAGTAGTGATTGTTTGATTCATAACTAGAATTCCGAATTTCTATGGCCACACTATCATCATAGATATTAGCCTTGGCTGGTTTAACGCCAAGAACCAGAGCAAATAACCAGAGAACAAACAAGAAGAAAAACAACAATTGGGGAGCCAAACCCAGCTGGTTAATTACCGGCTCGTTGGCGGAATGGAAATGGCGGGTGTTTTTCATGACTCTAATTTTGGGACTTTCGCCGGGTGAGTAACTTGACTCAAAATTAGAATTTTTATCAATATGAATTATCGTGCCAAGAACACTATAATTAAAATGCTATCCTGTACTTATAAAAATACATCAAAAATAGCCAACAAAAAGGCAATTTAATGTGCTTAGAGCAGGTATCTCCTTTCATATATTAACGTTAATTAACATTTTTATTCGGATATGAAATTAATTATCCAGTAGAAATTCCCAATTCAAGAATTTTTGTAGATTCCTTTTCAATTATAGTGCCAAAAATCACTTTGCTATATATCTACTAACAGCACGCTCAACGCCATTTTCTCCAAAATGAGACAATCGAAACCCTGTATAATCCAAACCTGTGGCTCCAGCTGCTACTGCCCTACTCAAATTTAATCCTTTGTCACCAGTACCCTCTTTAACAAGTATCCAATTTTTCTGATCAGTTGTAGCCCATAACTTCCAAGCCTGTTTAGACGAGTGCCATTTCCAACTAAAATGATATGCACCGCTGTCCATAGTAAATTCAAAATACTTCAATTCATCTTCCTTTGGTCGTGTACCCTGCCACTTTTCCGTCAATTCAACTGCGCGTAATTCGTCGTTAGGATCGAAAGCCAGTATCAGCGATGAAGGGCCCTTAGCAGCAAAATGAGGCTTCAATACCACGGGAACTTGCGAAATCCCAATTAAACTAAATCTGCCAATTCTACTTTCGCCTGAAATCTTATCAATGTAGGCGCTTTGCTCAAAAAAATCTGTTAAATCCGAAAACTGATTTGGCATGATCTGAACAACAAAATAAATAGTATCCTGACCAGCCCTGATTTTTGTCCTAATGTTCGGAAAAGACAAAACCTCCCTACCCAAATTAAGCAGCTGGGTACTTCCTGCAACCTTGGAATAAGAAAGTTCAGCTAATTCAAGTGCTGATTTGGGGATGGCCAAAACAACATCGCTAAAGGCAAGATAAAAAGGCTTGTCAACCGCTCTCAATTCTAGGTCGAATTGCAGTTCTTTTGTTTTTGGGTTCCAATCCACTTGCGCGAGACGAATTTCAACAGTTGCGTGCTTGGACAACGATTGAAACGGCAGAATGAACGTTAAAACCAGGGTAGTGAATATCGAATAACGCATGCTTAAAAGTAACCATTTAATGCAAAAACCCCGCCGAAGCGGGGTTTTACGTGATTATTTAGTTTTGTCTAACGCCACACAACAATCTTCTCGGTTCGTTTTCCCTTTTGCGTAGTTACTTCTATCAGATAAACGCCGGGCGCAATACCAGCTACTTCGAATCTTATTATTTCGTTGGGTGAAAATCGCTTGGATGAAATTTCAGCACCTTGACGATCGAGTAGCCTTACAAGTATGGTCTCGTCTACGATATTCTTTAATTGGATATTAACTATGTCGGTAGCAGGATTTGGCCACGTATTCATGTCAATGTCGTTCAGCTCATTAAAACGAACGGCACGCACTGGAGAATACGAAAAACTATCGCTGCTGGTTACGTATTTTAATCGGTAAAAAAACTGAGTAATCTGATCATTAGGGTTGAATACGTCCCGGTCAATAGACCGATAAACTGACAGCTGGTTTTGAAATCCTTTAGCAGCCATTTCGCCGATTTTGGCAAATGACAGGTTGTCAATACTTCTTTCAATCTCAAACCTAGCCATGTTCATCTCATTCTGTGTAATCCACTCCAACTCTGCCGAACGACCTACGGGTTGTACAAGGAAGGAAGTTAAATTGACAAAAAGAAAAGGCGGATTGGCTTGAGTCGTGTCAATGTTGGTTGGCCCACCATTTGAGCCATCTGTCCGATATAAATTGATTTTGGTCCGTGCATGAACCTTACTGGGAGAAATTGTACTTACGCGTAACCGTGCATCGGCTACAGAATAATTGTAGCCAGAAATATAGAACCTACCCAAACAATAGTAGTTCTCTCTTGAGTCCACTTTGGCCACAAATTGACTCACCCCAGCGGCATTCTGTGCATAGTGTGCCTCAAAATTGATTAAGATGCGGTTGGCGTTTGCACCCAAAATGGGTATGATTGCCTGAACTTTCTGATTATTTAAGACTATACCAGAAATATTTACAAGCCGCGTTGCCGTCTTATCGTAAGAAATTTGAGCGTTAGTGAAGGCCGACGTATCGTAATCAAAAACAAATGTACTTTGATTTATAAAAACGGTTTCACCTGCCAATGTACTTAGGTATACATCAAAATAAAACTTGTCCCCTACTGCGTATTGATTCGCAATGCTCACCCGTACCGGACTTTGTGCAAACAAAGTGGACGAGATCAGAACGAGGAATAAAGAGAGGTATAATTTCATTTGGATAATAAAAGCCGGGGGCGAACCCCCGGCCTTGCTTGACCTATTTACTGTTTAGTCTTGAGCGATACGTACGTAAGCTGCCTTGGTCCTGTTATTCCAGATGAAGGAGTTGTCACGTGCACTTACGTTTCTGTCGAGGTCGACGTCGGCTATATTATAGGCATCCTCTGTGTTCCGGTTAGTCCATGCTGCGGCACGGTCATCACCATCAATTACGTAATCTGAAGGATCTACGTTACCAGACCACATTTTCGCAACGCCACCATCAACTAAGAATTCTGTGCCTGCAGTACCTGCAACATTCGCAGAAACCCTAAGGTCAGCTGTAGCAGCGCCACCGGTGACAAACAAGCTTAATCCGAGTGCGTTCGCAGTTGATGTCATGATTGGCAAGTGATTCCTGTGATAAACAACCAAGAAGTACTGGCCTTCATCAGCTATGTTAAACTGAAGAGCGGTGTCTGTGCCATTGGTTCCGACAATAGAGCCATCAAATTTCAAGAAGGCTGCGCGGCGACCAATTAAGGTAGCACCCGATCCTGGTACTGACGCTGGACCTGCATTTACCAAACTACCAGTAGTAGTTCTACGCAGTTCTAGCAATACCCAATCAACAACACCATTTGGTATTGACCCTACTGATTCGGCACCAGCATAGCTGCCGTAGGCTGCTGAATTGAACGGTTGAGCCAAAGGCACCAGGTTAGTAGCATCTTTCAGCAAAGTATCCATGGTTTCGAAGCTGGCACGTGCAGTAACGTTGATGTACGTATTCTCGTTGCCACGACCCCAGTTACTTCCACCACCATCTTGTATGTAATTCAGGTTACCTGCGTTCGCAGTGTTACCTACATAACGGACTGTAGTGAAGTGATAACGTTGGTTAGGTTTCAAACCACTAACCGTTACCGAAGTTCCTGTACCAGAGTAAACGATGAAGTTGTTTACACCAATAGTTGGAGCAACCGCTACGTCAGAATTCGCAGTGCTGTAATGCGCACCCTGAGTAGGAGAAGCATTGGTAGCACTTGTTTCACGTGCTATGACAATTGAACCACTTCCTGCAGCTCCATTAGTCCAGCTTATTTGTATTGAACCAAATGTACTTGAGGTCAAGACTAAATCACGTGATTGGTTGGAAGCCACCGCAGGGTCGACAGCCACTGGCGTAGTGTAACGGTTCGCTGCAGCTGGCTGCTGTGGTGAATTCACGCGGTAGTTCTGTGAAAGTGCCCCTGAAGTACCTCTGTAAACTACTGCTTCGAAGTAATAACGTGTATCAGCAGTCAAGTTTGTTACGTTTTGTAGACCCGCTGAAGCAGATACCAAACCGCGGTAAACTATTCTTGCTGCACCAATAGTCGCTGCGGATGAATAATTGAGGTTACTTGCGTAGAAGTTACCATCCACTGGACGATCGGCCGTTGTATCGAATGCTGTTGTTGCTTTTACCAAAACAATAACTGAGTCACCAGCTGTGATACCGGTTGTATCGATCTGGAAACCAATTGAAGTATTCGGGTTAGATTGGTTTGTGGTAAGTGTGATTCCAGCAATCTGTATTGTAGGCTCAGTTGCGGTAGGTGTAGTGATAATTTGAATCGTCGCATTATTCGAGTTCAAATCAGCTTTCGATGCATAAGCACTGTTGTAGCCACCCAAACCTGCATAAGGAATGGCGCGTATGATGTACTCATCTGAATTTGAAATATTGCTAATGGTAACCGTACCATTCGTCGATGTACCCCGGTATACTACATACCAAGCGGTTTGACCAATACGGTTAGCATCTGCGCGCGCACTCCAATCGTTGTTTGCAAAATAACGCAAACTGTTAGCGGGCGTAGAGTCATTGGCAGCAGCACCACCAGTCCTAGCACGGGCTATAATCAAAAGGCTGTCGCCATTGGCAGCAGCTACTCCTGTCCAGTCAATTTTTAATGAAGTAGGTGTACTTCCAGCACCGTCTTTCGTGACTGCAATGCCGGCCAACTGGCCAGAAGTTGGAGCAGTTTGAAGAACAGAAGCAGTAGAAACAACCGATTCAGTCAATCTTGTTTGTGTATAAGCGCCGAAAGTGGCAATTTTATACACTTTCACTTTTATGCCTGCACCTGAAGTTGAAAAATTTGCATTTGGATAAAATGCGTTTGCATTTGATCCACCTGTTAAGCCCGTTATACGGAAGGTACCTAAACGCTGTGATGTGTCGGAACCGGCGATAAAAGCCAACTTAGCCAACGCATCTCCTGGTGTAGCTTCGGTGAAGCCAGCTAGGTTCAAGTTGATGATTATACGGTTGGCATTAGGAGCGCCAGTGATTGTAGTTGCAATTAAACTATTGTACGTGCTTGTTAGCAAATCACCGTTTGCATTTTTAAATGCATTGGTACCTGTTACATAGTTTAAAGCTGGGGTAACAAATCCACCGTTGTTCAAAATGCTATTATCGATAACGATATCCGCATAACCCATTAGTATGGTATCTCCCGCCGTTTTTTCTAAATAAACGTCAAAGAAGAACTCAGTACCTTTTATGTACTGGTTTTTAATTTTCACTTCAACCGTTTGGGCAGAAGCTAACATTGACCCCCCAATAAGGGTAAGAGTGAATGCAAGTAATAATTTTTTCATAAGGCTTTGTAAATACTCACAGTACATAGAGTAATATTTGTGCCAATCTAACCCAAATGGCCATCACGCATCAAATAAGCATATTCATGCTAAAAAAAGAGGTTGATGCAGCTTAATGTTGTCCCATTTATGTACTATATTCCATGAATGGGTCATTGTGGGACTTGAGATATTCTCTTTCGGTTATTCCATACAACCGATCTATCTGCTGCATCCACCAACCCTTCGAGTACAGCATCCGCGTCGGCATACCCTCCTTCTTGGTTTTTATCGTTCCACGCCTGCTGTAAGTCAGCTATATCGATTAAAAACGGGGTTGTTTGCTCTATTCTACCCGAGTACATTCCCCATACACCCGTGGGTAAAAGTTGTTGTGCATCTGTTCCATAGGCCTGACTTTGTGCGGTTGTAAAGTCAAAACGATATGCATCCGTGTCAAAAGACAGCGGTGTGTTACTCATAATGGGAATATGGGTGCGGTGATAGACCACTACATATTGGTTTCCCGGCTTTGAAATTGGCATAGTTAAATAATCTGTCCCGTTTAGCGCCACGATTCTCCCATCACTGAGGAGCCAAGCAACAGTCTCAGCAGTTATACTATCAGATCTCGCTAGGGAAGCCGCTGTAGCCCGTCGCGTTTGAATATAAACCCAATCAACAATCGGGATATTTGGCAAACTGCTTACTGTTTGAGTACCTGTATAATTCCAGGGTGGTGTATTATAAGGTTGGTTAAGCGGTATATCCGTGGCTAAATTGGTTTGAAGACTATCGGACTTATAAGGCCCTTGCAAAAATACCTTTGCATTGAGCAGGATAAAAGTAAAACGATTGGTATCGATTGCCGGGGAAAAGGCATAGGACCGGGTGGCATCCGAACCGGAATAATCAAATAAAGCGGCGAAGTAAGTCGTATTTTGTTCCAGACCCGTGAGAGTCACCTGATTAGCTGTACCGGCGTAAACCACAAAGTTACTGTCGCCCAAATTTGTGCCGCTTCCAAAAGCAGCATTGGCAGTAAAATTCATTCCTTGTGCTGGGAAAGCATTAACTGAAGCTTCTTTTCGCAATACGAGCAGTTTACCTGTGGCTCCGCCTTCCCAGCCAATTCGATAGCTTGTAGGTGCTATTTGGTCATAAACTGGGTTACTGCTAAGTGTAGCTGGCAGGGTATTCCGACTGATTAGGGCGGGTGAAGCGGTACGGAAAGCCGAAGCAATACCTTGTCCATTAAACGGATATACTCTGAATCGATAATTTGTATTTGCATTGAGACCCGTTATGAGTACACTATTCCCGGTATCAGCATATACCACATAACTGGAAGTTGAAATTATACTTCCTTGAGTCCAAACAGAATCTGCTGAATAGCCGACACCATTCGTAGGTGCTATAGGGTTGTTATTCAGTCGGCCAACGACAAGGCTATTAGTCCCATTGCCTTTGCTCCAGCTTAAACGAATACTTGTTGCACTAACAGCGGTGACAACTAAAGTTGTTGCAGAAACTATTGGCGCAACATCCAATGTATACGTGGAGGATATAGGGGCATTAAGCTGCATATAATTATTTGAGCCGGTGGCGCCAATGCTTACCTCATATACTTTTACATAATAAAGAGTAGCCGCTGCCATACCGGTCAGCGTACCCGTTTGGGTAGCGCTATTTCCTAAATACATGGCATAGGTGCTATCGCCCAAAAGTGTCCCATTTCCGAAAGCAGCACTAGCGGTATAATTTGTTCCATCTACTGGATTAACAGTAACAGGCGTGTTAGCGCGTACCAAAACCAAACGGTTACCCCCATTTCCTGCTGTCCAATTTACTCTGAACCCGCTTGCACCGCGGTTGCTAAAAGCACCTAGAGTTACTTGCTGGGTAGGCTCGAGACTTAATGTAGTACGGTTTGCTGTTGGTGCAGCTGTTGTATAGTACGCTGCAGAATCGGCCGTCCCATTGAATGTAGTCACCCTGAAACGATAGTTCACTCCTGGCGTGAGTCCGGTAAGGGTAAGTTGCGAATCTGCAGCTGCATAAACAATATACGTTAAGGCCCCCACGCTGTCTCCTGCCCCAAAACTTGTATTGGCGGCGTAACCAATGCCATTAACAGGCGTGAAACTTACAGCGGTTGTTTGGCGAATAACAACCAAATGCCTTCGACCATTGCCTTTTTGAAATCTGAGACTAATTGTAGTGCTATCAAATGAAGTAACCACCAAGTTCGACGCTTGCACAGTGGGTAGTGCAGACAGTGTAATAAACGAATCTACCGGCGCAGCCGAAAGCAGATAATTATCATTGGTTGTTGCGCTGCCGTTGGCCTCAAAAACTTTAATGTAATACCGAACACCCGGGCTAAGTCCTGAAATATTGACTATCGTACCCGTATTATAATAAACCACCTTATTTCCTGATCCAATTTCGGCTGCGGTGTTGAAATTAGCATTAGCTACATACACACTTCCGCTTACCGGTAACGAATCCACCGGCGTTATTGCTCGTAGGACCACCAAACGCCGGTTTCCATTACCAGCTCCGAAATTTATGGACATCGTCGTGCTGCTTATTGCCGTTTTGGAGATGATAGTCGCTTGTTGGGTAGGTGGCCCGAGCAATGTACTGCGACTGGCCACAGGGATATTACTTAGGTTATATTGTATGCTTGCGCCTGTGCCATTGTATTCGTAGGCGCTTAAGTGATAAAAAGTATTCGATGACAAAGCCGTCATATTGAACAAAGAATCCGTCCCAGCATAAACGACATAGTTGCCGGTCCCTATTTGCGCGCCGCTTCCAAAGTTTACATTTGCGGCGTAGTTCGTGCCATTGCTCGGTGATGCATTGACAGCGCTACCACTTCGGGCTAATACCAAGATTCGCGCACCATTCCCCCGATTCACTTTTACCTGTATTTTATTGGTGTCTGGTTGACTCAATACGATGGCTGTTGCTTGTTGAGCGGGAGAACTTACAAAAGCTGCCGTAATTCTTTTTATGTGATTCGGATTTACAGCAACACCGTCTAGATTCTGAATATTGTTCACATTAACTGTGTATTCCACCGATGACACCAAGGCGGTGGTCACTGTAAGCACAACTACGCTGTCAGTTCTGATAGCACTACTAATGGTACGCGCAGGTGAAATGCTGTAGTTACCTGTCGTATTGGCTGTTGCATTGAGTGCTTCATTAAATATGAGTTCAATTTTCAGATTCGTAGGCGTTGTTCCAGAAACTACAAAAGGCTTATTGGTTGCAACGGCTAAATTGCCGCCATTATCGGTGAGTTCACCCTGAACATTGAGTTGATTGTCGTTTAAGACAATCTCCGTGCTGTCGCCGATGACTCCGTTATTTAAAACGGTTACATTTCCACCGGCTGATAGGGAACCCGTGGTTTCAATAATGAGATTATAAAAAACAATATCGTTCGAGATAACCTGATCACTGTCTCCATCAAAAATTACTGTTGACGTCCCCGCGTTAAACGTGCCGCTATTGGTCAAATTGCCCTGAACAACTATCGTCGCTTGGCCTGCATTAATCACCCCATTGCTATTGTCGACATCAACATCTCCACCAAAATTAAGCTCCCCACTTCCTGCATTAAGTGTTCCAGAGCTTTTAAAAGTGGCATTTCCTAAAAAGTTCAACGTACCCGTGCCATTACTTACTGCTCCTCCGCTTGACACCTGCAAACTTTTAGTGAAGGTCACCGTACCGCTATCGGTATACAAGTCTGCATTACTGCCAATGAATATTGAATCGTTAAATAGGACAACACCCTGTCCAGCATAAAATTTTGCCCCGCTACTGCTTATACGTGTAAGATTTGAACCTATGGGTACGCTTGGATTAAAAGTGATATTCGCTTGTTGGGTGTACCAATTCCCTGAAATTTGATTGTTTTGACCACTTTGACGGTTGATGACAACATTTGAACTACCGCCATAAAAATGCGTGCTTGTCCCAAGTGTAATTCGGCCATTAACGATTAATGAATCGCTAGCCAAAATAAATTGAGCATTCGAAGAGGAAATATTCAAATGGCCAGTAACCCGAATTTTGCCAGCACTTTGGCTGAAGGATTTACCTGAAGCCACGGTCATACCCCCATTGGCTAAAAATTCACCTCCACTCATCGTCATGCTGCTGTTTATGTTGAAGTTTGTCGCATTGGTCGACAACAGCCCCCCACTAATCGCAACGGCAAGGTTTGACCCAAAAGAAAAACTAAAACTGCCCCCCGTATGGTTTAAAGTACCCCCAGCCACATGGAGTTGTCCTCCCCCATTTAAGGTTACATCTCCCGACACTGTTAAGGTACCACCCACCATACTCAGTGGTGCAGTAGGCCCCCAATTGCCTATTGTGAGGTTATTAATCGTTAGGGTTGTATTAAAATCAGGCGCAAAGTTCCCAGAATTCACAATCACATTCTCTCCAGCACTGGGTATATTTCCACCACTCCAGTTGGATGAGGTAAGCCAGTCTGAACTTGTAGCTCCTGTCCATGTCCTGTTCTGTGCCGAGGCAGCGAACGAAGCCAAAAATAAAAGGGTAGTAACAAGAAGTGAAATCCGCAATTTTGATAAGTTATGCTGCAATTTAACAAAACTATACCCGAGAAACGAAGGATACCACTCCTACTTTTGGGTTTAGTCCCGAAATGGGACTAAACTACTCTTAAATAACCTACACGTTCTAAGGCACTTGTGAATTTTTTCCGCGGTTGTTCCAAATGATTGACCGGTCGGCGGCGTCAATGGCGCCCTTTAAGGTCGCATCGGTAGGTCGGTAACCGAGTCGGTTTCTTTCGTCCCAAGCA
>Ga0105054_10006264_pt1 | contig 16667 bp, 4 predicted proteins | sample BON02_FD_78091 | JGI IMG/M metagenome (GOLD analysis project Ga0105054, IMG submission 78091) | Freshwater microbial communities from Lake Bonney liftoff mats and glacier meltwater in Antarctica - BON-02 (megahit assembly) | ecosystem: Environmental > Aquatic > Freshwater > Ice > Glacier...
GGGCGTGGAGGTTTTAGCCCAAGTCGCCCCTTCCCCCCCCGCGGGGCGGGTTTTGGTGTTTGCTAAGTTGGGGTTTTTTTTTTTTTTAAAAAAAAAAAAAAAAAAAAAACTGAGTATAAATTAATGGACGGGGACCGTACCGCATTTGGTAAGAGCATGAGACCGGATCATCATAGGAAAGGCTGGGTTCTCCCAGTGGGGACATTAGTGGTCATCTCTACTGTGTACTTGATCATTTTCAATATATATGCTAATTATGGAACTGACCCATTGGTTTTCATGGGCAATGATTTCGAAACATCCCCGCGTAGCCGTCCACCCTCGGTTGCAAGTAGTAGCGCACCTAGTGTGTCTCCTTCAGCCCATTCTGTTGGAAATTTGGTCGATGCAAGAGGCAGCGTTTACAATCCAGCCGATTACACGGGAAATCGTAGTTGTACCCCTGAGATAAACAAGAAATCTCCAAGTTATATGTTTTATGGAATCAGTAGAAACCACTTTACAGAGGTCGTGGTTTCACTAAACCATTCCTTATCCATTTTGCCCCCAAATTGGAAAATTATAATTTTTGAACTAAACGATGACCTCGGTGACTTTCAACGTCGGTTTCTGAAAACTATTTGCCGAGTTTCTCTTCAGAAATTCAACTTCAAACTTTTGAATGTTGATGACACCAAGTATCCTACTATTCCAGAAAAGTGGGCTCACGTTAGAGGTATTACTGTTTCAAGTTGGAAATTAGTCATTGTAGAAGATCTCATTAAACGATATTTTGACTCGGGTAAAAAGTGCGGACATTTAATATACGGAGACACGTCGTTGAGATTGAACAGAACGATGTTTTTTGACAAACAGTATATTCCAGGAATGGCTGACACCTATGGTTTATTTGGGGGGTTCACACCAGATGAATATGTTCCAAATAGAACACATCCAGCTTTAGTCACCAGAGTTTCTGAAATAACCAATGGCCATATCAAGGATTACGAAAATCAAATGAACTTGAATTTGAGATTGATATACGGCAGCATATACATGTATCGCCCTTCATTTCCGGGTATTATAGAAAACCTGGTAAGTTCTGCTGCCCAATGTGCTCGGGATATCAATTGTATAGCACCTGACGGGGCAATGGGTTTCAAATTATCTGGTGTTCCTTCACATTTGACCCCCCCCGGGTTTAAGATCGCATGCAGACCGAGTTACAGTGGTGGATGTCATCGAAGTGATATGCCTTTGCAAACAATATTGATAGACTGGTGGTCACAGTTCGTTGACCCGTCCCCTAGCAGACAGCCTTACGCACAGCTTGGGTGTGAAATAGGAGTCTCTATTATCAGAGATTCACACGGGTTTAATACGGTGAAAAGTACATTTCGATCTTGTGATGGAAAACTAATTCCTACGCCTCGCGCATGAGACGAGTACCATCCATTATAAATTGAACATGGATTCCTAATTATATATTCCCCACTCACTAGTTCGATCTTCGTTTTAATTTATAGTTGAACCAACATAAACTAATTTGATGATTTCCGACATCCACCTTTTTAATAACTATATACGGCCGATGAAAGTAATGATTTGATACCTGCTTCAACAACAATGATTTCTAGATTCGTTTTTTAACAAATTGCTCAACAAATTGTTGCACCGGAGACTGAACCCCGGGTGAAAAAATGCTGTGATCAAAAGTTGCCGCCAATTCTTTAATATCAACTCGAGATAAGAGTTTCCGAGACAAAAGTGGATATATCATCTCCCAATTTCCAGCGTGAAGCAATTCGTCAATAAATTCTTGAATTTGACGGAATAAATGCGGGTGTGCTTCCAATGATGACATTTGCTGCTCAAGCTCGGTCTGGTAAGTAACACGATTATACCCGCTAGCTCCAACCAAAGAAAACATTTCGCGTACAAAGTCAGGCGATCGCCCCTTTATATTTTTAGCGTATGTTGCAACTTTCGAAATGCCGCCATCAATATAGCCGTTCGTGTTTATTTCTTCGATCCAAGGAGTCCTTTTAATGTCATCGTAAATGATATCATATGCAAGAAACTGAAAGCATCTCGCATTGGTTTCAGCTCTATATTTTCGCAAAGCTGGTAATGCCAGTAGCAATGATTTCACAATGACCACCTTCGTATCAAACACCATATTCTCCACCAGCTGATGTGGCCTTTCAACTGGATTTCCAATCGAGCTGCGAAGCATGGATATAAAACCACTGCAATTTGTACAAATGGGAAACGAAGCAGTGGGCTCTTTTTTGTTGCTACATCTACTTTGGACATTCCCATTCGTGATATGAATACATCTATTATCAATTTCTTCCAAGCTTGTATTGTATCGGTGTTTCGCTACTCTAACGTAGCCCGTTGGTATCATATATACACGTAATGGATCCACTGAAGTAATCACCACCCACCATCGTGTATCAAATTTGAAGCTTTTAAGAGTTAATGGATTGACAATGTATCTCTGCAGCAGCGAAGTCGATTTCGAAATTTCGTCAAATTCAGAAACAAGTCGAGTATGGGGTAGCACTCGAACTCCATTTCCTGACCAAGAATTCAACTGCTTTTGAATCCAAACGTCCCCTTCAACTGAAAATTCTGAATGTATCGAATTGGAAGGAAATAAATAGGACTCGGGGGCCAGCCCAGAAAAACGAGAAAATAAACGATGCAGCGAATCCTTATCTCCTAAAACAAGTTTTGCAGCACCAGGCATCATATTAATTTGCTGATGCGATAATAAGCTGGCGTTCTTGAATTCGTTCAACTCTTTCCATTGCAACCCCCAGTAAAAATCCCATTTACTAGACTTCTCCGATTGGCTTTTGTGTAACCCTATTTCGAACAATAGGTTTTGAACCTTGCCTGAATAGTCTTTTCGAGTCATAGGCTTTTTAGCCATCTCGTATACAGCTACAACTTTAAAATATAGGTTGGTTTCAAAGTGTCTTTGCATCTGAAATGAATTCCACCAACAGGTTTCTTTCGTGTTGAATATCTCCAGTTTATTCACGTCAACCGCTCGATGATTCAAAAGTGTACGACTCCATCCGCGACGAAGACCATACAAGATACCATGATTGAATAAAATACACTGAGATTCCAAATAGGCGAAGCTCAAACCAACACATTGTTCATGCGAAGCACAATACCTGCAACATTCATCCAATGATTGGGCATAATAAACAGCTACTTCAGGACCAACTCCTACGACGCCGGATAATTCCGTAGTGAATTCGCAAATAGCAGGTGGCTTCGATTCACTAAGGCATATCTTCGATTCTTCCGCATCTCGCACAAGAAACAGGTATAGTTCGCCGCAACAACTCCCTATAGCTACGGAGCATATCAACCACATACCAATAGTGAAATATATTTTGAATTTGAATGACTCGTTTTTACTCTTTTCCTCTTCATCAAAATTCCGCCCGTCATTCCGTCCCACATACTTCCTGCGTAACATCTTCTGAAATGAGTGTGTGGTAGAGCCCCGCACAAGAATACACCCTTTTTAGAAGAGTTAAGTTTAGTTTAATCTTTTCCTCCAAAACCAGGAAGGCAAGTGGCATTATAAAATATAGATTAGAGTGTCAATTGGGTCAGGAGTGAAGAATGGTTTATCGTTCTTGGCTCGTTGCCCCTAAAAGGTAAAAATTAATGAGTATGTGAATACTATTTGAGCGTTCGAATGACGATTTGCTGAGGCAATATACCCCAAATACACGATTGAGTGCTGAAACTATTCGGCGGCCCGACTGAACCTTTGTTTCAGTGTCGATGTATATTTCACTGAACACTGGATCAGCCGCGTTGTTAGTTTACATCCGGGTACAAGGTAGGATATTTGAATCATGAATTCAAATATTTTCTTACTTTCGTCCTAGAAACACCGGAGATTTAAAACGCATTGAATCCTTTATTCCTCATGATGAAATCTGCAATTAATTGTGAAGACGCCCAAGAGCCTGATAATTTTGTTCTAAATTTGAGTAAAAGTCTAGTAGTAAATGGAAAACGTACTTTCGATAAAACAGCTCATTAACTGGCACCTCCTGATTTGGAAATATAATAGCCCTCATATCTGATTGGAAATGTGCCCCTGGGCGTCGTCATGCAAGATGGCTTTGTATTCCATGCCTTGATGGTCTCAAAGCGAATCATGCGTCATTGCGCTACATTATTTACTACAGGCCTCCCAACTAAGTCCTGATGAACTTCTGTTATTCATGGTGATTTAGCATCCTGCGAATCCAGCTGTTTCAGCCCAGTGTTTTATCGGAGTCTTATTATCTCCCACATTCGAAGTTAGGGATTATGCTAGTACAGGGGACCGTACCGTCTCTTCAATCTAACTTGATCTTCGAGTTTCGTAGAATGCCTTCGAATGAGCTGAGACGAATACGTTCTCACCCGACTTATTGCGCTGATGTCAGCGGTGAATATGAAGATAAAACTGCAGAATGGTTTGAATTATTTTTGGATCTAATATATGTTGCAGCTTGTTCCAACGTTGCTGAGAATCTCAAGGAAGATGTTTCTTCAGAAGGGTTGTTCGAATTCATCGTTATCTTTTTATTCTTCACTTCTGGCTGGCATATGTACACATTTTTCAATACCAGATTCAATGATTCTTCCATAGAACATCACGGGTATCTTGTGCTGTTTATACTTGCTTCAGCGGCGATGGCGGTATCTGCCCACCAAGGAGTTGCCTTTACCGTTGCCGCGATTTCTCAAAGACTTGTTTTATTTATTGTATATGGAACAGTATATCTGCATCTTCCGGAAACCAGGAGTTGCATTTGGCTTGAATTAGTGGTTCTATTGTCTAGTTGTTGCTGTCTTTTGCTGAGTTTATGCTCCGAGCGTTATCGCCTGGTTGCGTATATTGCTGCTTTGTTTTTTGAAATTGCTTTCTACATAGAAGCGTCGGTACAGGGCTGGATGATGAATGGTAATTATGTCCCTATGAATATCGATCACTTTTCTGAACGCGAATCGTGCTTTATGATGGTAGTTCTAGGCGAATCGATTGTTTCATGCGTCATAGGTGTCGACCAAATTAGCCCACATCTATCTGCTGAGTTTTATGGATCAATGGCACTGTCTATATTACTTGCATTTCTATTAGGGATGTTCTATTATAACGTTCTTCCTCCAAGAGAATTGCATGCTATACGTCGCTCTGCACGAGCAGGAACCACATACGTACTCTTGCACCACATTTTATTCGTATCGTTACTTTCCATGGGAGTGGGAATTAAATTTGTTACAGATGCCGTGAAAACTGAAAATGATTTGACAACTACAGAGGTTTCCTTACTCTTAGGATCCATGTCTGTTTCGATGGCTGCCATGCTCGGGATTCGACTGCTTCATTTCTATGGACGCCAGCCCCGACTAACAGACCCTGATAATGTGAAACGAATCAAGTACATCTGGTGGATAGTCAATGGCATTTCCCCTACGGTTCCTCTTGTCGCTATTTTGGTGCCCGGCATTTTCGTCGCACCTTTATCGGCTCTCAGCTTCGCTGTTTTTTCGATTATTATTTACGTCGTATTCGAAATTGCAATCGCCCATAAATTGCATTCACTTGGCTTTGGAGATATGTCGGTACGCAGCTCCGTAAGCAATACCGAGCACTCTCCACTAATAATACGTTAATTTATTCCAGTTAATATAATTGCAGATCTATTGACTACATTTAAAATCACCAGCAACATAATAAGCGAACTCAGGTTTGTTTCGGGGGGCCATCCATACCTTGCATGGATATTGTCGACAAGCGGTTAAGTGGAGGCACTCGGGAAGTCAGTCTTAGTTCATGGTCGTTCTTGTTTGCAGAAGCATTTCAATACTGTCAGCAAAGAGTAGAGAATGCCCAGGATCTGGAAGTGAAGTAAGTGCCTCTGTTGTTTAATGGCAAATTTGTTTATGTCGTATAGGTTAGGAGAGCTGGGGTATAGCGTAGGGTTTCGAATGTCCGGACTTATATCTTCAAGAGATCGACCAGGCAATAAACGAGATACAACGATTGTGAATGTGCTTCAATTCATCACCTCAACTTGCTGGAGATCCATTTACGGAAAAGAAACTAATTCCTTGCAGCGAAGCACACAGAATGAAAACGAATATTTCATATACGAAAATGATCCTGTACCAAATACTTTTATATCCGTTCCTCGCGAGCTTGAAGGCCGATTGAATTGTGCGTCATTCAATGCCGGCCTTATTCGGGGTATTTTGGAAGCTAATTTTTTCACTGCTCAAGTTCGTGCTGTGACACCTCCGACAGAAAACAATAAACGAACTACAGTGTATGTGGTCAAGTTTGATAGCTCTGTCTTAGCCCGTGAAAAGCAACGTAAATAATGTTTTAGGATAATTGTTTATTAAAATTAAGAAAGGAAAAATGCAACTCCACCAACAATCCACTTGTCAGCATCTCGTCTACTTGCTATGGGTACATCAAGCTCTAACAATAGATTTTCTCGATTGAGATCTTGATACATTGGTAAAGACACAACCTTTCTCGAGGATTTAAAAGTCTCCGCATCTTCAAATGGAACATATGCAAGGAAACAATCAGGCGCGCGAACAAGTTCTTGTGCATCCGTGTCGGGTTCTTGTATTTTCGACCCATCAAATATGGCACCTTGCAAGGAAAGACTGGATAAAGCAATGGACATTTTAGGATCCCCTAACTGCTCTTTTGACCAAGCAGACACCAGTCGCAAGCCGTCCATGGCATAATGCAACTTCCGTGCAGTTTGTTGTCTTAATGCGTTCAAAAACGTCCCGGGATTGAACAAATCTGACAAATTGATCTGTCGATCAAAAAGACTGCCATTGCTACAAGATTTTACCCAATTCTTCAGTGCTAGCTTTCGCGATACCGCACCTCGAAGCCATTCTTGCTGAGACTCAGGCCCGTCCCAAATGTTTCGCCAACCTGCTGGTATGTCTCCGCACATCAGCGACGACGCGTCCACTTGAATCTGCGGCGTCAGTAGCGCAGTTCCTTTGACAACGTGAGCTATATTGCGAATCGATTTATCTAACTTTGAAAGTAAGGTAAATGCTCGGGTCTCCTCTAAAAACACAAACATGTCAACTGGATCTGCAGCCTTTTTAGGCGCTGCAGAACTAGGTTTAGATAAGCATTCAGAATCCTGTGTCAAACTTTCCCATAGATTCACAATAGGCAATAGCTTCCGGCACCATTCTTCTCTATCAAACACAATATGATTACCACTCAAAGAAGATAAGGACTTCAACGAGGCCACCGTAGCAGCGGATCTAGCTCTCTGCACTGATCTCTCAATGTTAGATGGCAGACCAAACAGAGCAGGAGTATCATTATCATCCAGCTTATCTATCCAGTCTACATAGTCGTTCTTCACAGTGGAAGGTCTTGGGAATTTCAAATCTTCAATGGAACATCCACCCTTCAGCATGTCGCTATTAAAGTATTGTGATAGATACGCACGAAGCACTCTCAGATCAAACGGATTATCAACGCGACCTCCATATACAGAATTTTCCATCAACCCGTGAATGTAAGGCCAGTCAATTGAACTCTCATCGTTGCCTTCACCAACGGTTTCTACTGCCAATTGCACCACACCCAACCCCGAGCGCAAATCTCCTAAGGAAAACTCGTAAAATTTTATCCAGCCTTGCGGGATATAAGTCCTACGCTCTTGCAGCAACGCATGAAACCAAGCCAATAGAAACATCAATTGGGATTGCAGACCCCCGCAACGCTCGATCAGTTCATCCGACCACGATTCATAGGTCCTTTGTAAATTTTTCTTCAATCCAGGTGGTGCTTCGAATGTCACTTTGACGCTTTGTTGCAAAAGAATTGGGGCAAACTCGCTGGTTTCTTCAGTCGTGAGCCACAATTTAAAATTTTCATGTTTCCTATCCAACGAGTTGAACTCCTTTTCAAGTCTAGGAATCCAAGAAGACACCAAGTGCAAATTCTTGAGGCAAATCCAATCTCCATTCCGGGCTGCATCTCTCAGCAAGCTCAATGCATCATCAGTTTGGCCTCCACCCATGGCTAATTCAAAATACTTATCTCTTCCAATAGATGTTGCAGCGTATTCTTCAAGTTCTTTGGAGGGATCAGATCCAGGTGTAGCGATAAGGAGAATTGGACATGTTGAATCTTCCGCATTCGATTCCACTAATGTGGCAATGGAGCTCTGTGGAGGTGAGAGCGATTCTACTCCAAGTGCATCACAACAGAAAAGTGTCATAGCAGATTCAAGGCGATCTGGGCGAAGTACTTTTGTTACTAAAACTTGCTGGAAAGGAGTCAACCCAGGAGGAAATACTTTTTCACATTCTGGGTGTTTGCCCCATCTTGACCATTCACTTGCACTTTTACCTTGCAAATCAATTTTAGCAACTAGTCTCGGAAATGAACTTTGAAAATCATTCAAAACAGAAGAACGATCCGGAGCAGCCCATGATGGCAATAAAGCACTTCCAGCTTGTTTCTCCTCGTCGTCAGTAGTGCCAACTGAAACGCCTTCACCTGTTAAAAACTCCCACTCACCTGGTTGAAACAAATGAGCACGAGCAATATGAACAAAATGAACACCAAACATCAAACGATCGATCTTAAATATCGCCCTACCTACAAAATACAACACACTTTTCTCGAGTAATCCAATCAGTTGGTCCATTCGCCCTTGAATATTCTCGGTTGAAGACTTGTTTTGTAGGGTGTTTTTAAACAACTGAATGAACGATTGCAACGAGAACTGGTACATATGATTGACATTCGATAATGCAGCCATGGTAAAATAAAGCAAGGATCCGGCCTCCGCGAAAGGCCGATACTGATTGCGTTCCTGATCTAACTTGATAGAAACTTTGGCTGATACTTGAAGGGATTCGGACACTTCAGCGCTCTTTGTTTTCACCATACTGAGCGTATCCAGTAAGGCTTGATTCTCCAAAAGATTGCCATCACTCGCCGCCAACGTATCCAATAATTCCCGTTCCAAATCAGCAAGTTGAACTTTAAAATCTTCTTCCTTTTTCAGAATGGCTGATTTTTGGTCCTCTAATTCTGGCTGTTCGTATTGAACCGTGACACCCAAAAGTTGACCCTCCAAACCAGATTTTGTAACAGTGAAATTCACAACGTTTACCAACGACGAAGCATCTGGAGACAACTTTGGAAATGGATTCCTTGTGGCCAACATGAGGCGAAAATTTTCGTTGTAGTCAATCAACTTATCTCCAATTTGGACTACCCAACGCGGACCTTGTCGCTTCAAATCTCGCCGAATCAATGGATACAAAAGAGGCTCAACCGTGTCTACTTCCACGACCACCAATGTTTTCCCAAATCGCACCGCGAGTTCCACTTGGTTTACAAAACGAGGATCTTGAATAGGAACTACTTCCAAAGTGCTCTTGTCGTCGTTTCCCAAATGATATTTTAACCAATTTGTAGCTGAAGTTGCAGGGTCTATAATGAACGGACATCTAGTCTCGGGACTATTGAGGATAATAATCGCATTTTCCATACTAAGACCATCTCCTGGAAGACCTTCTTGTGACTTCCATACCAACATTTCTGATTCGGAACTCATGATACGTTTAACATCAAACCCTGAGATTCCTTCTTGTTCCTTGTCGTCGTCTTCCTTGCTTTCGGATTTCTTTTCGTTCAACATACAAAAGTCCGAGCTCCATACTTGAAGTTCCTTTTCTCGAACATCTTCAGGAGTTCTTCCTAAGTATGTCACAAATGCAGCGGATAGGAGGATACGCATAGGAAGTGAACCCATGACTTTCTTCAATTCTTTTGCCTGCAACGACCATCGTTCCTGCTCGCCTCCAAGTTGCCCCAGTAAATGCTGAGCCTTGTCAAGAGTTTGCTCCGTTTCTTGCAACTTGATATTCAGAGTTTCAGCTTCCCGAGTAGATCGTTTAAAATTCTCTTGAAGCTCTTTGACTCTATTATCAATATCCGCTAACTCTCGCTCGCATTCTTCCATTCTTCCTTGGGCAGATTCTAGCGCGTCTTTTGCTTCGTCTAATTCTGCCTCAAGTGGTTCAATCTTTTCCAGGACAAGACTATAACGGATATTTGCTTTCACCCACGCTGCAAAAGGCGCAGCGGCAACGGAGCATCGTTCAATCGTTTCTCTTTCAAAAGCACTCGCTTTAGAACGAAGCAATTTCATAACCTTGGAACGAATCTCAGGGGTGATTCTGTGCGTATCGAAATTCAGAATATCTTCTTTAACTCCACGATTTCCAAGAAACTTCTTCATGGAAAGCCAAGAAGTATCATCAATTCCTAAAAGCATCAAAACTGCACTTAAAACATCCGCAACTGGATCTGGTGGCATCTTCATACTTTTCAGTTCGCTCAAATGCTCCGTCTTGATGCCACCAACAGCTTCTTTTGCTGATTCAAGAATAGGTTGAATCTCTGACAGCTCATCTTCGATCTTGGCCTTTCGTTGCATGGTTTCTTCTTCTGCTTGTTTTAACTCCTCGGCCAAGGTTTCAGTTTCTCTCTTGGTTTTGCTCGCAAGCTGCAAAGCATCTGTAATCTCGTCCATAGATTGATCTGCTATTTGCTGTTTCTGCTGTAATTCAATTCTCTGTTTTCCGGCTTCTTCGCTTAAAACATCCACAGTCCCCGCTGCTTCTTCTAATTTTGAAAGACCTCCCAGAAATTGCGAGACCTTCTTTTGAATCCCACTTGCTTTCAATTCATGCAATCTTTGAAAAGACTCCAAGAATGAAATAAAATCTCGTGGAGTTGAACTTCTAGATGATACATTGGTTGAATGAATAGCAACAACTGCTTCCTGCAATGCCTCTGTATCCCATTCTTCAGGGGCATCGTTGCCAAAAAACTCTGGAAATAACATCGCAGGAAGAGTTTTCATGGATTGAGAAGTCCATGAACCGAACCACAATATGGAGCATTTTGTGTAAAGAGCTGGATTGCTTTCGCATCGAACAAGAAATTTATCGTTGGTTGGATCCATGGAAATGACGACATGTAAATGTTTTTGAATTCGGCGCAAGAAAAATTCAAATGTGGTACGCGCGTCGCCGCCAATATCATCTTGCATTTTCTCTTTCAAAGGTTCTAACAATGGTACCAACTCTTCGTGCTTGTACAACCCAGGTGCTTCACCACTACACAACAATGAATTGATAGTTTCTAGCACGTCTTCTGAAAATATTTGATGATCTTCAATGTACAAAACTGTATCTGTTCCATCGACACCGGCACTTTGAACCACTAACTTTAATTCTGCCATGAACGCCTTGATATTGGCTTTATTGTTTTTCACACTGACAACATTCGGTGAAAAGAATCGCATTCCGTGCATGTGAGCCACCAAGGTGCAAGTAGTTCTCCTTCCTACTCCACTCCTACCTACTAGAAGCATAGAGCCACCAGGCTTACTTAATACTCTATCCACGTGCGAGAAATTTTCAAGCGCCTCATCAAAGAGTTTAATGTTCAATTCTTTCTCCTCGCGCTCATACATCATCATTCCATGCTCAATAATAGCTTTGAAATCTTCTACCGGAATTCGACACAACTGCTTAGAATCCACCTCGTTCACTTCCTGATCTTCTTTAGCTTCATTCAAAAAACTAGGTGCAGAGTTCTCAGGTGGTACTAGTGATGAAAAATAACAGCCATCAATGTCATCCAATCTATGCTGCCAGTCCTTTCGCATGACGGAAGCCAGTAATGCATCAAATCTATTTCGTGATTCATTGTCCACCAATCGATCTCGAAACATTCGTTGGCCTTCATATACGAAGACGCTCAACAAGTTTTCATGGGAAGTTTCATATCGCAAAAGTCCTAAAACCCATTCTGTCAAATCTCGAGGCGTGAAAAGATAATGTCGGTGATCATCCACAGAAAACTTGGATTGGACGTTTTCAAAAACTTGAACCATAGTATCGGCCAGTTTTTTCAAATTCGATGGATTTCGCCATTTAGGATCAGAAATTTCCAATTTGTTAGAGGCAGAAGAATCATTGTCTCTTACAAGAGCAGATTCTAAAATAGACGCGTAAACTCCTACTAACTCCTCGCCGGCAACATAATCCACATAAGCAATGCGAACTACAGCAGTGAATCGAGATGATAGCGAATGTCTGCCAACAGTGGTTGCTGGATTCATTGAAGCAACTATATGAACTCGCTCCAGACCGAGAAACTCCAAATTCTCGTCATAAAAACCACTACAAGTAATAAGCTGCTGAAGAAATGCAATTAACATGCACGTGTCATATTTGTCAGGTTTTGGAAGATTGATATCTTTCAAATACAATACAAGTCTTTCAGATTCGCGAGGTCTGTACACCCTACCTGTGTTGGTTGAGAACAATGAACATGCTTGTTGAATCTTCTGGATAACGTGAGCAGCAGTAGTTTGTGCATTACAATGCAGTGTCACAACACCAGAACTCTTCCCCGCTTGACGAAAGCAATGGTTAAGCATCATCGTTTTACCACATCCTTCAGGACCTACTAGAATAAAGGGCTCCATATCTTCTATCCATCCTTTGATCGAAGACAAGTTTCGTTGGACAGATACTGTTTGAATAATGGCACCGCTATTCCCAAGACGAGAAAAATCTCCTTCTAGTTCATCTTTGGCAACGTACGAGGTTAGAACACCTCGATCAGAAAAGCAATCAAGCGGTGCTTTAAGACTTGGAGGTGCTTCATTCGCCATATTAAAGCATTCCTTAGCAAAATCCTTTCTTGTCTCCAAATCCAAATTTCCACCGAGTCCACGGATTAATCCAATAAGAAAATCAGCTTTCGTTTTCACAGATCTCAAATGAGACAACCCGTTCTTAACCGTCCCAACAAGTGTCGTATCCACCACAAATGCATTTTGACGCAATACCCAATCAAGAGCTAGATAAAAGTAACTTTCAATCCATGAAGCAATATCGGTTGAGGTTTCATCATCCTTGTTCCCTTCAGCAGGTTTGTTGCTGTTGAGCTGACTTAACCATCGAGAGACAAGCCTTCGCACATCTACATCCTCGTCCGATAGAAAAATCATACCCATCCTTGATATAGTCGCAGGAGATGCGAACCTGAGATCATGGGTTTCAAAAATGAAATTCACATTGGATCCAAAAGATATCCGTTCTCCATTGGGCATTGTCAACAGTTTGTTATCATCCAGTACGGAATTCAAGGACTCGATCCATTCAGGATCCACATCACCATCACAAACGATCCATGAACGAACCTCCTTTGGTTCCTTGACTACATTTCGAGCCGCCATTGTCAACACTCCATCAGACCATTCACGAGTGTCGTTATCCATATGACCAAGAAGTCTTTCTCGAGGCATTGATTTGGGATTCATCACGTAGGTCTTTACTGTAGTTCCGACCTTTCTCATTGCCGCTTTCAAAACCGACCAAAGAACTGATTTGCCGCATCCGCTCGGACCAACAAGTACACACCCCATTCGTTGATCCAATGATTCCTTCAACTGCATCATTTTAGACATTTGCGATTCATTGTATTCAAGATTGAAGTGCGGTGATTCCATTACCTCTCGAATTGCATCTTCGAGGGCTTTGTTTTCCACATCCTTAGAATCCACACCTGGGAATATATCTCCTATCAATCCCAAAAACGCATTTGAATCTGCATAAGTCAATTTTGACAAAGTATTTACTCGCAGAGCTTTTATGAGGAGTACTCTTTCGGCGTTTTCACTAAGACTGCCTTGTTCTCGTTTATGGACCATCACAAGTTTACCACCGGTATTCAACACTGCTTTCATTGCACGCAAGCCCCAATCATAGTGCTGCTGAGGCGACAAAAGTTCCTTGGAAAGAGAATAAATTGAAACCAATTTCTGTCCAAGATCACGCGCATTTTGAAATCCTTCAGAATACAAAATAACTTCAGCAATCAAATTATTATCAGGACGAGACATAGCAACTGGTCGAAATAACTGTTTCAAATTATCTGGTAATTTGGAACGTCCCCCGTATCCCTTTCCAGCTGGATTCATTGTTACGAAGATACCGGCATTGAAATTCACATCAATGGTGTTGCCGAGAAGCTTCACACGAGGACGTTTTTCCTTGATAGCGGCTTGAATAATCTGAATTTGCTGAGAAACTGCCGACAATTGGTCTTCTTTCAGTCTATTGAACTCATCAAAACAGCCCCAGGCTCCACACTTCACAAGGCCAGTGAAAATTCTCCCCATGGATTGAAAATCAATGCCTTCGTCACAATTAAATACAAGTACTTGACGCCCTAAACAAGCACCTAGTGCCTTGACAGATTCAGTCTTTCCAGTTCCCGCAGGTCCGTAAGGGGAACCTCCAAATCCCATATGCATCCCTTGTGACAAAGTCAGGTAACACTTGTCAGTAAGAGGGGTGTGTACCAGCTTCGCTGCGTTTCCCCAATACTCATAAGTGTACTTCATTTCAGCATTGCACATACGACATACGCAATCATTCTCTTTGTTCAAATAATACCGAAGTTGCTTGTCCCAAACCCACTCTTCCAATGTTTTCACATCTGCCTTTTCGAGTTGCTCGCAAACATCAATGTTGTGAACCAGATCCAAAATCAACGCCTTCACCTTTAATTGACTCAGCGGTTGAGAGGCTAGATCGGCACCAGTGTATCCCAGTAATGTCTTACGTAGCAACTTTTTCAGTGATTTAACCTTGTCTTGTTTGATGGCGTGCTCGCACCGGGAAGTAAACTTAATGTTTTCAGCTAGACACAGCACCTGGCTTGGATAGCTTTCCAAATCAACGTTTTTATCGTTCACACATCGAACCAGCATATTTTTTAATGTACGATTGGTTTCGTCGCTTAAGTTTTGCAACCATACTTCGACATTATCTGATATTTTTACAGGAGCCTCCAACGGAACTTGCTCTCCTTCATTTGAACATATCGCAATAATGGAAGTCTTGTCATCATTGAAATTGACGGAATGAATTCCTTGAAAAAGCTTTTTTAGATGCGACTGAATCACAGCAGGATTCTTGGCTTGTCCTAAAATCTCCAACAAATCATCATCTCCAATGAAATAAAATCGAGATAATTTGCTTCGTTTCTCCTCTAGAAAATCTGCCAACGCCTTTTGACATCGTTCCAACTGATCCACCATGCCTTGAAGGACACTTTGCATTCGTGGAAAGACGGCTTCGTCACAGAGATTAAAGAGTAGCGGTTCACGAGCAAGCTTTCCCATAATATCAACCCAGTCTTCATCAATACGTGTGAACCTTGCCTGTTCTGATGGGAGGGCACCCCGACCGAAAATAGGTTCTAAATATAGCCACTTGCGTTGGATTTGATTCATCATACTGAGAAAAGAATCCAAAGATGACATATTGCGTTCATATACCGATGCCTGTTGCTCAAATGGTTTGAAATATTGAGATTCTTTCAGAGATGCTAGTAAACTCTGGTTGTCTCCAAGTTCTGTAAGGATTTCTTTCCAATTGCGAATTAAAGGAGTAACACGTCCCATCTCTTCGTGGTCAACAGTTTCTACGCTTGCAGTCTCGGCCCATGACTTCAGTTCAGCCATTGCTTCACGAATAGTCACCTCGCCTTGCGCCCGCGCCGTCATATCCTTTGCAAAATTCAAATTCTCCGCAACCACATGAATCACATCCACAAAATGCCCAAAGGTAAGATTCTGCAAACTAACTCCTTTTGGCATCCCTAATTTACGAAGTAATGTGGACCAATGTTCTTCTTTGAATGGTTCCCCACGCATAAATTTTAGCGCAGGAATAGATTTTCGAATTCCGTCGCACACGTATGCGATTCTATCTAGAACAATTCCTCTGGCTTTGCCTTTCATACTTTCAAGCCAATGACGTGCCAGATCTTCTGCATCGAACAACGATACTCTAAAGCTAATCCAGTCTTTGCGTTTCAATATACCCAGCTGCTCATTAAACAAACGATATTGAGACCATTCTTGCTGTGTTGACTCAAAGTCGCGACTCACTTGCTCCATTTGCTCAAATATTGGCACCGGCATTTCAAAATGCAAACAATTGGATTTGCAAGTCTCAGTGACATTGGTTACATCTTCAAACTGAATCTTCCACTCATCCAGCTCCTCGAAAATTGAATTCACAACAGAATCGTCCCAATTTTCAACACCATCTTTACCAGGCTTCAACGCTTCCCATCGTGACACAAACTGAGCAACTTTTTGGCTCGAAATGTCGATATCTTCTTCCACCTTCGCTTTCAGCGATTCTCTTTGATCTTCGACCATGTCGTTGAACGCAACTAAGGCTACCTGGAAGTTGTCCCATTTGCTAGGCAGTCGACCATGAGTTTCCAAGACATCGGATATGTCAATAGACATGTTCTGGGAGGAGCTCAATGATGAAGATACTGATAAAAGCAACTTGCGTTTATCTTCGGTATTTTCCCACTTCTTCTTCCAGCCGTTCTGTTCTGATGAAATCTGATTCCAAGCTTCGGTAGCCTCAGAGATCTCCTGGATGCTCGTCGGCCTTTTACCAAGCGTTTCCAACGAGGTCGTAAGAAATGAATCTACACTGCGAAGAATGCTTGTTACATTTTTTCTCAGTGA
>Ga0105054_10006265_pt1 | contig 16666 bp, 13 predicted proteins | sample BON02_FD_78091 | JGI IMG/M metagenome (GOLD analysis project Ga0105054, IMG submission 78091) | Freshwater microbial communities from Lake Bonney liftoff mats and glacier meltwater in Antarctica - BON-02 (megahit assembly) | ecosystem: Environmental > Aquatic > Freshwater > Ice > Glacier...
AATCAAGCGGTTAGCCCCATCAACGTTTTACGTTTTTGGATTATGAATTTTAGTCGGAAAAAACAATAAGACTACCACAGGCTCGAAGAATTGACACTGGAATTGCTAGAACTTCGCAAACAACATGAATGTGTACGTGAGGTTGTAGAGAACCATATCAAATATATTAAAAAGGTGAAACGCTCTATCGCTACGTTGACCAACAAATACAATTTGGTGGAATGCAATCTTGAAGATTCTGATAAGAAACGCAAACGAGTTGCACAGAGGAATTCCAAAGTGCCACCACAGTTGTCTTCGCACGATATGGCTGAGTTGGAACAATTGCAGGTTACGTTGGGTATACTGATCACGGACAAAGAGATGGTACGTGAGGGACATAAAGCACGTGCGTATACAATCATTCGTCGTGAAAATGATATCAAGTTTCTTGTGAAAAAGTATACACCGGTGGAAATCGATACTGACGAAAAATAAGAAGTTGACGACAGAGAAACAGAAGTTAAGGTAACATTACGTACCAAGCGCACCAAGGTTGTTCTAAAGAAAGGTTGTGAAGCGAGTTTAGAGAAGCTATGTCAGTGGATTGGTACTGTGCGATGGTGCTACAATCAATGTATTGCGTTCGGAAGAAATCATCCTGAGAAACTAAAGCAGACAAGTGGCTCACTCCTACCGACCTACGTGATAATATAAAATCGATGATACCCACTAATCCTTGGCTTTAAGATTGTCCTTTTGCAAGCTAGCGGCATACTGCAAAAGGTAACCATTCAAACCCTACCGGCTGCAGCGCAAGAGTGCGTATCGAAGATTAATCAGGTGAATGAGTGCGCGGATTCCATGATAGTGAATACGGACACGCCTGTAAGTTGTGTGGTGAATTTGGCGAACTGCTTGGCTGGGGAATGCATGGACTCCGTGGGGGTTGTGAGGGAGTATTCTTTATGTTCCATGAAGGTTGTTGGGCTGGCTTCCAGTGATTCGGGAAGCAGGCCAGATTTCACTGGCTTTGTCGATCGTGCAAACCCAACTGTTGCAGAATGCCACGCCTTTGGCTACGATTCTCTAAATGTCTGCCTTGCTAATGCGGAAGAAGGTGATCTAACCTTGGCCAACATCGCTACTTCCTTGGAGGCGCTTAAGGGGATCAAAACCAATCCAAAATGTGAGACATTAATTAAGCTTCTTTTGGGAAATAAACCTGGATCAAATGATTACAGTATTCAACAATGCACTGGAAACTCGTTGGCTGACCTAGACAGCATCACTGATGAAAATTTCAGGGAATTGTTTACAGAAACAAGGGCTGCTCACCTCCGCAAGGACAAAGCACGAGATACATTCGGAATTCTCAACAGCCTTGCTCCATACAGTACTGCTACTCAGGTTGGGGTTTCTGTTGTGACTGTACTTTTAGTATTTTCTTCAATATTTCATTAAAATATCTATCTGTCGACACTGAGTATCTTAAATTGGACAACGAAGAGAGACCTGCGCGCGAACTAGACATCATCATGGCGACCGGGTTGTTGCAAGCAATATAGCCAGTGTTTGACAGGAAGCACAATATACCACTGTTCAACAATCTATTCACCATCAGGAATTTTTTTAGGGGCACTGAAGTGCGGCGATAGGAAGACATGCATTTTCCAAGCACTACACCAAGTACTAGGAGGAGTTCTGATATATCGTTCCTAAATTTTCATTCGAAGTTACTATGCTGAGAACTTTTCGTGCGACCAGCTAGCGGATGTTTTTGCCTCCGTCGAATCCATTGACCAGGACGCTGCAAAAGACGACGATTTCACAGCAAAACAAGATTTCATAAACAAAGACATCTAGAAAGTAATCTTCATTTCGTTCTTCTTCTTCTCCTGAGAGATTTGTTAAATTCGCCTGTTTTAGGATTTTGTATCATTGGTCAACAATGTAAGCATCAATGAGATCCATTTCATCTTGCAGGAGCGATTTCGTAGATCGATAATCTTTGATACAATCCCCCCAACATAAATTTGGTTTACGTCTTTTCGGATCTACATAAAATCATTCTTCCGTTCCTGAGAAATGTTTCAAAACTTGGTCGAGTATGGAAGCAGCTGTGAAGGAACTCTGCCCCTAGGAATTCCGTTTTTGATCAGTAGTGGCCTAGAGGGTTTTGTCTAAGATACGAGGAGACTCTTCATAAAATGGAGTATCACTGCTCTCAATATAGATCATCTTCTTTTGTTCTACCATTGCTTCCCCAGGCGTTAAATCCGCACTTGCGACATTTCCCACTTGCGTGAATGGAGAACTTCTTTATTATTGGGTGGCTTCGGTGGCGGTAAACGAGGTTCTAATTCAGCAGTAGCGGATAACAGTACCAAGGACTTCAAGGATTTTTTTTAGAAGTCGAAGCGATGTCGCAATGGACAAAAGAAAAGCTGCTGTATCTTTTAAAAGCGCAGCAAGCCAAGTTGACCGAGACGAAAGCAAAACTAGAACAGGCTCTCCAAGCTACTACACCAAGTAAAGTGGATGATCATTCACAATCGTTATTTCAGGAAAAGTACCAGGCCACATTGGAAGACCTTCGAACCTGTAGAGTCAGAAACACAGAGCTAGAAACACAGATGGCATCAAAGCAGTCGGAATTAATCTTAGAACTGGAACATAAGCAAGTTTTGGAGGACAAATGTAGTCATATGGTCCATTTGCAATCGGAGATAGAAAGATTTCGAAGTGATGCTGTTCAAGTACTTGGAGACAAGCGGGCTTTGGAAACATCATTCAATGATCTTCGAATGCAAAATGAAAAGCAATATCTTGAGACAGAATTATTAAAGAGGGAAAACTTAGAATTGAAATCAAAGATGAAAACGTTTCAGGAGGCGTCGCATGGGCGTGAAGCGACGGTGAAGAATGAAATCAATTCGCTGAAGCTTCAGATCACAGAATTTCAATCATTAATTTCAACGAATGAAAATGAAATAGTTTCTCAGCGGGCCGTAATCCAAGATCTTAACACGAAAAATGAGGAAATGGTTAAGGAGGCTTCTGATCCCAGCATGTCTGAACAAGTGCAATTTTTAACTGTACAGCTAGAGTCCCTTACTGTTCAACATGATTTAATGTCAGAAGCGTTGAAGAGTTATAGGTTAGATGCAACTGAAGCTAGAAACGAACTGGCACAACACAAAAATGATTTGGTTTCTGTCAATGGTTCCCACGAGACCGAATCGACAATACTGCTGGAGGAGGATGCACTCAATGCAATATCAAATAGGAAAGGATTGGTTAATGAAGCGGCTTTTGAATCTCGTATCGTGGAAATGGAATCACAATTGAGAACACTGGAGGAGCAGAGAAATGAAACTCAGACTAAATTTGATGAATCCAACTTTAAACTTGTCGAGCACCAGTGGAAATACGAGGAGTTGGAAAAGAGTTTTGAGTTGTTTAAAACGGCTGCCGTTCAAAGGGAGCAGGATTTTATTGGGGAGACTGAACAGCTAACTGGTCGTATCGCAGATCAGCAACGTGAGAATCAAACGACCGTCGATAAGTTCAACTCGGACATATCAGAGAAAATCCTCGAAGTTGAAACCATTTCTGATCAATTGGACGGATGCCAAACGCGAATCGTTACACTTGAATCCTCGAATTTGGAACTGCAATCCTCGAATTTGGAACTGCAATCCTCGAATTTGGAACTGCAATCCTCGAACTCGGAATGGCGTTTCAAATGCCGTGGGCTGGAAGATCAAGAGGCGGATCTCTTGGATAGCTCTGACTTTGCCAACGCGAAATCGAAGTTGGAAGATGCTTTGAAACAGAACGAACAGCTTGAGAAACATAATTCAGAGTTGCGTCAAATGGTTTTTGACGTGGAGAATAAAGCGGCAGTACAAGAGTCCGAAGCGGAAGCTCTAAAGACTCAAATAGCAGCGAGTCAAAAGGAATATCACGAAACGACTGAAAAAATGCGAATGGAGCATGATTTAGAAATATCTTCACTGAATGACTGTATTCTTCGCAATATCAACGAGATCCGAATACTTGAAGAGGATAAATCTAAATTAGAATTAGAATTAGCCGATAAATCATCCGAGCTGTCGAACTGTGTGTCTGATATGAATCAAGCCAAAACCCATTTGAATAGTAAGATTCAGGAGTTGTCTTGCGCTTTAGATCAGCAACGTGCAGACTTCGATACGAATCATGTTGCGGCTATGCCTCAATTGGAAGCCGAAGTAGCTGAAGCGAAGAAGTCCTTATGTGAAACAGAAACGAAGGAAGCTATGAAAATATCATATCTCGAAGAGTTGGTTAGAAATCAGGATCAGCAAATGGCTGAATTGAACTTTCAAATCCAACAGTTGAAGACTGAAAAAACTTCTCTGGAGGTGCAAATAAAGGATCAGTGTGCACAATTTAATGAGTCATTTGAAATAAGAAATGCGGAACTACAGAACTCCTTAGAAGAACGATTGGCCAGGTCAGAGTCCCGGCATGCTGATAAAATTCAACAAAGTGAATCTATTGTTCTCTCAACCAAAGAAACAATCATGCAACTAGAGGAGGAATTGTTAACGACAGTCAAACTTGCTGAAGAACTTTCTTCGGAGAATAAATGTCTGCGAATCCAAGTTGCAGAATATAAAGTTAGTTTAGAATCGGTTTCAGTGGAAGACGAGCAAATGCGGAGTGACTGCGAAGTGCATCGAATGGAGGCGCAAGAGTCGCGAATATCGATGGAAAATTTGGCATCGGAACTTTTGCAGTTGCAGGCTTATAATACTGATTTGGTGGAGCAGTTGCATCAAGCTGAGCTTAGACAGAGCCAAATTTCAAAGGCTATTAAAACTCAAGCCCTTCAAAGTGAAGAGCATATCTTGCACAATACACTTATAGAAGAACTAGAGTCAATGCGTATTGTGGTGGACAATCAAGAGAGGGATAAAGTCATTGTGGAATTGGAGAATGAAGAGTTAAAAAGGGAGTTACTTTACTCACAAAATGAAGTCCACGAGAGTCGAGATCAGCTTTCAAGTCTTAAATTAGAAAAGGAAACCAAGGAGCTAGAATTGGTACAATTAGAGGTGGCTCTAAAGAACCACCAAGGAGAATTCGCAACATTTCAAAAAGAATCTTTATTAAAGGGTTCGCGAACTGATTGGCAGGATGTGGATTTAGATTCTTTCCCTGCTCCTCCTGTTTTAATCGACGACCCCGTGATTCAACATACCCTTAGTTTTTGGACCAATGACCAGAAGAAAATAGCGTTCATGAATCAATGGTTTGGCTATATTTTATCGGGCAAGCCCATTTCTTCTCCCAACTTTCAGAGCAGAATGGAATTGAACAATATGAGTCTTGAAGCCTACGAAGGATTCACGAAACTTATTGTGCCTATTCTTCGTGAATCACGACAAGATATTCAAATGAAAATCCTGAGCCGCCCAGTCACTCTTTGGGATATTCGAATTCGAATAGATGCTACTAAGTAAATCAAATGTTCATTTTATATAAAGGTTGATTACGAAAATTCTCAATCTGGAATACATTATTGTCAAGTCGAGGGATGCAATTAAATACATGTGGAGAGATACAATGCGAACTCAGTGATTTTTTATAATGTTGTTGCTTCTGATTACCTCACGGGTTGTCATCAGGCTCTTTTCTTTCTACAAGATACTCTTGTTTTTGATCTACGACCTGTAATTAATCGCTGTTGTTTAGATACTATTTGCGGGGACCTATGCTAATTCCTATCTGAACATTCCAGGTCATATTGTTGTGTGTTAGGGACTCGTTGCTCGACAGTACATACATAACCTATGGTAGGATTTGTACAATACGCCATTGCGTCTGCCGCAGTTACTGGCGCTGCTGTTTATTACGCCTACTCCACCCGCCTGCAGTTCTACCCTACTGTAATCTATTTGGTAACGTCGAAGAGCTGCTTGATGGTTGTAGGAAACATGGCTCTTGTGATGACGCTACTACTTGGACAGCTTACAAACAAGTTGTTTTTAGGTAGGTTGAGGGAAGTGGAAAAGGAAATTATATGGGAAAATCTCAGGTACTCTTTCACTGAGACCTGTCTGGCGTTGTCGACCTTCAGGGAGGAGATTAGTCTTAATGTCATTGTGATGTTCTCGCTGCTTCTATTTATAAAGGTGTTTCATTGGCTTTGTGAGGCGAGGATCGAGCATATTGAGCAGTCCCAAGATACATCGCGACTCGCCCATATTCGAACCGTGAGTCTCATGGTCATCTTGTTCGTCGCGGATATCGCCTGTGCAGGAACCTCTCTTTACATGGTTCAAACTTACGGTCCTTCAGTACAGGTACGTTATATTGAACTTATTTATTTATTATCGTATTGACCTAGTTCTACAGGTATTCTTCGGCTTCGAATATGTGCTCCTGGCAATTAAAGTGATTGAAGTGTTTGTGAAATATTGTCTGTCGATGATCGACTCCCATTTGGTACAAGGACAATGGTACAACAAATCTCTCTATGAATTGTATTTGAAGCTGGTGATTGACATTGCGCAATTATTTGTTAATGTTGTATTCTTCGGAATTATATTCACATACTACGGCGTTCCTCTGCATTTGATGCGTCAGCTGTATATTGCTCTGAAGAATGTGCACAATCGGCTTTCGCATTTCTTCCGATTCAGAAGGATTACATCCAACTTGCATGATCGATTTCCGAATGCAACTGAGGCTGATTTGGAGGCCACCGACAGGACATGTATTATATGCAGAGAAGAGATGGAAGCAGGAGATCATCTAGGTGCGCCTAAGAAGCTTAGTTGTGGTCACATCTTCCATTTCTTTTGCCTGCGTAACTGGTTGGAAAGGCAATTGAAGTGTCCCACTTGTAGGAGTGACATTACCACGACGCCCTTGCCCCCTAACAATCCCGCCCCCCCCCCAGCCCATCCGCATCAGCAACCAGCTTTGTTCCAGAGACAGGCGAACCCTCAGCAATATCCTCAGCGTCATAACCTTCAGCAACCCCCGAACCCTCCAGTGGTTCTTCAGCAGGCTCCGAATCCATTTAATACTAGACCAGTACCTCAGCAGGCTCCGAATCCATTTAATACTAGACCGGTACCTCAGCAACAGTTTGGACAACTGTTTCCTCCGTTCAACGGGACTCCATTCCCTATGGGTCTGCCTCCTACTGCGGGTATCACGGGCGCGCCTATAAACAGTCAGAGTACTTTGCCCTCTGTAACGCAATATATTCAAGGACAGATAGACATTCTTCAACTCCAACTACAGGTGTATGAAGCTCAAGTTGCTGCTGCCAAGGCCACCGAGAAAGCTGCAGAAGCTGCCTTGCGTATTAGAAAAGCCCATAGTACAAAGAGAGATAGTACAGCAGACATCATGGAAAGTGACCATGCTCCTAAAATGGACCAATTAAAGCAGGCGGAGGAGGATACCACTGAAAGTACTTTTCTATCTACTCCAGAACAAATGGACCAACCAAAGCAAGAGGAGGAGGATAGTACTGAAAGTATTTTCCTGTCTACTCCAGAACAAAAGGACATTCAAAACCGTGCGGGTTCCGCTGCTGTCGCTCGAGCACAACGATCCGCTTTCAATGACGATGAAGGAGCTTACGCGCAAAAGGCTGATGATTGACATTGTTCAGATAAGTGAAGCAACAAAATTATAGTTTAATAATTAAAGAGAAAAAATACCTCATAACTTCCCCATATTGATGCATGCTAATCTGGATTTTTGACTAATTTCGGTTTCGTTATTATGAAATTTCTGAAGTTAATCAATAGTAGATGCACAATTGTAGTAGACAATAAGGTACGTGATAAAAATAAAAAGGGAAGAATTGAATTGTTTTCAAAAACGTGGAGGGACCAAGAATGGGCGATATCAAGAAGCAAGACTTTGCTAACCGGGCCAGCTACGTTATAAGTGGCATGATGCTCGGAGACGAGGAAGTATCCCTTGACGCATTGGCCAATGTGCTCTCATGGGTTTCGGCAACCGACACCAGATTGTACATGCTTCAAAACCACCAGCTCCGGAAGGAACTTGAAGAGAGTCTGAATGAGTTCATCGTATCAGGCAAGGCCGTTTCGGAGCTTTGCTTGGTCTTATCAGCGTTGTTCAAGTACGACAATCATACCGACATGGATTTTTCAATCTTGAAACTCCTCAAGCGTGCTTTATTTCCGCGAGTCATCCGATTCGTTTCAGGCGCACTTTGCAAGAGTAGCACATCTAATGAATCGAAACCACGTGTATCCAGTGAAATAACATCCATATATGATTTTTCTCGCAGTAGCTTCCAGTTGAAATGGCGCTCCCGTGTATCGGTGATCGATTGTGCGCTTTTGGCGTTGGTTGATATCTCTTCAGTCCAATCCATTTTGTTCAAAATGGATGACAAGTTGGAATCAGATCTTGTGGAGGATTGTATTTCAAATTCTTGTCAAACTTTTTGTTCTTTCGTGAAACATTTAAGGACCGAAAAAGAGAAAGATATTTGTTTTCAAACCGAGACCCAATGGGCGTGGCAGCTCATGATTCTTAGTCAAATTCTTGAAAATTATTCTTCGGTGAATCAATGGGTTGGATATTTCCCGGATTCATTTTTCATAGAAATTATTGAAACAACTTCAATCTGTTTGTCTCACTTGGCACAAGGGGAAGTTTGGGTACAGAGCGTGCTCTCATCGTGTCTCACCATAGCTGCAAATATATCTCACAATAACGATAGTGCTTGCAAAGCACTACACGGGGATCCCCTTCAAAAACTTTACGACATGTTTTGCACTGTTGATAAATTGCAATTATCCAAGTCTATGACAGGAACGAAAGCTTGTGGTCGCACCATTGAATTCGATTTTACTTTACTGCTGCTTTCAATCCTCACGAATTTAGTAGAACGCGACGAGACTAACAGAGCCCAGTTAGGTGAATCTGGTATTGATCCAATAATGAACATACTCATTAAGTGTATTCCCATGGATACTTTGACAACACTTAATTCAGAAAATACGGGCAATCTCGAATTTGGATGGACAGCAGAATTCCTTACAACCTCTTCCCATGTATGTTTACTTCTTGGGTGTTTGATGAGGAATAATGAATCTAATGCCAGAAGTATTCAATCATTAATACCCGGAAAGTCTGTCACTCTCTTAGTCCATGTATTGAAAGCGTTTTTATCATTTCAGGAAGATGCTGGAGTTCTTTCAGAAGATATCAAGAAAGCAACCATGGATATGATTCTGGAGATAAGACAAATTGAGGCACCATCGTCCGTTAAATGTGTACCAGCTAAACGACCGCAAGATCAAAACGCCACAACATCGAAGAAGCGGGTGAAGAATTGAACGAAATATTATAATTAAAACTCTACATCTTTCGTTTACCATTCTTTTCGCTCGGATACACTTTTTTCACGCCTCGAAATCTTGGGGGAACGGGCAACCAGTCTGGAAAATTCAGTCGGGGATCCTCCTTTTGGTTCCCAGTTGTGCTGTTTTCTTTTTTACCCCCATTCTTGTTTTCATTGCGGGGAGCAGGGGCACTATATTCCGACCCAGCAAATGCTTCAGCAAGATAAGGAAAATATTCTCGGAGCTGTCCCCATGCAGCTCCTTCTTGGTTCGTGTCGATAATCATCAAGGTCCCTTCAAAATATCCAGCCATGTGCCACTGTCTCATCTGGAAATCATTGAAAGGCCCTTGCTGAACATGATTCTTGTCTAAAAAATACCATTGACCTGCAGATGCTGGACTCGAAACGCCTTCCAGAAACGCCGACGATCCGTTTGGAAAATGCTGGGCCATCGGCTTGAAGGGATTGGACCTTGGATCCCCTTTAGCTACCATGAGTTCAGCCGGTAGATACCCTGCTTCGTACCAAGCACGCATCTCCTCACTTGCAAAGGGTCCCTGAACTTTATTGGTCTTGTCTCTAAAATACCATTCCGACATCGTCTTGTATAATCGATGTGGTAACCGATTTCAGGGAGTGTGCACTGGGATAAAATATACAAAACCTAGAGATATTTTATTGACATGTTCAAAGCAAATACACTGTTTCTTTAAATAATCAACTGTGGGCGCTGAAAGTAGACCCTACATTTTGAAATGACAGAATGGATTGGCTTGAGGATTTAGGACTGGGAGGCGAGGAGAAGAATATTGTAGACTATCTGGCAACACTTAGTGCGTCAGAGCAGCGAACATATCTGTCATCCCTTCTTCCTGAGACCAGGCATCCGTTTATAGAAGACATTATCAATCACTTCCACCGTGGACAAACGAAGAAAGTTACCAAGGAGTCCCCTTCGGCCAGTTCATCAGTCAATAAGACTTGTAATGAAAGTAAGAGTGTATTAAAGTTTGGTAAGGCTCGTGCATTAGATGATCCCCATATGAAGTCATCTCCCAAGCTCACTTATATTACTGGCAACGAAGAAGGAATTAGTACATCTGAGTTGAAAAATTGCTTAGAATGTGGAATGATATATCATTTCAAAGCTTACAATGAATTATCTCATTGTTCCTTTTGTGAGAACCCGTTGGGTAAAAGTCAGAAAAAACGGGCCATGAATAAAAGTGTTTCTGAGTTGGAGGATCTACGTGCGATGGAGTTAAGGGACAAGCTGCTTCAGTACGACGTTACATGCGCTGAACGTACTAAGGTATACGATGACCATGAAGACTATTATGAGTTGGATTCTAGTGGTAAGTTTTGTTCGCAGCATGAAATTCGTTTTTAATCTTGATACAGTCTGGAGCTCGAATCTCGGAGAGCCTGTACAACCGCAACCTAAGACAAAAGAGGACGATAGAGAACAATTGGTGATTGACTTTTCTGCCAAACGAGTGATGCAACATGATAAAGGTCTTGATGGTAAAGCGAGTCAAATATACGATAATGTTGCTAAATCACTGAGCTAATTGTATTTAGGAAATCATTTTAAAAAGGGTCTTGTATTGAAACGACAAATACTAGTTTATAATCGTTTTGGTTTTTTAAATTTCAATTTGCCTTATACTTGAAACGACGTAAACGACGCCACTGAATCCTGAGGACCGCGGTTGGATTCGCGTTTATGTTTTTTTAGTTTCACGATAACAACAGCAGCAAGCAAAGCAGCAATTGTAGCAGTTCCAGCAGCTGCTCCAATAATGATAATTGATTTTGAAATGGTAGATGATGATGAGTCTATGCTATTAGATCCTGGTGCAGTTTTCGTTTCTGTATTTGTCGGGGCACTTGTAATTGCAAGATCTCCTTCTACTGAAACCGTCGGACTTTTACTCGGAGAATGCGTGATATCTACGACGGAAGCATGAGTAGGAGCAAACGTATGAACAATTGTAGGAGCAAGTGTCGGCGAAGTTGGCCTGGAAGTAGTAGGTTTCTTGGTGGGGTATCTCGTGGCAGGAGGACTTGTATTAACATCCTGAATGTTTGGGCCAACGATTATTATCGTATTAGCACTCCCTTTGATTGAATTTGCATCAGCTAACGAAATCATTGCGGAAGCGATGGATAACTGATCATCGAAGATAGGATCTGCTCCTGGTGCAAATATTGAGTCACTGTTTACAATATGTATGACGACAAAAAGTGCACCATTGGCTTGAGCGTTTTCTACCTTGGTTGTGAACGAACACGTTCCTCGGGCTACTAGAACAACCTTTCCGGTGAAGTCTTGATCAGACGGGTCGCAGAGCAGAGTGTTCGCAATGGCAGCTTGTCCTAACACAGCTTCAGAGCGAGGAAACGGTGCACCGAATTTGGAGGAAGCAAACGAGAAGCATTTGCCGCCATATATGCACAAGCCAGGTGCCTTCGTAGGAGGAAGTGTTGGGTAACTAGGTTGTGCAAAGGTTATATATTCCGTGCGCATGAGGAGATTGGGGCTTTCTGTACCAGGGTCCAGAACTTTATTCGGAGTTGCAAGTTTAAAAAACTCAGATAGAGCATCGGCTTTTCTACCTTGGTGCTTCTCAAGTAATAGAGCCATGGCACCAGCAACATGAGGAGTGGCCATGGATGTTCCACTAAGCGTTTGAGTGGCTTCAAAGCTCCCTATTGAAGTGGAAAGAATACCAGTACCAGGTGCAAAAACGTCAACACATTTCCCGAAATTAGAGAATTCGGATCTTTGGTCTCCTTTCTGAATGGCGCCAACTGTGACAACATCGCTGTTTAAACCTGCTGCTGCTGGGCTATACAAGCACGCGTCCTTGTTGTCGTTTCCTGCTGCTACGACCACAATGGCGCCAGCGTCAGATGCTTCTTTGACAGCGGTATCAAGAGATGCACTTCTACCACCTCCAAGAGACATTGAAATAACTCCCCAATTGTTGTTGATGTCCATGTGGTTAACTGCCCATTGAATTCCTTTGATGACATTCGAATTTGAACCTCCACCAGCCCCATCTAAAACTTTAACTCCAATAACTCGGGCATTCTTGGCCATACCATAAGTTGAGCCACCAATAGTCCCAGCACAATGTGTTCCGTGCCCATTGTAGTCTTCAGCCGTCTTTTCAGATGCCACGAAAGAAATACCCAAAGAAGCTCGGCCATTGAAGTCCTGATGAAGATCATTGATGCCGGTATCAATCACATAAACAGTGGCTCCAAAACCAGTGTACTGAGGATCATACTCGCCATTAAGAGAGGAGGACACTTGGTCTGATCTATCAAGACCCCATAGTTTCGTAGCCCCTTCGGCGATCACATATGTGTCTGCTTCTAATGAGTGAGTTCCTGGAATTCTATCGCACGCAACGTTCACAGTAGATTGGGCTTCTTGAATAGACCCAGCATTAAAGAGCAAGAAACAAGACCGTATTGAAAGAGACACAGGTTTTCGAGAAGTACGAGAGATAGAAGGACGCGATGAAATCGTTTCTTTGACTTTAGAACAGCAAACTTGGTTGGTGGAATGGAGAATGAATTGAAATGGAATCTGAATGACTTCGTCTTTGACAAGTCGACGTTTTTCTGTTGTAATATTAGTCATGTCCATGGCAGAATCGCAAGAAACAATCAGCGCGGCTACTGTCCATAATATTCTAAACATAGAATAGAGATGTTATCGGGTTTGCTGGTGGTGAATATTTTTGCTTCTCTCACTTGTGCTTCTTCGGTGTGCGTATACTGATGGACTCAAGTCAACTATTTTGCAACAATGATGGACCTTTCATTCATTCTTGGAAATGAAAGTGGTATAGAAAAGACTAACAATGTCCTATTGAATAAAGTGTGTACCACGATTCACCATGCGCGTACCACCCACCCTTTTTTTTTTGGAACGACGAGATGAGTGATGCTGTGCCAATGGAGCCAACCTCACTATATTACGCGTCGTTTTTGTCAGAGGATGAACCAGTGAGAGAATTACTTTTACAGCATGGTTATATAGTTATCACAGAACTTCCTGTGGAACTTCTGGAATCCATCAGCGTTGCAGAAACAGAAGCGTTGAAATATTTTCAGAATCCAGACAAAACTAAAACTATCATTAACAAAGATACAAGCCAATTCTCAGGCTATTGCGTGAGAAAGATATGGGGAGGCATTTTGGAACGTGAACACTATCATTTACTTTGTGGTCAAACCGCCAATGCATTGTGGACCTCCGAGTCGATGAAAGATGCATTCATCATGTTAGCGAAAAACCTGGAGAGTATTGCTTATAGAGCGCTTTCGGTAACAAAAGTTGTCATTCCTGCACTGGTTGGAGAGCCATTTCACAGTAGTGACCAATCAGTTTTCGATGTATTCTTGTATGGTAATGAAAGCGAACGAAAAGAGAATATGTGTTCTCATACTGACCCAGGTTTATTCACTGTAAAACCACTCTCTACTGTTGAAGGTCTTGAGATTTTCGACCAAAGCTGTAATTGTTGGATTTCATTGGAACCTGCGACAAGCAGCCCAGCAATTGTTGTTTTCGGGTGCGATATGCTAAGGGAGCTTTCAAATGATAAATATAATGCGGTATCTCATAAAGTGCTAACTTCAACCAAACCTCGACTAAGTTTGGTTTACGAGCTTCGTTGTGACGGATGTTAAATATATGTTGTACTCTATAGGCATCAACTGCCTTCAATAATTTCTTCGGAAATTCGAACGCATTATTAGTTAAATCGAGCATTTCCTGATTCTCATTTAATTAATTAAATACAACTACCTGAGAAAGCTATCTTAGTAGGAGAAGTAGAGTCTCAATTGCTGGCAGTAAACCCCTGTTTCCACCAATAACAATAACCTGATTTCCAAAGGCCATCGCTACTATTCTCGCAATGACTGAATCTGGTAGCACGCGATTCCACACTGTGAATATCCCTTTGTATACACTGACTCGATATAAAACATCGCGAATAATTAGTTCCTCGTTCATCCGACGACGCTTCGCAGGGAATCCGCCTGGACACATATGTTGTCGCGCATCTGCGTATAATATCAGTCGAACAATCTCAACATTTTCATTCATCATTGCCATAAGAAGGGCAGTGGCGCCTGACGTATCTTTCTTCGCCAGGATCAAATCTGGTCTCGTGAGTAATTGTTCTACGATATCCACGTGATTCTGAAAGGCTGCATACATAAGGGCTACGATCATTTTAATTCATGGAATGCAGATTGTCGTTTAAAAACTTACCAGTCCATCCCAAGTTATTTTGTATGTTGACATCAATACTTTGACACAAAAGGAGAATTTTAACAATTCCAGAGTGACCTCGTGCACAGGCATTGAGTAAGGCCGTAGACCCTCCAAGCAAAGACTTTTGATTTACATTGATATACTTCTCCTCGCAAAGAAGTCTGCATATACAATCGTCCTGGTTGTCTACCGCCAGCATCAATGGAGTGTATCCAAGACTGTTCTGTGAATTGACATCAGCATTAGCAACTAGCTTTGAGGCTAGTTCGCGGTCTCTTTCTCTAATTGCAGACATTAAACGAGAGTTTGTAGTGTGCCTAACTTTCTCATGTGTTGCAGATAGATCATCGGCTGTTTGTTGGAATAGCATCCTGGAAATTTCTCCATTACGACAAAATCCATTAATACAAGTACTATCGAGGTGTCCGTTAATTGTAGTCAATGCAGGGAAAGTTCCAGTGCAGCAGGCCTTCGAAAATCGCCAATAGGAAGACCTCCAATAATAATTCTTTAGAAGCGTCGCGCAAGTGTCGAAATATTAAATTTCGAAATGTTGGCGGAGATTCATTCATTAATCTTTGCAGTGAATACATTCCTGGTGAAGAAAAATTAAAAAAGCTTTTGACTGTGATCACTTGTGAGAATAAAAACGTTTTGGAAATACTGAAATCGTTGTCGAATACTTCGATCAATCAGGTGCATGCACATGTTTTTGAAAAGTGTTTCAGTATTTTGAGAAGAATTGCGCCTTGCTTTGCTCCTTCGGTGAAGGCTCTGATTGATGAATTGAATAGGGCAGCAGAAGGATGCATTATTGAATCATCGGGTCGTACGTATGCAAACGCTTTCGAAGAACTAAATACGCAGGAGCGGGAGCTTTTGAACGAGAGGGAAGTGTGGATAAGTAGGTCGAATGAGATCAACGAAAAGGTCGGTAACTTGAGAGCCATATATAAAGATGCCCAATCAGAAAAAAATAAATGGACATCGACCTACAATGATTTATGTAGCATAACAACGGAGATGAAAGATGAAATCCAAAATTTGGAACTCGAAAGCAACAGGACCCAAAAACAAGTTGACCATTTAAAACATGAGTTGGCAAGTAATCATCGAAAGATCTTGTTTTTTCAAGATGACAAGATAAACGAACGGGAGGCAAGTGCCAAGTTGATTAGTCAATTAAATCAAGTGGTAGCAGAATACAATATGGTAATGGAAGAGACTAATGAACGAGAATATTCGAAGCGCGATGAGCTGGTGTCGCTGACTTTATACAACGAGAAGTTAAAGGAGCTAGAGAGTTGCGATGCCAAGCTCATAGAATTCGAACTGCTGGAGCAATCGTTGACAAACAGTATTTTCCAGAAATCGGAGCAGTTGAAAGAGGCGACCGAGAAGCTTGAGGTGATAAGCGAGGTCTTGGAGAAACAAGAATCATTGCCGCCTTTGAGAGAGCGGGAAGAGAACCGTCCTTTAACCCCTAGACCTGATTGGTCCAAATTGTTTTCTGAGTTGATGCCTTGCGTGGAGATTAAAGTCCACATGCACCCTAGGTATCGTGAGGTCGTTTCGAAATCCCAACGTCGAAAATCCAATGTGGCCATTCAGATTGTGGCAGAAAATCAAGCTCAAAATCAGAAACCAGCAGGATCACGCCGAAGACGTCAAGACAGTGTCATGGAAGACAATTTTACTACAGGGGTTGTACGGAAAATATCAGATGTTTTAAAGGACCAGTCGTTGGCCCAGAAATCGAAAAGGCAAAGTGTATACGAGACGTTGCAGCTTCAAATTACAAATGTCTCCGAAACATTACAACAAAATAAAACCCGGCTAGAACAGATGGAGAGTTTGATCGATGTTCACTCTGCATATTTCAAAAAGGAGACTGAGACCCAGAACACACAGTTGGCATCTATAGCGAGACAACCAAGTCAAGACACCTACGATGAAATGGCAGCCAGGGTCAAAGCAGTTCGCCAATT
>Ga0105054_10006267_pt1 | contig 16663 bp, 14 predicted proteins | sample BON02_FD_78091 | JGI IMG/M metagenome (GOLD analysis project Ga0105054, IMG submission 78091) | Freshwater microbial communities from Lake Bonney liftoff mats and glacier meltwater in Antarctica - BON-02 (megahit assembly) | ecosystem: Environmental > Aquatic > Freshwater > Ice > Glacier...
CTTGCCAGAACCAGTTGCGAGGATTCCCACGCACATAGTTATACCCTTCCTGAAGGCAAACTCCTAAGTACAATTCATTTATTTGATTCCTGGGGAAAACTAGAGATTCAAGGGAAACTCCAAATTTATCCTGAGAGATTCTTTGGGTAGCCTTTAGATCCTGACTGAACTGCTCAGGACTTTGCCCGCGCATCAGGGTGTAGTAGTGCGCGTAGGTATGGGAACCTAATTCTTGTCCGGGAGTAGTTAAAATCTCCTGTATCAGTTCTGGGGCGAAATGAACTTCTGGTCTAATGCCATGCTTTTTTACCCATTCATACGCCGAATATTTTCTGTCACGATAGGATGGTAAAAATTCTGGCGAATAGTGTCGCCACTCCTCCTCATTTGCGGCAAATAGCATTCCTACGGTAGCCCATGTAGCCTCGATATTACCCTCAGCAAACTTCTCCAGCATCATAGGAACAATCTGTCTGGTATTTAAAAAGTAAGAAGGCTTGTAGCCAATACCTATCTTATCAAAGATCCCCCACAAGAGTTCGAAGTCTAGGGAGATGGTGAAGGTGCCGTGGGTCATTAACTATGAGAGATTGAGAGATTAGAGATTGGGAGATTGGGGGTAACGTCATTGCGAAGGAGGTACGACTGAAGCAATCTGTTTTTCAATTAGCAGATTGCCGCGTCTGCTTTTTGGCCTCCTCGTGATGACGGGTAAATATGGGCGGATTGCCGCGCTCGTACCTCGCTCGCAATGACGGGAAAAACACTATTTCTCTGCGTCGGCTAGTTCCAGATTTTTCCGCTCTTCTTCTACAATCCTATTAAAGATTTCGCCGCGCTTCTTGACCCGATTTGTTTTTTGCCAGTCCATAAAGGCCACAATCACAAAGAGCATAAAATACATGATCTGGGACTTTTGACGGATGATGATCCCTAGATTAGACATCACAAAGGTCATCGAGATCGAAATCGAGAGAAATACCACTGCCGACATCTTGACCATCGCCGGAGCAATTTTGATGTAGGTAAGAAAGTCCTTTCTGATAATCTTGCTAAACATGTAGATGTAAAGCGCATTTTCCATCGATACGATCAAACCAATCACATTAGGAGAATCGACAAAAAGTGGTCGAAACCAAAAAGTAAATAACTTCATAGGAAGACTATAGGAAGTCATATCTACTCCAGACCCCGCTGAAGATAAGCGGCCAGCATTCAAGGCTGATTCCTCTTCAAAGCTCTCCACCAAATTATTTGGATCATAGCCCAAGTAAACAATCAAATCCTCGTACACATAAATACTCATCCCAATCGCAAAAAATACCACCAAGTATTTCTGATAAGTCGGGACTTTCTCCTTACCTAAAATAAATCCTACCCCCATGCCGATCAGGATTGCAAAGAGAATATGGGGACGAATCATGTAACATAAAAAACTCCCAAATGCTATATGACCAATTCGTTTTGCTGGCCAGGATAAGCCATAAATCAAAAAGCCAATCCCCGCAAAGATCACGGCTCCTTTGCCAAGCGATGCCGTCCAGAAGTGCATATTGGGCAAAAACATAAAAATGGTAATCGCATCCCAACCTTCAAACTTGGGGTTAAAACGAAGGTTTTCCTTGAAAAAGCAATAAAAATAAACAAAGCCCCAGAAGCCCAACCAGGTGGTCAGGAACATCACCATATCGTAGTTGAAGCCTAACCATATTACAAAAGGGTAAGCCATCCATTCCACAAAATCTGTCCCGGCCGAAAAAGCATCAAACCAATTTCGCCATCCAGAAGTATGATTAAAGTAGTTAACAGAATCCGAGCGGTTTATCTGAGCATAGGTCCAATAGACTAAGCCAAAAAACATATGGTACCAAAACATCTGATTGAGCAATCCGGCTTTCACCCACTTATGCTCCCGCTGTAGGTTTCCCAGGATCGGTTGGCTTATGCCAAAAAGAATCAATATGAGGATTACGGCGCCTAGCACTCTATTAATTTAAAATGTAAAATGGTGAAATTTAAAATTAAGGTAAAGAATTCAATTAGGATTAGGTAGACAGAGGGTAGGTTGAATACGTCATTGCGAAGGAGGATTGGCTAATTATGCTTTATTGAGGAATTTACCCGACTGAAGCAATCTGTTTGATTTGAATTCGCTCAACATAGTTTGTCAGTCCGAGCGTCTCGTTTAGCTATCCAGATCAAGGACAATGTAAGCAGGTGTTACGGGTTTCGACTTCGCTCAACCTGATAAAGATTTGATCAACCTTACAGAAATCAGCTCAAGCTGACAGGACTTCGCTGATGCTTCGCTACCAAAGACGTGTCTACCGGACAGATTGCCGCGCTCCAGCGTCGCTCGCAGTGACGCTTTCATACACCCCCTCCAACTCCTCCACCATACGCTTCATACTGAATTGCTCTACTACCCGTTTTCGGGAAGCAGCAGCCATGGATCGATGAATTTCAGAATCATTAATTAGTTGAACACAGTAATTAGATAGCTCGTCATATTCTTCTATTTCGGATAAGAAACCCTGCACTCCATGCTGGACCACCTCTCCTATCCCTCCAGCACGGGTAGCCACCACTGGTACTTCGCAGGACATGGCTTCCAGCATTGCGATAGGTAATCCTTCGAATTCCGACGAACTCAGATAAATATCCATGATGGATAGGTAGGGAATAACTTGTTTTTGCACTCCCACCAAATGAAAATTGGCAGCTTTGCCTGATTGATCAATTTGTCTTTCCAGACGTGTTCTCCATTCTCCATCACCAACAAGCAAAAAATGAGTATTCTCACATTTTTTAAGGATTTGTAAGGCTAAGTCAACCCAAACCCACAGGCGCTTTTGATCACGGAAAACGGCGACGATGCCGATTACTTTTGCAGCCTCTGGAATACCAAGTTGAGATTTGAGATTGGATGATGGAGAGACTGGGAGATTGGGAGATTGAGAGCCTTTATCGGGATTCTTTTCTCCATTCTCTTTTCTCTTTTCTCCATTCTCTTTTCTCTTTTCTCCATTCTCTTTTCTCTTAATCTCTTCATTATTAAAAGGGACTGAAGCGCTCTTTTTATCCTCCGACGTCCTTCGAAAAACCTCCGTGTTCACTCCATTCTGTATGACTTTGATCTTCATTCTTCCTCCTCTTCGGTAGGGATCAAAAATAGAATTCAGCTGCATCGAAAGTGCCACTTCATTGGATACCGCTATGGCAACGTCCTGGTGTTTGAAGGTAACTCGGTTACCCCAATAGGAGACTTTATTGTAGCGATCCCAGGTATTATGCTCGGTATAGACGATGGGAACCTTAGTCTCTTTCCCTACAAATCGTGACAGAATCCCGGCCCAGGGTAAATGTGCATGAATGATATCAATCTGGTTTTCTCTTACAAATTCCTTGACTCGCTTCACCTGAAAAAACAGCCCCAAGTTACTTGAAGGAATTAAATGCACCTTAATTCCAGCCGCTTCCAGCTCATCCACAATATTATTCTGCTGATGGTAGAAATACAGACAATGAAATTCAAAACGTGTTTGATCATGAACCAAGCCAGTTTCGGGAATCAGTTTTTCTGCTCCCCCACGGCCAAGGGATTTGATGAGGTGGAGTATTTTTATTTTTTTATTCACTTGATTCGTCATTGCGAGAAAATTTCCGAAACACTGAGCTAATTGTAAACTTCCATTTTCGAAGCAATCTGTTTATTCGAGTACTTTTTATGAGATTGCTTCGGATTAGCCAATTTACTTCTAGGAAGAGTGTTCAGTATTAATCCTCGCAATGACGCCAGAATAAAACTCCTCAAACTTCCCAGCAATCTTTTCAATCGTGAAATTATCATTTACCACTTGAAATGCCCGTTCGGTGATTTGATTTTTTTCTGTCTCTGCCAATTGTAGAACCTGATTGATCGCTTCAGCAAATGCTTTCTGATCCTCTGCAGGGATCAACCAACCCGTTCGATCTGTTAGCACTTCGGAGATCCCTCCAATATCATACGCTACCACTGGAACTCGGCAATACATAGACTCCAAAATTACTCCTGGCAAACCTTCAATTTTTGAGGGCATTACCAAAGCTTTTGCTTGTGATAATATGGGGAAAATATTATGCTGATTTGGAATTAGCCTCACCATAGACTCCATCCCAAGCGCCTTGATTTTTTCTTTGAGGCTTCCCTCTAATGGTCCTGAGCCTAAAAAAATCAATTGCAATGAAGGGTATTTTTCAACCACTGAGTTGAAAATCTCTAACATTCCCACCGGATTTTTCTCCTGAACCAAACTCCCGGTAAAAAGTAAATAATCTCCACTAATCTGTTTGTCTCTGCTCATTTCACACTTTTGATCAATAGATTCTGGATCTATTCCTATTGGCAATCGCTCAATCAATGGTACAGAAAACAACCTTTTAAAATCATCCATCGAAGCCTGTGAAACTGAGGCAACCCCAGTCACCTGCTGCATCAGTAATTTATTGTAGCGCAGTGCTGCTTTTCCTCGAATAAAGAGACTCATTTGATTCGCATTTCGATAGATTAGTGGAGTGCTCCATTTATAAAACAGTTTGCTGAAACTTGCAAACTTGAGCGTATCTGATGCATTTGCTTGAATAAGATCAGGCTGAAAATCAGCAATAATAGTGGATAAAATCTTCCAACCTTGCCGATCTACCATTCTTCTACTTTGATTCCGACCAAGAGAAATCGTCTTACCTGAAAAAGGCAAAACCGCCTCCCCATCATACAGCGCAATCAAAAGCAATTCATGACCAAAACCCTGAAGTTGCTCCGACAGTTGTGCTGCGAAAATCTCAGCTCCTCGACGCTGCTTTTTAGTAATCAGCTGGATAATTCTCATTTAATTTTTATTGAGCGAAAGAATGGCTTGATAAAAACCCGCATATTTCTGCGCGACTCCTTCAATTAGATGCTGTTTTTTGGCAAAAACTTCGGCCTGATCCAAAACTGCATTTAACTGCTCTAATTCCAGCGAACAAACTTTCTCAATTGCCGCTAAAAACCCGTTTTCATCTCCTGACTCTACCAGCCAGCCAGTTTTTCCGTCTTCGATTAGTTCAGGAATCCCACCTATTGCATTAGCAATTACTGGAAATCGATTCAGAAAAGCTTCGATCAATACCGCAGGAAGTCCTTCCAATATACTGGGTAAAATAATAATTGAGTTTTGAGGAATGGATTCAAATGGAGCAGTTAAAACACCTTTAAAATCCACCTGACTGGAAAGTCCATTTGAAACAACTTTCGCAGCAATCACAGCTTTTAGCGGGCCATCTCCAATCAAAAGCAAGTTAGCATCCGGTCTATTTGCTAGGAATTTCTTGAAAATCTGTAACAGCCCAACATGATTTTTTTCAAAAGAAAAACCGCCCACATGTACCAAAACAGGGCGATCAAGAGCAGGACTTTTATGTTGTTCTCTAGGAGCTTTTACACCAACAGGAATTACTAGGTGCAAGCGCTCGAATCTAAAGATTCTTTGAAAATCAATTTTGGAATACGCACTTACTGCAACTACCGCATCGATTTGATTATAAAACCATTGATTGAACCGTCTTACCATCGGAGAGGTAATGTACTGACTGATCACGCTCCCATTATAAAACACAGTTTTGGATTCCCAGCGGAATAAAACCTTAGAAAAAACCAAATACTTCAAGGTATCCGCTCCCATGGCCTGTACGATATCAGGCTCAAAGCTAAGAATCTCCTTGGCCAGCTTTCTCCATGCCCGAAAATCAAAAAAGCTCCTTTTATCCTGCTGACTGAGCACTTCTATTTTCCCCAAAAAAGGCATATCAAACGCTCCATCAAAGAGCGCAAACACGCGAACGGCATGGCCCATTCGGGTAAGCTCCTGAGCCAAGTCGCACGCAAAAAGCTCTGCTCCTCTAGCCTGTTTTCGCTGAATTAGAAAAACGATTTTCATCTTCTGGAATAGAAATCTAAAAAAACCTTTCCTCCTAGTTGGTTAACTGTATGAACCCCAAGCGCTCCTTTTACGCCATCGGGGGAGATGGATCCAAGGGTCTCTTCCTGGTATTCTGTCTCATTTAGCTTTATAATTTCTCTGAAAATCACCTGATGACCATACCTTAATCCTGAATCCTGTGCCGGTCGAATAAGTCTTTTTCCCTCCAAAAAAATAGCTCCCGCTGGTCTGGAAAACCGCACATCTGATACTATGGGGTTTAAAGGATGCTCCTGCCAAACGGGATTATGAAAATCGGTACACCAATACAAAAACAATTCATCAAATGGAGAAATCCTAGGATGAAGACGCTGATTGATAAATAACCAATACTTATTCTCATACTTAAAAATAGTTGGATCATATCCTTCAAATGGGAAAAAGACTTCGCCTCTTGCCCACACATATGGAAAGTCCGTTGCGCGATAGCGGTAGATCTTGCCATTATCTGCCGATTCTGGAATTAGAAAATGCTCCCCATCCTGCTCGCAACTAAAGGGATACGATAAATGCCAATCTTCCTCCAAAACTACCCGCTGATCAACCAATCCATTTTCAGTCAATTTTCCGCAACCAATTCTCCCCTTCTGTTTTTTCTTGTCAAACTCTTCATAAAAAAGGAAGGTGTCACCATTCCATTCAACTGGAAATGGATCTGCCAAATAGGTGGATTTTGGATCCGCAGTCGGAAGCAGAATCGGATTTTGTGGAACAGCGTTGACCTTCCAATCGAATTCATTTTGGTTGAGGTAGCCGATTTCCCAATATGGCTTTTTAACAATTGCCTTGATTTTACGGACTAAATTCCTAGAAATCAACCTCAAAAAAAGCGAAAGCATCTGTAAAGTTGCCGGAGGTCGAAGCAATGGTGCTGCTGGATTACCTTCCGAAGATTTTTGCTCCAAGCTGGCTTTCCAAGCTTCCTCTCCAAACAGTTCAATTTGCTGGATCACTCGGAGTGGGAAAAAGGCTGACTTCCAAAATAGTCGATTGGCATTTCGGTCCACCGAAAGTGGATCAGTCTGAGAGAAGGAGGAATACAGGACCTTTCCTTGATCCAATTTTTCATTGAGCTGTTGCAAGACAAGTCCGGTAATCGGCATTGCATTCATCACTTCCCAAAAAGCAGGAGGTCCACCTCGATAATAGCCCGGATCACCATGGTGAAATGACCATACCCCCAGGCGAGGTAAAGTCAAAACACTTCCTCTCAAAATCCGAAAGCCCAAGCGAATGATCAGATCGGGTTGGTAGCTTTTTATTCGTTCTAGATCGGACTTTTCAAAAAAGTCTGAATACTTTTTCTGGATTGGGGTTACTTCAAGAGTTGGCACATTCCAATTTGAGATTTCCAGTAGGTTTTTCTTTGCAAAAGCATCATGCTGCAGTGAGAAGAGCTTCCTATCCAACCAGCGATAAGCCCGATAAACCAAAGGAGATTTAGTGCCGCTGGATTTCGGTGTTTGATTGATTACGCAGGCAACTATTTGCGCATAGTTGCTTTCTTTAAGGCTTTTTACCAATTCAAACTGCCACGCTTGAAGGGTATAGGAGTCTAGAAGAAGGATGATGCGGATCAAATTGATGTAGTTGTTTTGCCCCCTAGATCCCCCTGGAGGGGGACCGGATTCGAGTCTTTATTGTGTCTGAAATAAGATTGTATCCCGAGAGTTTTACCCCCTTGATCCCCCTGGAGGGGGACCGGATTCGAGTCTTTATTGTGTCTGAAATAAGATTGTATCCCGAGAGTTTTACCCCCTAGATCCCCCTGGAGGGGGACTTAATTGGAGTAACAATTGAATTTCGAAATAACAATATATTGCCCATATCATACGGGACTACTCTCCCTCTCCTTGAGGAGAGGGCTGGGGTGAGGTATTTTGACTCCGCGGCAGGTTATTTGTCTTTACAAATTCCAGAATAACCTGCATTGCTTTATTACTGCTGTTAAGGATCACTTCATTTCGAATTCTCAATACTGAAATCCCTAACTCATTCAGCTCATAAGTTCTACCCAAATCGTATTCTTGCCTTTCCTTTGAATCGTGAATTTCTCCATCTAGCTCGATAACAAGCTTCAATTCATGACAATAAAAATCAGCTATAAACCTATATATGGGATGTTGCCGTCGGAATTTAAAATTGCACAGTGATTTACCTCTTAACTTCTCCCATAGAATTTTTTCTGCAGGAGTCATGATTTTGCGCAGGTCTCTTGCCCTTTGATGGATCAGTGGACTAGCACCGTAAAAAAGATTTTCAGAATAGGCCATATTATTTAGTGCCCCACCTCCCCCTTATCCTCTCGCAATGACGGTGGGTTTCGTCATTGCGAGACTTTTATTCAATACTTTCTACTACTTGGATGATTCAAATTCGTAGCAATCTATTAGCAGTAAACAGATTGCTTCGGAAATGAAAGCTAGGTATTAACTCAAAAATCTACCTATTTCCTCGCAATGACGCAAAGGTCGAAGCAATCTTTCTATTCTGTTGGGAAACAGATTGCTTCGGAAATGAAAGACTGGTTAAAATCCAAAGATCCTTCTATTTCCTCGCAATGACGGTGGGGGTACGTCATTGCGAGACTTTTATTCAATACATTCAGCTATTTGGATGATTCAAAGTCGAAGCAATCTATTAGCAGTAAACAGATTGCTTCGGAAATGAAAGACTGGTTAAAATCCAAAGATTCTTCTATTTCCTCGCAATGACGGTTGGGTTTCGTCATTGCGAGACTTTTATTCAATACTTTCTGCTACTTGGATGATTCAAAGTCGAAGCAATCTTTCTATTCGGTTGGGAAACAGATTGCTTCGGAAATGAAAGCTAGGTATTAACTCAAAAATCTGCCTATTTCCTCGCAATGACGCAAAAGTCGAAGCAATCTTTCTTTTCGGCCGGAAAACAGATTGCTTCGGAAATGAAAGACTGGTTAAAATCCAAAGATCCTTCTATTTCCTCGCAATGACTCCTCCTCTCGCAATGACGCAGAGAACCCCCTCATACTCCTTCGCTATCTTCTCAATATCAAACCTTTCCCTCGCCTCTACCCTCGCTGCAGCACCGAATTCAGCCATTTGTTTTGGATTTTCAATTGCAAATCTCATGTGCTCAGCTAGCTTTTTCGGATTGCCAACAGGAAAAATCAATCCATTTACTTGATCAGTTACTGCCTCCAGATTCATCGGGATATCCGAAGCAATTATTGGAATTCCTGCCATCATAGCTTCGACCAAAGCTCCGGAGAAGCCCTCGTACCAGGATGGGAATAGGAAGCAGTCAGCAGTGAGTAAGAGATTGGGAGGATTGGAGATTGGGAGATTTGGAGATTTGGAGCTCCGAAAACTATCGGGAGGTAGATTGGGCGATTGGTTAATCTCTTCTCTCTCACTCTCTGATCTCTCACTCTCTCGCTCTCCAAATTTACCCGGAAGGAATAGTTTATTAGTAAGACCGAGTTTTGCTATTAAATCTTCCAATTGTCTTCTGTACGGTCCTTCTCCATAAATGGTCAGCGTACAATTCGGATACTTTTGAACAACAATGGAAAAAGCCCAAATCGCATCCTGAAACCCCTTCCGCTCCAATAATCTTCCATAACTTAAAAAGCGATAAGCTATCTCTCCAGATGAGGATAGAGCCAAATCGGACTCTCCAATCTCTCTATCTCTATTCTCTATTCTCTTATTCTCTCTATCTCCATTCTCTCTATCTCCATTCTCTATTCTCTTATTCTCTATTCTCTTATTCTCTATTCTCCCATTCTCTATTCTCCCATTCTCTATTCTCCCATTCTCTCTATCTCCATTCTCTCTATCTCCATTCTCTATTCTCTTATTCTCTATTCTCCCATTCTCCTCTCTCTTATTCTCTAATCTCCCATTCTCTAATCTCCCATTCTCCATTCTCCCATTCTCCATTCTCCCATTCTCTCTATCTCCATTCTCTAATCTCCCATTCTCCTCTCTCTCATTCTCTAATCTCCCATTCTCTCTATCTCCATTCTCTCTATCTCTATTCTCTCTATCTCCATTCTCTATTCTCCTATTCTCTATTCTCCCATTCTCTAATCTCCCATTCTCTCTATCTCCATTCTCCTCTCTCTCCCACAAAACTTCAGGAATACTACGGCCACGATAAACCACCGAGATCTTAGAAGCATCCAATCCCAATGAAATAACATGCGACTCCTTCAGAGCCTCCGCATTGGCAATCCAATGAACTGGAATCCCAGCAGTCAAGCGATCCAGCCAATAAACCAGTTTGTATTTCAGTCCCTTTTTATCTTTCCAGGCCAGCGGCGCATAGCTATCATTCACTAAGGTCCCGACCAGCGGAACTCGGGTAATCAGGGAAGCAATCCGAGTGATCTGATCGGCACGATAGAGAGAAGAGATTAGGAGATCGGGTTTTTCGATTCTAATGAGCTTAACTAACCGAGAGATGGCCAATCCAAAATGATAGGACTCGGGGATCTCCAAAAAAATAAGCCGAACACCGGCTTTTTCGTAGGCTTCTTTTAGCTCATGCTTGGGGTAGAAATAGACAAGTGATACCTCAACTTCCTCAGAAAAGCGCGACATAATTTCCAGATGACTTCGCTCCGCTCCTGCATTGACTAAAGCATCTTGGGTGAAAAGGAGTTTCAATTATTAGCCAAAAGTTTTAATTTGTTTGGAAAAAGATTCGTACACAAAAAGCGCATTTGAGAAATGAATTTTTCGATCAATTTTTCGAAGATCTGTTTGAAAAAAGCCCACGAAAACATAGTTCAATGAATTTAAATAGCTAAGGATTTCAGGAAAAAACACATGGTATGTATTTGACGGATCAAGCCCACATTCTACATAAATAAGCTTTATTAGTCCTTTCTTCAAACTTTCCTCAGATCCTTTTAACACTTTCAAATCAAATCCTTCTGTATCGATTTTTAAGAGATCAATGGATTTCATGGTGTGTTCCTCAATAAACTTGTCCAGCGTATTTACCTGTATTGAAACTTTGTTTGATTCATTTTTGGAATCAAACAAGTGGGTTAAAGAATTGGTATCCGAATGATTTTCTTCATTTTGAGAAACCGAGATAGTTTCTTTCTTGTCACCTAAAGCAAGCTGAAAATGATTAAAATTGGACTCAAATAGTTTGTCTTGTAGTTTGTCAAAAGTCTTAGGAAATGGTTCAAAGCAGTAAAACTTTGTTTTAGGATGATACCGATATAGCTCCCGAGAAAAATGACCCTGATTTGCTCCTACATCCAGAACCACTTTAAGTTCAAACAATAGACGGTGACTTGTGAAAAGTGAGTTCCTACAGGTAATTTTGGAGCAGAATAAAACCAAAGCTTCGATTGAGAGACAATCCATTTTTTTCCACTTTTAAATAAGTTCTTTAACATTTAGTACTCCTTCAAAGTCTGCAAATTCAAAGACCTTCCTTTCTTTCCCAAAATTCCCGCTCGAATACCCATTAATCTCATTTTAGTTGTTTTCATCCCATTTTCTGTGAAAAATCCTCCTATCAGCCGCTTGCTTTGTAGAATCGCACTATCAAGCAGGTTCCACCATGAAAAATGCATTCGGACAAAATGGGTAAAATTCCTACTCTGGTAATAAGAGCGCCACAAATGGGAATGGGAAACTCCCCCTCCCCAACCTTCATGTAAGATTTCCAAATGCGGATTAGCCACTACACCTATCTTAAACCCTTTCTTTCGAATTCGATAGCAATACTCAAAATCATCAAACATCATAAACCAATCTCGAACCGGAAATCCAACTTTAAGTAGATCTTGAAATCGGGCAATTGCACCATCGAACAAGGCAAACTCAGCCGCTGAAATCTCCGTAGCATTTGGCAGAAGAGCTGTACGTTTTCCCAAACTCACCTTTGATCCTGCAGAGGATATCAGGGTAAAATTTGTGGGCTGAATTTTAGTTATCAAAAAACTTAAATAGTCTGCCTTAGGAATACTATCATCTTCTAGGAAAACTACATAATCCAAATTCCTTTTTCTTTTCTTCAACTCATCCAAGCCAAAAGCCAAGCCAGCTCCATGACCAATATTTTCAGGTAGTGAAACTATTGACAGTTTCAAACTTGGGACAAACTCTTCTAAAATTTTTTTGGTGTCACTATCGCTTGCATTATCCACAATCACAAAATCAGAAACCTGCCACTTAAATTGCTGAATAGCTTGCAATAATTTTTGTAATAAGTCTGGCCGATTATACGTAACCAGAAGCAAAGCCACTGAAGTGGAGCTAGATTCAGTCAAGCGACAGCGTTTTTCCTTTGATCCCTTTGTAATAATGAAGAAAGGCTAAAAATATATAGCGAAAGTTTTTAGCTCCATAGACTAGCCCATATCGAAATCCATAGACTGATTTTCCAACCCATTTTCGAATCAATCGCTTTTTCATTGCATCCAAGGTCAGTCCATCTGAAATATAGAGCAGATTTCGAAGACTGTAGTATTCTCGCACAGGATTAGATTTCTTCTTATAAAACGGACGCTCAAAATCAGTTCGATTATGCTTGGCTCTCAGTGCTAAAAAAAGTCCACAATGCACCTGCATGGTAAAACCTCGGCGCTTGGCTTTTAAGCAAAAGTCTAATTCCTCAAAGCCAAAGAAAAAATCGGGATTGGGAAATATGCCTGCATTGACTACGTCTTTATGAACCAACATACTCATTCCTCCTGCTATAACCTCAACTTCCACACTTCTTTTACGCTCAAGTAATCGGCTTTGGATCCGCTTGATTTCACCTTTTTTATGATCGAAGAAATGCCCAGCCGTCCCTAAGACTCCACAGTAAGGGTTATCATCTTTGATGGAAAGTAACTTCTCAATGGTATCGGGATGCTGAGGCGGATCATTGTCATTTCCCCAATAGATCCAATCAAGGTCTTCTTCCCCACAGAGTTCGAGTCCTTTTTTTGCCGCTCCTGCTGGACCAGCATTATAGCCCATTCGGAAGTATTTGAATCGAAGATCCAATAGGCTGGCTATGGCATGATCTGTTTTTAGGTTATCCGAATTGTCCACAATCCAAAGCAGCTCAAGCGGAACTGTTTGTTTAAATACTTGCTTGATAGTCTCCAATAGAATCTCAGGTCGATTATAGGTGATAATAAAGCCTCCTAGTTTAATCATGGATTTCTTATTGCATTTGAGAATTTACATCCGAAGCCAATATCATTTGCTTTAAAAAATGTTGGATTCCAGAAGTTGTTTCCTTCCTTCTTCCAACCAATACACTTTGCTCAACTCTTTTATGGCATTTGTCAACCTTTTTTCTAGTCGGTCTTTATCAATAAAATCGGTTCTAGACTCCAAAATCCGGGTTGCAATCTGATCGGAACTCCATGATGGCGGCACTAGAATACCAACCGAATGTTTTTTTATTATATCGGCAACGTCCCAATCAATATCTGAAGATACAACCCATGCGCCTGAAGCAAAGTATTCAGAGAGTTTGGTAGGAAAAGAAACTCGATTGACTAATGAGTCCTGTCTTATCAAAAACCCTACTTCCGCTTGCTCTAAATACGCTGCAAGCTCATCTAGATCTGAGGTTCCAACAAACTCAATTGCTTCTTTAGGAACTTTATCCCCTAAGGCTATTGCTCTTGGATCACGACTGATAACTCGAAATCGAATATTTTCGTCAAGCTTATGTAAGCTACCCCACACTTCACTCAGTTGACTCAGATTTTGCCAAGGCGCCCCAGAACCAGTGTAAGTGTAATATTTACGCTTTACGTTTTGTTTTATTTGAAATCTCTCTAAATCCACACATAGCGGAATTGAAATAGTTTTCATTTTGGAGATTTTTGATGAAACATAATCGCTCATTCTTTTGGAGACCGTTATCACCAGATCCGGAGAATAAACTCTCCTTACTAAACTCCATTTGATAGAAACAGCACCTTTTTTCAGAACTGTATTTCTGTGAAATAAGGATTCTTCAGGGATACCATTAATACACCAGATATATTTATTGGACTGTTTTCTAGGCATAAAAAAAGCTGCGGTAAACCCTATCGAAACTACTTTAGATTCTACCTGGTCACTAATTATTGATTTGACTTTTTTTCTTGCAGCAAAAAATTGATTACCCCCAGCAGGGATAATCTCATGAGAAATAGTGGGATAAGAAGCCATAAAAGGCTCTAACACCTGATTATCTTTGTTTTGGAATTTTGGGTGTGGTAATAACCAATAAAATGAAACATTATTGTCTAAACTAGAAAATAGTTCCAATAGAAACCCTAAACGCGACCGTTCTAGTGGCCCTCGATAAAAAATACTAATCATTTAAAGTGATATAATCTATCAACCTTTTTACAATCAATTCAGACGAAATTCCAGAACCAAATGGATTTTCTTTTACAAGCATTTTTTGATACGATGAAAATGAGTCCAACAGTTCTTGAGCTTCTGTAATGATAGAATCAAATTCTGTCCCTATCAATTTAACACAACCAGCTTCTACACCTTCAGGTCGTTCTGTGTCAGTGCGAAGTAATAAAACAGGCTTACCGAAACTAGGAGCTTCTTCTTGCAATCCTCCTGAATCAGTTAGGATGAAATAACATCGATTCATAACTGCTAAAAATTCGGGATACGGAAGCGGTGGAAGAAGAATTAAATTCCCCCCTCCTTCTCCTAAAAGATCCATCATAGTCTTTTTTACATCAGGATTGTGGTGAAGTAAAAAAATAAACTGCACGTCAGGATTAGTCTCAGCGAGATTTAAAATTGCATTACAAATTTGGCTGAGTCCACTCTCCAAGTTTTCCCTCCGATGTGAAGTGATCAAGATTAATTTCATCCCAATTTTATCACCTTCGAAGAACGGTTTTAATTGAATAGGAAAGATTCTATCCTTTTCAATTTTTTCTCTTGAAAATGCCAAAGCATCTAAGACTGTATTTCCTACTACAGAAATACCAGTTGAATCAACTTTTTCTTCCAAAAGATAGTTACGAGAGGTTTCAGAGGGGCAAAAATGTAGATCAGCTATTTTACTGATAAACTGACGGTTCAGTTCCTCAGGAAAGGGGGAAAGTTTTTTATAAGTCCGAAGTCCTGCTTCTACATGCGCTACTTTTATACCTCTAAAAAAAGCAGCTTGAGCACCTGCCAAGGCTGTTTGAGTATCACCTTGGACAATTACCCAATTGGGATTTTCATCAGCATAGAGTTCGGTTAGTTTAATTAGAAGCTCCCCAGAAAGGTGACCAAGGGATTGTCCCGGTTTCATGATATTTAATGAAATATCAGGCTTAATCCCAAACCAATCCTCCAATCCTAAAAGCATCTCTCTATGCTGTCCTGTAGAAATGACCCTGAGTTTAACTAAGGGATATGCACTAAGTTTAGCAATTAATATTGCCAACTTAATTAATTCAGGTCGTGTACCGTAGATTATATCTATTTTCAATAGAAACAAATTAACTGTATTTAGAACAACTAGAAGAAGCTAAATCCAAATCTTTGGAATCTTTGGATAAATCAAATTTGAAATAAAAGGCACAAAAGAAACTAAATACCTAAAAATTACTTTTCCCTTTAAAAACTTTATTCTATTAGATTTCAAGATATATGTCCTTGCGCATTTATATCTTTTAAACCTTAAGTAATTAACCGACAAAATATTGTAATAGTTAACCACGTCATCATTGGACATCAAATGCATATGCTTCTCCAAAAATAATTCAATTGATGAATTCATATTTTTTAAATCTTTACTACCTCCATCTAACGATTGGTTATAAAAAAAATTGACTTTATTAATAAAACTTAAATTAGGACATTTTAAATTAATTCTAAAAAACAACTCAGTATTTTCTCCAAAAAGAAATCTCTCATCATAACCCCCTATAAATTTAAACAATTCTTTTTTAATGCACCAACAACCAGGGATAACTAGTCTATGATCGAAAGTAGATTTTAAAGTTCCTTCTGCTAAAACTTCAAATTCCTTCTTTGATAAGGTATCATATACCTTCATATTACAAAAGACAATATCCGGCTTTTCACTTAGTTTAATCTGGAAATCATATAACCATTCTATAGAAAATTCATCATCATCATCCAAAAAAATTAAATAGTTCCCTTGAGCCAAAGATGCACCTATATTTCTTGCAGAACTAACGCCTAATTTTTGCCCTCTATTTCTATAAATAATATTACTTTTTATGAAATCGTAGTCCCAAGGAACCGATGTATCGTCAATGATAATTAATTCCCAATTGGTAAATGATTGTAGATTAAGATTGCTTACAATTCTTTTAAGATTTATCTGTCTATTAAATGTTGGGAGAATTATGGAAAATAAAACACTCATAATTTAGTAATAGCTTTTCTAAGAATATTTAGCTTTTCTGATCCAAATTTTTCATCCGGTTCAAGATAGTTTCCTTCTGCCCATTCATTCCAACTTTTAATAAAAAATATTCCTTGATTTTTATCGTGTATAGAATCCAGCATTTTATTTAGATGATGAGAAAATAACTCTAGATCAAAATCAGATTGCACAACCCCCATCCTGCCAGACCTTGGAGTATTATCCCAGCCTACGAAAAGTGTAGGGAAATTAGATGGTAACATTTACTTATTGTAAGTTCGATCAACCATTTTTTTATAAGAAGTTAC
>Ga0105054_10006270_pt1 | contig 16654 bp, 16 predicted proteins | sample BON02_FD_78091 | JGI IMG/M metagenome (GOLD analysis project Ga0105054, IMG submission 78091) | Freshwater microbial communities from Lake Bonney liftoff mats and glacier meltwater in Antarctica - BON-02 (megahit assembly) | ecosystem: Environmental > Aquatic > Freshwater > Ice > Glacier...
ATAGCCTTTTTCGGAACCGGTTTCTGGGTTCAGCGTGCGCAACACGCCATCGACAAATTCCTGCGCGGTGACAGGGTCGCCATTGGACCATAGCAACCCGTCGCGCAGATGGAACGTGTAGGTGGCGCCATCGTCCGAAATATCCCAGCTTTCGGCTTGGCCGGGCAGCACAGCGCCGTCTGGCGCATAGGTAACAAGCCCTTCATAGGCGTCGCCCTGAACCCAGGCCGCTGCGGCGTCAAAGTTTACATGCGGATCAAGCGATGACCATTCCGAGCCAATGCCACGGTCGAGCACGCCATCTTGTGCCAGTGCAGGCACGCTTGAGAGGGCCAAAGCAACCGATAATAACGCGCCCCCCCAATGCTGTTTCAAATCTAGTTTCATCGCTCTCTCTCCTTGGTTAAGTGCTAGTCCGAAAGTAAATCACCCGTCCGCAGCACGTCTTTGCCTGCAACATTGAACAGGCTTTGGCCGCGCAGGCAGTGGCGCCAAAGCTCGATCCTAAACAACAGCCCGTCATTCGGGGCTGCCACGGGCATGCGGAGCCGGGTCATCGGGTCGGTCACATGGGCCACGATTTCGCCCTTGGTTAGCCAGTCGCCAGGCTGTTTTTTCCATGTCACTACGCCGCCCTGCGGGGCAAACGCCTCGCCCGAGCCACCCAGCGGGAAATGCGGCGCATCTTCAAACGCGGGTGCGTTGGTGCCTTGAACCGCCCCAACCGCGCCCAAAAACGCCAGCAAGTTCGCACCATCTTGCGCACCGCTTTCATCATCCACATCAAACTGCCCCCGATATTCCAGCGTTGTGGAAAAGCAGCCTTCGGGAATGGGGAAGCGGCCAGCATAGCGGCGTTTGAGCGCTGCCCAAGGCACGGTATGCACCTCATCAAACGCATTCCCGCCCGAGATTTCCTGAATAAGTGCAAGCTTTGCCCCCGTGCAACGGCACAATAGGCTGGTATCCGAGGGCCGCAGGGGTGCAGCGTAAAGATGCATCACCGCCACATGGTCGCAATGGCAATCGAGCACATAATCCGCGTCATGGCTCCATCCAAGCAGGGTTTGGCGCTGCGCATCAAGGTCGGTTTTTATGGGAAGTTTTGCAATCGCCGTGCCCATCGCTTTGCGAATGATTGTCAGGTTTTCATCGGCGCTGGCGGTTAATTTACCGTCCAAACTATCACCAATCAGCGCGGCAAGGTCCGGGTAGTGCCGGTTGAAATTTTGCATGGAGTCTAGGTCTTGGCGCCCCATCGGCTTATGGCTGATCCAGTGGCCAAACCCGATGGGGTTGGCCAGCGGCACCACGCTAATTTCGCCAGTAATCCGCCCTTCGGCCTCGGCCGTATCCAGCAAATCCATTAGGTATTGTAGCGCTATTACGCCGGGCATTTCATCGGCATGAAGGGCGGCTTGCAAATAGACTTTTGGGCGCGCACCGGGCCTGCCCCAGATATGCCGCACCAAGGTGCGAACGGCACCGGGCGCTTCCCCGGCAAGGTCAATTTTCTGGACTGTCATAAATGTCTCAAGCGCATCAAATGCGGTGCACCTGAAATCTTGCCGCGCCCACTGAACCTGTCAAGTAGTATTGCGCGGGGTGGACGAATCGCCGAATTTTTTAGCGAAAACGCGAGCGAATTGCCAGATGTGCGATATAAATTGCCCAGCTCACCAATCCAGTTGATCCCAACTGCCTTGGCCTGATGAATTGATACCCCCATCCTACTGTTGCAAGTTCATTGATTTGGGTGATCAGGTTAGGCCGGGTGGAATGCCGGTCCTTACATCTTTCAAGTGATCCGCAGGCGTTGCCCGACCGTAATACTCAGTATTAGCGGTTGTGACTGCGCTTTCCAGCCTCGGAATTTTCGTGGAAATGGGTCATTTGGACGGTGCTTTTTGATAAGGCGCTGCGAATAAAGGTACAAAATGAAAAAATTGCTCGGTTATGTGGGTGTAGGCCTACGCGAGATATTTTGGATCGCAATCGCAGCGGCTGTTGTGTTCGGCGGTATAAGTGGCTTTCGCTATCTTGGCCAGAACCGTGAGATTGCCGATCAGACCGTTGTCGAACGCGCGATTGCCCTTGTCGAAACCATCGAGCTTTCGCCCATTGAAAGCCCACTGCCGATCCGAGGCGAAGGGTTCATGCAGCCGTTCAGGCTTGCCGATCTCGCGAGTCAGGTTGGAGGACAGATCATTGATCTGCACCCAGCGATTACTGATCTCGGGATATTTAAAGAAGGTGATATTCTTGTCCGCCTTGATGATAGTGCCGAGCGCGCGGCTTTGACACAAACTCAGGCAAATATTGACGGGACACGGGCACGTTTAGACCTGAATCAAATCCTGCTTGAGCGGACAGAAGCATTGCGGGAAAGTGGAACCGCCAGTCAAGCAGCTTTGGATCAAGTCCGGAGCACACAACAAGAGCTTTACGCAAATCTTAACAGTTTGATCGCTGCCCGAGAATCCGCGTTGCTCAGCCTTGAACGCAAGGTTGTTAAAGCGCCTTTTGATGGTGCGGTCCTTACCAAGCTGGTTGAAATTGGAACCGTGGTGAGCGGCGGCCAACCCATCGCAGAAATCTATACTCAGGACCGTATGGAAATTCACGTGCCGGTACGCGAGGCAGACGCGGCCCTGATCCCTGGACTGTTCGAAGGCGCGTCACCGCATGCGACGGTTTCTGTTCGGTTTGCAGGCCAAACCTTTGAATGGGATGCCCGTGTCACACGGGTAGCTTCGACTTTGGATTCACGCACCCGCACGCTGAATGTAACCGTTGAGTTGGATGATATTGTCGGGGCGCGCGCAACCAGTACATCAACCCTTGTGTCCGGCGCGCCCCCGGCATTGATAAATTCCTTTGCAAAGGTGGTTGTCGAAGGCCCGCAGCCAGACGCAACCTACCCAATCCCGTCGACGGCCCTGCGTGGTGGAGATAGTCTATGGCTGTTTGTCCCCGCGAATGACGGCGGTGGCCAACTTCGGATTGTTCCCACGGAACTGATCCATGTGGACGGTGAGATGTCGTATGTAAGGAGCGATGATCTGCCAGCAAATGCGCGGTTAATTACGACGGCTCTTTCCACCCCGCAATCGGGCATGCAACTGCGCGATGTTGGAGATGAAAGTCGATCAATGGCCGCCCAAAACTTTGTTGCAGAGTAATTGGTCATGAACAGTATTATCAAATGGATGGCGGAACACCCGGTCGCGGCAAACCTGACAATGGTTTTTGTCGTGGTCGTTGGCGTGATGACGGCCCTTCAAATGCCGCAAAAGACATTCCCCGACTTTACGCTTGATACAGTTAACGTCTCGGTTAGTTATCCAGGGTCATCGCCTGCCGAAATTCAAGATAGTATAGTTCGGCCAATCGAGGACCAGCTTTCGGGGATCGACGGGATAGATAATATCACCGCATCAATCAGCGAAGGCCGGGGCGGCGTTACGGTGTCCTTTTTGCGTGGCGAAAATATCCAAGAAAAGCTGGATGAGATCAAAGCCGAAGTCGATAGGATATCTGTCTTTCCAGCGGACGCAAACGACCCCGTCGTTGTGCAAGCAAATTCAAACACGCGCGTTTTGGAGATCGCCATACATGGTAACGCGTCCGAAGCCGTTCTTAAAGAAGTAGCAGAACGCTTAAAGACTGAGTTAATCTCGCTCGACAGCATATCATTTGTCGAAGTGGCCAATACCCGTGCCTATGAAATTTCTATTGAGGTGGATCGCGACACCTTGCGCGCCTATGGCATTACCATGGCCGAAGTTGCGCGGGTAATCGCAGAGAATTCGCTCGAACTTCCGGGTGGGTCTATTGATACGGATACGGTTGCCATCCCGATCCGAACCACCGGCCGCAACTACACGCAGAGTGACTTTGAAAACATTATTATCCGGACCGACGACAATGGTGGCCGTGTTTATTTGCGCGACATCGCAAAGGTAGTTGACGGGTTTGAGGATGCCGATCTTGCTGCAAATTTCAATGGCGATCGCTCTGTGTCGGTCAATGTGTTTCGCGTTGGCGATGAACAGGTTCTGGCGATTGTAGAAGAGGCACGGGCCTATCTGAACGCAAGTTTCCAGCCCTCTCTGGAAGACGGTATAAGTGCCACGATTTGGCAAGACGATTCAGAAGCTTTGCAGGATCGCGTGGACCTATTGGTGAACAATGCCGCGATCGGTTTGGCATTGGTTGTGATTTGCCTTGCGCTATTCCTAGACATTCGATTGGCGTTCTGGTCGGCGATTGGCATTGGGGTTTCGTTTGCCGCAACATTCATATTCATGGGCGCGCTGGGCATGTCGATCAACATGATTTCGCTGTTCGGGTTTATTTTGGCCATTGGTATTGTCGTCGACAACGCAATTGTGGTTAGCGAAAATATATACAAAAATGGCGAAGATGGTTTGCTCCCGATGCAGGCCGCCGTAAAGGGAACGCAACGCATTGCCGTGCCTGTTATTTTTTCGACCCTGACGACGATCGTCGCATTCTGGCCACTGACCCAGCTTCCGGGTACGCTGGGCAAATTCCTCACGGATATTCCTGTCGTTGTTATGGTTGTGTTGAGCCTATCACTCCTACAGGCACTTTTGATCCTGCCGCGCAACTTGTCGCGCCTCGACGTATCTCCTAGTTACCGTCCGAATCTTGTTTTTCGAGCCCTGAACCTTGTTCGGCATGTTGTTGATGCGATGTTGCAGTGGTTCATTAGAGCGCCCCTGAATGCGCTGCTAAGATTTACAACCAAGGGGTTCGCCATCCTGATCCCGATTGCTGTTTCTGTGGCGCTAATGATTATGACGGTGGGGCTGCTGTCTTTTGGCTATGTGAAATTCAACTTCTTTCCATCAATCGACGGTGATTTCGTCACGGCAAGCATCGAAATGAACGACGGCACAACATTCGCGATGACCCAGCGTGTCGCCGAACATGTGCGCCTGTCAGCTGAACGCGCGGGTGCCGAGATCCAGGCCCAGCTTCCCAATGATGCACCTGACGTTATTGTCGGCGTCAACGTCGTCGTGGGGCAGGGGGTGGCCGCAGGCGGCCCAGAGGGTGGTTCGGCTGCTGGTGGCGCAACCTTGGCAAATGTGGTGGTCCAGCTGACGGACCCCGCTTTGCGGGACTGGGATGCCACGATATTCGAGACAGCTTGGCGTTCAGAAATTGGCGCCTTGGCTTCTGTCAACAAACTGAACGTTTCTGCCGAATTGATCGGTGCCGGTGATCCCATTTCAATTGAACTGTCTTTGCCAGATGGTCAGGATATTGCGCCCATTGTTGCCGAGCTGCGTGAGGGTCTGCGGCAGATCCCAGGCGTCTTTGCGATTGAAGACGACAACTCAACAGGACGCATCGAGTATCGCCTTGCACTGCGCGAAGAAGCCCGACTTTATGGCGTGACGCTGTCTGATCTCGCCAACCAAACGCGCGCGGGCTTTTTCGGGCTCGAGGCTACAACTGTCCAGCGGGGTGCCGATAATGTCGCAGTTATGGTGCGTTATCCTCAGGATCAGCGTAACAGCCTAGCAGATCTGCTATCTACATGGATTACCACGCCAAGTGGTGATCAGATTCCGCTAAGTGTGGTTGCGCGCATTGAGGAAGGTCTTTCGCCCAGCCAAATATTGCGCCGCAATGGTCGGCAAATAACCACCGTAAAATCTGATCTCGATATATCTGTAGCTACCAGTTCTGAAGTGAACGCTATTGTAGAGGCTGAATTGCTCGCGCCGCTACGCGCTAAATACAACGATCTGATTATCAATTCTGGTGGGGAACAACGGCAGCAATCCGATGCTCAAACCGCGCTTGGGCAGGCGCTGGGCATTGCTCTTTTTATTATCTATGCGCTTCTGGCGCTGGCCTTTCGATCCTATGTGCAGCCGATTGTTGTGATGGTGGCGATACCGTTGGGCTTGATTGGGGCTGTTACGGGGCATTTCATAATTGGCATACCGCTGACGATTTTGTCGGTCTTCGGGATCATTGGTTTAGCTGGTGTTGTTATCAACAATTCATTGGTCATGGTCGACGTTTATAACGAACATATTGGCAAAGGAATGGATGTCCGCGAAGCTGTGATACTTGGCACGAAACAGCGGTTTCGTCCGATACTTCTGACCTCACTGACTACATTTTTGGGGGTATATCCATTGATAATGGAAACCTCTCTTCAGGCGCAGTTTCTCATTCCGCTTGCCGTGTCTATCGGGTTCGGGGTTTTGTTTGGGACCGTAATCATTGTGCTGACTGTTCCGGCAGTCTTCATGGCGCAGCACTACATTGGCATCGGTTTACGCACGGTCGTCCTTGCATTTTTCCAACCTCCCAATAGCGAACTTCAGTATGATGGCCGCATAGAGGTGGCAAGCGTGGCAAAGCTGAGGGCGGCTGAATGACTCGCAATGGAACTGCGCCATAGAAAGGCGGATCAATGAACAGAGTTTTGGCCGCAAGCGCATAAATTTTAATGGCACGATAAGGGCCAACTAACATGCAAGGCAGGTCAGCCAAATCTGCAGCCATTCTGGAGCTAATGACAGTTTCTTAACCGCTTCCAGTTAACCCTGCGCATTTTGTTTGCTGCTAAGACTCTGCCACAAATATGGTAACATTGAATATCGGTTGCCGTCGGATCTTGAATTCGTTTTAACTTGGGAAGTGCTTCCAAATGAAAAAATACGCATCACTTGCGCTGTTTATTTTGATAGTCATGGGCGGCGGCGCCGTTATTGGTACGTTCACATCGCCCGGAGATTGGTACGCTAGCCTTGAAAAGCCATTTTTCAACCCTCCGAACTGGGTCTTTGGGCCGGTCTGGTCAATATTGTACTTGGCAATTGCATTCGTTGGCTGGCGCGTTTGGCACATTAATGCGCGACCGAATTTAATGCGTCTTTGGGTGGCACAGCTTTGCCTAAATTTTCTGTGGTCGCCGTTGTTTTTTATCGCGCAAAAACCCGGATTAGCCCTGATCGTCATCATGTTAACGCTGGTTGCCATTCTGGCGCTCATCAAAAATCTCTGGCGTGTCGATCGCCTTTCAGCAATGCTTTTCCTGCCCTATGCAATGTGGGTCGGGTTTGCGAGTATGTTGAACGGCGCCGTCTATTTCCTCAACTTCTCGGTGCTGATCTAATGGCGCGCCAAGCCCTTGTGATCGGTGCGTCGGGCGGCATCGGTCAGGCCGTGGCCGATGAACTTGACGCCCGCGCTTATAACGTAACGCGCCTTTCGCGCAGCGCGGACGGACTTGACATAACTGATGAGGTTGATGTTGCCGATAAACTGGGGCGGCTGGACGGACAGTTTGATTTGGTGATTGTGGCTACAGGTGTTTTGTCTGGGCCGAAGGGGCCAGAAAAGTCGCTCCGGTGGCTGACATCCGAAGGCATGGCGGCGCAATTTGCTGTGAATGCAATCGGCCCCGCTTTGGTTCTTAAACACTCAATTCGCCTATTTGCGCGCAATCGCCACGCGGTTTTTGCTGCGCTTTCTGCCAGAGTCGGGTCAATAGAAGACAATGCCCTAGGTGGTTGGTATTCGTATCGCGCCTCCAAGGCTGCCCTGAACCAACTGCTAAAAACTGCGTCAATTGAACTAAAACGTACGCATTCGAAATTGGTATGCGCGGCCTTGCACCCCGGCACTGTGGCCACTGAATTCACGCGGAACTATCCCAATCATTCGACCGTGACCCCGCAAATTGCGGCCACGAATTTATTGAACGTGGTCGCGCAACTTACGCCTGACGATAGTGGCAAATTTTTTGATTGGGCTGGAAGAGAAATCCCTTGGTAAGCTGGTGTTTATCGAGTTTAGGCCGAAATCGGCTAGCCAGTGCGTTTGGCTGTGGCGAATGTAACCTATGAACGGTCAGATATCTCCAGGTCGCCATGACCGGTTCCCAGCATTTGCGGTGTTTGCCGGTGTATTGGCTGCGGCCGGGCTTCCAATTTATATTCATGCGCCGAAATTTTATTACGATGAATATGGTGTCAGCCTATCATCCTTGGCCTCGGTGTTGTTTTTGCTGCGGTTGCTCGATGTGTTTCAGGACCCTGTATTGGGCTGGGTTTCAAGCCGACTTCACAGATACCGCAGTATCCTTGTAACCATTGCCGGCGCAATTATGTCGCTGGCGATGTTGGGTCTGTTTGCGGTGCCACCACCGGTTACGCCTTTGATCTGGTTTGCGGTAATGCTGGCATTGGTGTTTTCAGCCTTTAGTTTTTTGACCATCGTTTTTTATGCCCAAGGCGTGGAAAAGACATTGCGGTCAGCCCATGTCGGGCACATTCAATTGGCAAAGTGGCGCGAAACGGGCGCGCTTATCGGCGTTTGTATTGCTGCGATTGCCCCGTCGCTATTGGCGCAGATCACAACAGTGCCGTTCACCTTGTTTGCTGCGCTATTCCTATGCGGAACAATCATAGCAATCGTTTGTATGCGTCACGAATGGAAAACGCCTGTGCAAAAGCGAGGGTTTGGGTTTTTGGCAATATTACAAGATCTGGTTGCGCGCCGCCTCTTGTTGATCGCTTTTCTCAATGCAACTCCGGTTGCAGTCACCTCGACTTTGTTCTTATTTTTTGTAGAAAGTCGGCTGGACGCCCCCGGCTTTGAAGGGCTGCTGCTATTGTTGTTTTTCCTAGCTGCCGCGATCAGTGCGCCTTTGTGGGGCAGCGCTGCCGCGCGATTTTCTTCAAAGAGCGCCCTGTTATGCGGCATGCTGCTATCCGTTCTGGCCTTTAGCGGCGCATCGCTGTTGGGGTCTGGCGATATTTTGTATTTTGCGCTGGTCTGTGTGGTGTCCGGCGCGGCGCTTGGTGCCGATATGACGCTTTTGCCCGCAATATTTGCAGCTCGGGTGGCCGCATTTTCGCATAATCCTGATCAGGCATTTGGGCTTTGGTCTTTTGTTTCAAAACTCACATTGGCGGTGGCGGTCATTACTGTTTTACCGTTGCTAGAGGCATCCGGCCTGTCAAAAGATCACCCCTCGCCTGACTCCGCGCTGTTTATGCTTACGCTGCTCTATGCAGTGCTGCCCTGCGGTCTAAAACTCGTCGCGTTTGTTTTGCTTTTGAAAACCGAAGTGGACCGGTAAATTCAGACAGCGTGCTAAGATGTATCGGTAACCCCTCCGTTTTTAACGGGACGTTGTCGCAGAGGTTGCGCAGCCATTTTCAGGTTCATATCGGGTGAGGCGCAAATTCCTTGGGTTGCAGCTACGCTCTGAAAGTTTGGCGGAGAACGAAGTTCGGGCGATGCTCGCACAATTTGAAATTTTTTCAACTTATCGCCCTGTTCCCACTCCAGTCATGGACGCGGTTAAGGCTGAAATCAGTTTTACTTCAGCTTCGTCATAGGCGCGCCCATCTGGCCACAGAACATCATGAAACCATGCGTTTTCATCGACGATATCGCTGTGCAATGCTTCCAGCATTTGTGGCCAAGGTAAATAGGTTTGCGAACGCCCTTTTACCAATCCCCAGCTAAAGCAGCCAACCTTACGATTGTGGTAAAGGCCAAGTTGGTCGGCGAATTTGCTATCAATTGGGGGCGCCATCCATTCTGTTGACAGCATTGGGCGACCCCGCGCCGCCAATAGGTTAACGTGCTGTTCAGCATGTGCGCGATCACAATAGGCGTGAAACGTGATGGCGTCGGAATATTCTAAGGCTAACCTGTCAATTTCGTTATCATATGCGGGGCCAGCAAAACCCGGTGGAGATGTGCGCCATGCAGCCACAGTCAGAGGCTGGGAGGGCGCAATTTCGCGCGCCCAGCTAAATGCGGCGAGCATCAAATCGCGACTATGTTCAGTCAACGCATGTTGCTGTGAAGATCATCAAATTGCCAGGTTCGTTGTAGAGATCCCACAACAGCACCCTCGAATCGTCCTTAAATACAAATATAATATCTTGGACATAGCGGCGGTAGTCGGGCCAATCTGCGCGTTCCATAACGGCAGCCCGGCCGGGCGATGCAACGGCACGACTGTTATGAATTTTATCTACAGGTTGGGGTTGGGGCCCATAGCTGGGTTTGGAGCCGCCAAAGCCGCAATCGTCAAAGAGGACCGGCATCGTTGTCATGCCAAGGCTGGACGCGGTTTCAAAAAACCACGTCATACGCTCGATCAACCCGTCGCGGTCATGCTTCCAAACCAAAAACTGTAAATTGACCCGCAGGGCATTAAACCCAACCTCGGATGCCCAGCGCAGTTCGCGGGCAATCGTGTCGCGGTCAAAAGTCTCTTGCATCCACATTTCAAGAAAGTTCACTGCTTTCGATGGTAGAAAATTGACTCCACAGATCCAGTCTTGTCGCGCCCACCAAGCATTCGCTTCGCTCGCAGTCCATCTATGTCCACTTACAGTCGGCATCACTTGGTCATCCAAGATAAAGATAATTTGAGGTGCCGACCCAGATGGCGAGCCACCGGGTCGGCAGTGCAAGATCAGCGATCCAGCAGGTCTTGGACTTCGCCTTCGGCATCAGCCAAGGCAGCTTCTACGTCTTTGCCGGTTAGCCAGATGGCCCGCAGCTCACGGTTCAGAACGTCCTGAATGGCACCATAACGTTCAGACGGCGGCGTGTCGCGCGCAACTGCGGCGGTGCCTGTGTATTCCGAACGATGCGGCAGTGCCGCATATTCTGGGCTGTTCAAGACAGACGAGCGCACAGCCATATGTCCGGTGCGCGCCCAGTCAATATTGTGGTCATTGATGAACGCCAATACCTTGAGCGCTGACTGATATTTGGCCGGATCATTGGCTTGCAACGACGCAGGGATTGCCCACATATGGCTGTAGGCCCAGGTTGCGCCGCTGTCAAACAATGTTGGGAAATCAGCGACGTAGTAATTGTTCAACGCGACTTCAGCTTTGGCCGCCTCGGCGGTGTAGAAATCAACAACCCAAGTACCGTTGACCAAAATACCAGCTTCGCCGTTCAAGAAAGCCTGCTGGCTGTCGGCATAGTGGAACTGTGGATTAGCAAGACCAGCATCAAACAACTGCGTAATGGCGCGCACAGCATTACTGGCCGCTTCATTGTTAATTGTCGCAGTATCGCCGTCAAAGTTATTGGCGTTTTGCTGCCACATCAGCGCCAAAACAACCCGAACCCCGATTGGAAATTGGGCAAAATCGGCGGCTAAATAGTCCTGACCTGTCACGTCTTTGAACTGCTGGGCCTGTGCAAGCAATTCTTCGGGCGAAGTCGGAAGGATCGGCATGCCATTTTCAACCAAACCGGCCTGTGCCATCAGGTCCATATTGACATGCCAAAGGTTAGCATGAAAATCCATCGGCACAGCATAGATTGCGTCGCCTTCGCCAACGGCAGCCAAAGCAGCGGGTGCCCAGTCAGCGGTATCAATTCCGGCCGCCGCCAAATCGGCTGACAAATCGGCAAGCGCACCCAATCCTGCGAATTCTGCCAAGCTGCTGCGGTGGATAACATGGATATCGGGCGGTGTGCCCCCAGCATATGCAGCCTTGATCTGATCGTCGTAATTGCCCCAATCGGTGGGCAGGGTTTCAACCGTCACGCCGTCAATTTCGGCACTTGCGGTATTGATGATTGACTGGATAATACAGGCTTCGCCGACGCTGGTGGCAGTGTCTGCGCCTGCGTCTTCACAAGCCCCAAAAAACGACCAAGTGTAACATCTTGTGCAGTTGCCGGAATGGCGGCGCCTGCTGTAAGAGGCGCGCCAATTAGAATATGTTTCATGAGCCCCTCCCTTGGGTTGTGTTTATTTGAGGTCTTTGACCCCCAGCTCACCCCTTACTTCCGCCGACGGTCATGGCTTGCACGACGTAATGTTGGAAGATCAGGAATAGTATGACAACTGGAAGCGAGGCGATTACGCCCGAGGCCATGACACGGCCTAGCCCTTCCGATTGCGCGAAGTTTTATTGAATGCTGGCGAGGCCAAGCGTGATGGTGAAAAAGTCCCGTTTTTGTGCCGAAACCAGCGGCCAAAGATAGTCGTTCCAGGCATATAGAAATGTTAAGATCGCCAAGGTCATCATGGCCGGACGCGCCAGTGGCAGCATGATGTGCCAGAAAATCTGTAGCCAGCCGACGCCATCCAGACGCGCGGCCTCGTCGATATCCTTTGGGATGGCCTTGAAGAACTGGTACATCAGAAACACGCCAATGGGCACCGCAACGCGTGGCAAAATCAAAGCGTGATCGCTATTATGCCAGCCAAAATCGGCGAACATTGTGTAAAGCGGGATAAAGACAGCTTGTTCAGGCACCATCAGGCCGATTAGGCAAAAAACGGTGATTGGCGTCCTGAACGGAAAGTCCAACCTTGCCAGCGCAAAGCCCGCCGTGGTTGACACTAGCAACACGCCAAACGTCATACCAAGGGCCACGATAACCGAGTTCATGAACCATAGCGGCGTGTCACCGAATGCGAACAGATCGGCGTAGTTTTGCGCGGTAAACGGATAGGGCACTAACCCCAGAGCTGTTGAAGATGTCGTGCGCGCCAGCACTTCGTTTGGCTGAAACGATAGCGAAACCATCCAGATTGTTGGAACCAACCAGATAAATGCTGGAATCGAAACCGCCAGCACCAACCAATAATATCCTCGGTTCAGCATCAGCTTTCCTCCCGCCCCAATACGAATTGCAGGACTGAGAACGCCCCCATAATCACGAACAGGAACACCGCCATTGCTGATGCACGGCCAAGGTCGCTATCGCGAAAACCGGTCTGATAGATGTAGCGCACAAGCACCTGGGTTGTGTCCGTAGGGCCGCCGTTGGTCATCAGATGTGATTGGCCGAAAACTTGAAAATGCAAAATAATCTGCAAAACAAAAACCAGCGTAATTGTGCGTTTCAAATTTGGCAGGGTGATGTACCAGAACGCCTTTAGCCCGGTCGCGCGGTCCAGCGCGCCTGCTTCATAAAGGTCGCGGCTGATATCTTGTAGCCCCGCCAAAAACAGGATCATCGCAATTCCAAGTGCCCACCAAACCGTGGTTATGACAATGGCAATCATTGCGAAGTTTTGATCAGTCAGTCACACAATCGGCGATCCACCAAACAGTTCGGTCACATTGGCGATCAATCCCTGACGGGGCGAAAACATAATAGACCAAATCAGCGTAACGACAGTGACCGATAGAACTTGGCTTAGAAAAAATGCCGTTCGCAGCACGCCCATCGCACGGGTTTCGCGATTGAGTACAGCGGCCAAGAGCATGGCGGAAATCGTCACGCCCGAGACAGCCAGCCCGACAAATGTCAGCGTGTTACCAACAATTGGCCAAAAGCGGCGATCATACCAACGCCCACCCTCGCCGGGATGAAACCCAGGCAACACAAAAACCAGCAGCATGCCAACACCCAGTGCAATGGCTGTGGTCTTGCTCAGGCGTTTGGAATTGTACAGGTAGGCTGCGTATACCACACCCAAGAGCCCAAGCATTTTGCGCTTGTGATAATATTATTAGCAATATTTATTAGCAAAAAGCAAGAAAGATTTTATGCCACCCAAAAATTCAGAAAAACTGGCACGTGTTTCGATGGCAGACGTCGCAATTGCGGCGGGGGTCAGCCAATCAACGGTCTCGTTTGTGATGAACGGTCGCGACGACATGCGGATCAGCGACGATGCGCGGAATCGGGTATTAAAGGCAGCGAAAAAGCTTGGTTATCGCCCGCGCGCAGCTGGCAGGCCCCCGAAAGAGGCTGCACATGGCGTCATCGGCATTATGTTTGACGAAATTGCTACCAGCCCGTTCGCGATGATTACTGTTGAAGGGGCGCAGGAACGGGCTTGGACACAGGATGTTCTGCTCGAAATTGTTATGACCGGCGGCGATAAGGAATATGAAGCCGCCATTTTGCGAAAATGGTCAAATGATCGCGTTTTGGGGGTTATCTATGCGTCAATTTTAACGCGCTCCGCGACACCCCCTGATGCTTTGGCAATGCAAAGGTCAGTGCTTGTGAACTGCTATGACGAACCTAACCGCTATGCGTCAGTCGTCCCAGCCGAGCGCCGTGGCGGCGAGGCCGCCACAACAGCCCTTATTGCTGCCGGACGCAACAACATTGCTTTCATTGCCGGTGAGTCTTGGATGGATGCAAGCGCACAACGCCAAGAAGGATTTGAGCGCGCGATGGCCGCTGCTGGCAAAAAAATCGCAAAAAATTTGGTGGTTGAGGGTAATTTTTTACCATCTGGTGGTCGATCTGCAACACTAAAGTTAATGGCAGAGCCGAACCGGCCGGATGCAATTTTTTGTGCCAATGATTTAACGGCCGTCGGCTGTTATGAAGCCTTAAAGAGCCTGGACATTCGCGTAGGAAAAGACGTCGCAGTTATAGGCTATGATGACCAAGAAATCGCTCAACACCTGACCCCTGCACTGTCAAGCGTACTTCTACCGCATCGAGAAATGGGTCAATGGGCCGTCGAGACTATCCTGTCGGAAACTGAGATTCTTCCAAATCAAACGCGCATTGAATGCCCGGTCGTCCTTCGGAAATCTCATCTACGGTAGCCAAACTCTGGCTATAATTGACGGGCCTAGGAATACATTACTGAAACGATCTACATGTTCTGCGCGGCCAGTACCGGATTGAAGCAGTCAGAGACAAAACTTGAACGACAATGCCGTCAGACGCCCGGGTCGTGTCAGCGCGTGCTCAGAGGGCTTGATCAGTGCATTAAACCGCGACAACATGGCGTAAAATGCCTTACACTTGGGGTAAGTCGAAAAAAGGATATGAAATGCGTTTCACAAATTTCCTACTCACATTGACCTTCAGCTTGCTATTGGGGGGCGCGGCGTTTGCCCAAACCGCGACACCGTCAGCCAATCCTGACGAGGCCGTGGGCGCTATGGTTGCCGCCGTCACCGCACGCGACGCCAACGCGATTGCTGCCCTTTATACAGACGATGCGCTGTTGCTTGGTGCGAGCGCCAGTGTGGTGTCAGGGCGTGAAGCGATCCGAGATTCGTGGATCAATAACTTTTCCGCTGGATATTCGGCTCTTCAAACCGGCCGCCCGCGCACGGAACGCGGCACGGATCGCGCGGTGGTGGTCTTTGTTTGGCAAGCAACCATTCAGCCCAATGGCGCGGCCGAAACGCTCGTTCAAGGCCGCACAATGCTGTATTTCAAGCTGGTCGAGGGCGGGTGGTTGATTTCTGCAGATATGTGGCAGCCTGCGCCTTTGCGTTAAAGCCATTGCACAGGGATTCGGGGCCGAGCACGCAGTGACGGCCTAAGCCTGAGATTAGCGCCGCAGTTTTCAACTGCGCGTGCCCCGTTTTATATCTTGACCGATTCCTGATGTCATCACGGCTCAAAATCACAAATGCAGCGCAGCTGAAATGAAATTTCGCTAACTATGGTAGGGTTCGAAACCGCACCATCTGCTTGGTCACAATGTCAAAATTACCATTTGGGCCAATTTCAGGCGGCCCGACCAGTTCAACCATCGCCCCGCTTTCCAATATGGCGCGAATGGCCAGTTGCGCCTCCATTCGGGCCAAAGGCGCGCCGAGGCACATGTGCATGCCTTGGCCGAAAGCAATATGCCGGTTCTGCTTACTCCGGGTCACCAAGAATTCATCCGGATTCTCGAATACCGCCGGATCACGGTTGGCGGCAGACAGCCAAACAACGACAAGACCGCCTTTGGGGATCGTGACACCGCCAATTTTCACATCTTTCAGAGCGTATCTGTCAACATTTCGGATAGAACTGCGCATGCGCAAGGCTTCTTCCACAACATCGTTTGTGAGTTCAAGGTTTTGCCTAAGCGCGTGTAACTGGGCGGGAAAGGCGTCAAACAACCTTATTATGTTGGTGATCAGATTGGTCGTGGTTTCATTGCCTGCCAAAAGCAGCAACATCGCCATCGACAACACCTCTTCATGCGAAAGCTTCTCGCCGTCGACTTCAACTTGAAGAAAGGCCGAAAGAATATCGTCTTCGCGGGGGTTTTTGCTGCGTTCAGCGAGAAGATCAGTAAAGTAATTCCCCATGGCAATGCCGGTATTACGGCCTTGCGCCACCAATTTTGGGTCCAATTCCGGAATCCAGGTTGATGCGCCTGAGTTTTCCCCCAGAATTGCCGCCCAGCCTCGAATGGTGTTCATGTCCGAACGCGGAACACCAAGTATCGCACAAATCATCGCGACAGTGATCTGCGCTGAGAAATCTTCAACCAGATCAAATAGCGCGCCGCTCAGCGCAAAATCCATCCGTTCCTTGACGACCGCCTCGACGTTGGGGCGGAACTTTTCGATATACTTGGGCATGAAGACCTTGTTGCCCACCATGCGCAGGCGTCGGTGTTTTTCGCCTGAAGCCGAAATCATATTGTTAAACAAAAACCCTAGATTGGCCTCGGCAACTTCGCCCGAACCGCCCAAGCTCCGGTCCGAAGAAAAGGTCTCAGGGTCTAGCAGAACGCGCTTTGCGTCCTCATAGCGCAGAACTGACCAACTTGAACTTCGTCCCTGAAACCGGACAGTTTAGTTATTGACCCTATGCGGCCATTTTCCAAGTCATATTATTGAAGGCCTGTTGCGGCGTTTGATATCCGACGCCGGAATGGCGACGCTGGCGG
>Ga0105054_10006273_pt1 | contig 16653 bp, 13 predicted proteins | sample BON02_FD_78091 | JGI IMG/M metagenome (GOLD analysis project Ga0105054, IMG submission 78091) | Freshwater microbial communities from Lake Bonney liftoff mats and glacier meltwater in Antarctica - BON-02 (megahit assembly) | ecosystem: Environmental > Aquatic > Freshwater > Ice > Glacier...
AGACGGGACTTCAATTTAGGTGTAGATGTTTCCTTTGTTGATCCATTTGCGAAATCTTATGAAAACTTATCACCTGACGAGGTTTTAGTTTCGAAGGAGGACCTAAAGAAGTTGAAGCATCAAAATTTTACGACAGGTTCTGGTCATATTTTGATTCCTTTCATTATTGGCATTGGTGCTGGATGGGGTACGAATACGAGGATACTATTGCAGACATTTTTGGTAGGTACTCTTTCTCTCCCCTGCAAAAAACTCATGTAGTGATCGAGTGAGGGGTAACCTTTCGGAAACGCCCCTGTTTCGCCTACCTCTTCCATCTTGGCAGCGTTAAGGTGATCTTGTGTTCAATGGCAAGGATCTGCTGATCCACCTTTTCAATTGCAGCAGTGGCGGCTGTGATTTCAGCAACGACTTTCACTCCGGCGGCCCTGACCTCGTCCAGTTCATCTGATTCTGCGGGTCGCTTCATGTTCTTCCGTAAACCTCTTCTTTTTCGACTTGTTAAACAATTTCATTAGTTTTGCACAATTTATATTTTAAAACCATATACCAGGTACTATGAATAGAAGGCCATCATTCGCAAATTTCTTATTAAAAAACGAAGAGTTTCAAAACGTTGAAAATCAAGAGACTGATGTCTATCTGTTGATTTATTTGTTTTTATTGTATTTGCGTAAATGAGTGACCATGGCGACATGAGACTCCATCATTGCACCTGCTGTCGCAGAATTAATTACACTGGTAGGTAACCAACCTCCAATCGAAGCATTAGATATAGACTCGTATTTGAGATCTCCACCCGGTAAAACCGTTAAACGAATGCCAGCCCCCGGATAATTAGTGGCTCTCACCAGAGATTTATCTCCTTGAGGCAATTTCAAATACGAGTGAATTTTGGGATCAGGACTCACAATGGTAACCAAGACATTGGAAGGAGTCCTTTGGCGCCAGCGGAGGTCGATGAATTCCCTCGAGGATATAGCCCCGCCACCTGCTGGGTGTGTATTCATCACAGATATTGTGTATTCATCATTCACATCGAAACTATGCGCAATGCGACCTTGTTTTATGGCCACATCCCATCCCTTGGTGTCTCCCTGGCCACACCGAATGTCAAAATTAAAAACCTGATCCAGGAATGTATCTATATCGATACTCTTTACAACGACTTCAACTTTCCATCGCTTGATACTTTGAGCAACAAATTCAGAACTATACACTTTAATACCATAGTCGCTGTTTTCTGCATGAAGCTTCCACGGTTTCATGTCTGCGTTGGTCTTTTCATTCAGGTTTCCAAGAAGAACTTTATAAGCATCTTCCAATAATTTCTTGCCACGACTATCTAATCCCTCAGTCGCAACAACATCACTCACTTGTTGCAACTCTACTTCCGCCTTTCGCCCGAACAGAATGATCAACCACACAAACTCAGCTAGCACCATTGCTTCAAAACGGTTAGTCAGTCCCGAGAGCAACGACACAAAAAGTCCAACATGTCGAAGCGGGGATTGCACTGGCCCATGCAACCATAAATCAAAGCTAAAAACAAGAAATACCACGACCAACAACATAGTATCTTCTTTGCGAACAAGATATGCAATAGAAAGTCCCCCACACTGATATTCAATATTGTCTATCAACCTGAAGATAAACTCTTATCAAAATAGGGTACAAAACCACAATTTAAAACTGCAATTTCAACCCAAGCTGTACTCTTTAAAATGAAATGACTACAAAATAAAAGAATTCAACCAAATTTATCATCTTCCAAATCAAATGTTGACAAGTGGATCGGAATCAACAGCAGACAAAATACATTTCACCCCCAAACTAGAGTGAATCTGCTCCCCAAGAATTGACAAAAAACCTCGTTCTGAATTAGAATGCTCAACCAACACAACACTAGTCCCGTTCGAATTAGCGCTCATGCATTCGTGGTGGCTCATTTCTCCAGTCACAAACAAATCAGCTTCCACCCCAAGCAAAACAGATGCTCCAGAACCTGCTTGAACAGCAATGGTCTTAATGAGAGTATTTTCAATAACCGCAGCGCACGAAACTGAATTTCTATGGGTCAATAATAATGCACTAGCAGGCGCGAAACGAATAGAATCAACACCCAAGTGAGCTTTGTATTCAGAAATAACTGTTTTGAGAAGTTTAGGTTCATCTAATCTCACAATTCTGCCTCTTCCGTTCTCGTCCACACATTCAATAGTAGTAGGATACATCGCCAACCAGTCGTTCACTCCCTCTTTTGAATTATCACAAGCTGTATGAGGACTATAAACCCAAATATCATTTTGAATGCACTTGATTATAATACGTTGAGTTGAGTCCTTCATTGTAATTCGTTTCATTCCTCGGAATGGGTTGGGATGATACGTCAGTATGAAGTTACATTTTTTTGAAATCGCTTCCTCAAGAACAGTTTCTGTTAGATCATTGGTTAAAAACAAATTGGCTTCCAAGTCTGTATCTGTCTCAACAAGTAGACCGACGTTGTCCCATGTTTCAGCAGCCTTCAGAGGAAAACGTTCCTCTAAGTAGGCGACTATTTTCAATCGTGAGGGCATCTTTCTTGTGGACCAGAGGTCTTGTCGATTGTTGAGGACCCTAAAAAATATAAATCACAAAAACTGCGTTGTGAAAGACTTGATGATATCTTCAGTACTGTTGAAAAATCGATGTTTCGTTCGATGCATGTCAACCACGAATGGTGCTGACTTCGATTCGTTCGTCCAGCAAGCAATGAATGCAAGTGGTCTTGCCGAGGTACGTGATTGTTGAGTAGTGTAACCACCCTAACCTACAATGTAGTTCACCGGCGGGACATTGGACCAACTAAAGAGTTCGCAGATTGTCAACACTGCGATTCTGTTTAAATTAACAGACCCTGATTTCAAGGCTGCAGGTCTATCCGTAGGAGCTGCTCGTGCTTTGAAGGAGGCCATTGCCACTGCCAAGCGTCAAGCTGTTGTGGAACGTGCTGGCGAAAGAGCCGATATCAGACGCAGTCTGAGCATGAAAGAAAAAAGAGGATTCTAAAAAGGAATCGTTCTGAAATTGAAAAGATTCTTCGTCGAGTATTCCATCGATATTTTAAAATTATAAATTGAATTCCATTGCAAGGTCTTTTTTCATTCCTGGCGACGTACATTTAGTTTCTTCTTCGAGTATCCCAGTACGAAGGCTGTTAACAAGGAACTCATAATTGTATTTGGACACGTCTTGGACTACATGGGCATATCCTGCGCTTTCATAACCACCTCCACCCCACTCTACGTGAAGATATGGAAATTCAGCAGGAATAGGAATAGGATGCTTGCGGGATGTCGAAATAAGCTTTTTACTCTGAGCTTCCCATTGATCTCCAGAACCCAAAAAGGTATCTTTAAACACCATTGGCAACATTTCGGCTTCTCCTTCTGTCAATGGCACACATTCTATCTTAGTGCATCGTCGGAAGTCAAGAACAGTTTCTACATAAACCAATGACTTCTTGTGTTTCTCAAGAAAGAATTTCTCCAAACGGATTTTAAACAACAGCAGCTCTTCTTGCGTGTCGCGTTCTGATTGGATCACTGAAGGTACCGAATGTATTGGCACGATGGTACAATGACCATCCGCTAGTGGTTTACGTGACAAAACAATAAACAAGTGTTTACCTATGAACAGAATATTACGCTTATCACCCTTGTCCAGCATTTGTTCATCACTATTTGTTGAATCGATATTCTTACTAGTGTGTTTAGTATCGTACATTTGGTTCAGCTTCACCATGTCAGTGTCGTCAATCTCATTAGAACCTGATCTTTCACTGTGAAATGATGTTTTTAACGCACCTCGTTTAAATAAATTTCGAGCAAACGATTCATCCATGCTAGGTGAGATCTTTTCCATTTGCCGAAGGTACTGAATGTCCTCATTGTTCATATTGGCTGGCAATGAAGGTTTAGATAAAACTGTTTTTGAAACTACTTGAACTTGTTGTGGCTCCATGTTTTGATTTACTCGATTCATCAGCTCATCGTGGAGTTTCACATCCCCCGTGATCTTTGCCCTCATTGCTTTCGCTGCCATTTTATTACACTCCACAAGAGACATCCTTTCCACAATGGGTGATGATGAATTAGGCAGTGGTTCAACAAGCAACTCTTCAACGCTGGATTTTTTAGGATCAAAAAGTCCAAAAGGGCGTTTCGAAACTGGATCTCGCAACCCCATTCGGACTTCTCTATCTATTGATTCCGAGTCTACTACCACAGGTGCAGCTTCAACAACAGGTTTTATACATGCATCTGCATCCAACCAGTTTAATCCAGCAGACTCTCTGGTTCTTTTCTTCTTATGTTTTTTCTTCTTAGGTTTCTTGTTTCTATCCTCTTCGAGTATCCTGAGTAGTTCTAATTTGCGTTTATCCCTCTCAAGATTCCTAGCTTTATATTTCATTTCTTCAACAGCTTCGTCCACTAGATCGCCATTGTCAATCGGATCTTCCTCATGGCTTTTCCGAGGTTTTCGTGGAGTGAATACAATACCTTCCATTTGATTTTAAAAAACACTATTTTTTTATTCGTACTTTCGTTGTACTTGGGTGATGTCAGGCATCATGTCAGAAATGGTTCTATGGCGAACTATCGCATTGGTTCTGACAGGTGTACTGGCAGGTGTACTATTATGCGTGGCCTACGCTGTGATTCGTCCTAAACTCATTGAAATACACTCTCCGCAAAGACAGCATCTTATTGAGAGAGAAGACGAGACAGACCTCAGTGATAATATCAGCGATACATCTAGTTTATTCTCACCTCCTTGTAGAGCTGGAGTAGATTTTAAATCAGCTGCTGCTAATGTAAGCGAGACACGCTGCTACATAACACCTTCAGTGAGTCACGAAGACTTTGGAAAACTGTGGGAAATGGAAGACGATGACGACTCTCCAAAAGCAAGAGTTTAATTAAATTTAAAACAATAGTGTATATATAATTTACGAAGTCAATCTATAAAGAGTCAACTCATGTAATCCAGGACTTTCGTTAATACGAAGGGAACAACTCCTTACTGCAGGATGCTTAAACAGACTACACAGAGTGAAAAGGACACCTTCTCCGATTGCCAATCTACTATATAAAAATAAGCATCAATCTATAAAAAAAGCGCCGAATTGCCTCAGTGATTGTTCACCAATAATCTCTCATTCTATAATCGGAGTCGGATTGTATTTGATCGTCATCGGCAATACAAATGCCACCCACAATGCATATCTCAGTTAAGTGTTACCGTTTTCTCTCACTCTTATTCAGTTAGGGATAATTGGAATATTGTTACACATCATCGATAGGTCTTCTTTGTGGACGACACTCTTTCGTATCAAGAGTAACTTACATCTCCTTCAGGGTCTTCAGTCATGTACTGCACGCGTGGGTTTGAACTTCATTCCAGTAGCCACACAAGTTCCGAGGTGGAGTTGCAGGTTTGCTTGACATATTTCATCAACTCATCATTTCTAAAATCAATGGATACAAGCGATTAAGGAGGGGGGTTTTCCTCATGAACTTGGGACTATATTGATAGTTGAGAGCATGTTCTGTCAATTTATTTCAGGGCAGCATTTTAATCCGTCAAAGAGCGAACTCGTGATACAGTGTCCCTATAACAGCTCTGATTTCGTTGCATTTATGCGAGAACTTCAAGACGATTTTGATACCTGAATTTGAGGTAAAGTGAATGATGATCAGGAGGCCAGATTGCAAACAGAATCGATAGGCGAAATCATGCAAAGAACATGGTTCTTAACATCAAAAACTTGGAGTATTCAAGTGCCCATGCTGCGGTTTCACTGCAACCGGGATTTACGTGCTGCGCGCAATATTTTAATATACACTATCTAACCCGGTAGGTATTTCTCTTCCAGAGAGGCTGGGTAACACCAGTCTTCGGATCCCCGTCGTTTTCGGCGGCCACCACATGAAAAGTAAGTTTTCGAGGAAATGTAAGTTTTAATCCAGGGGTTAGTTAGTCGAATTTGAAAACTCACAATACCTTTGTCGTAAACCTGTTGCAGCAAGACCATTGCCGTCCATACAAACACACATGTCAACTCCTCCACATGCTTGCAGATTGTCCTTGTACATTATAAGAGGAAATATAAGGCCCAACGCGAAATAAGTTGCATGATATAATGCAACAAATAGATACACTTTGGATACAGTGTTCCACAATGCATCAAGACACAGCCCTCGTCTATTCTCATAACAAAAACAAACAACATCAGTGATGAATTCATAAATGATTGGAAAACCGATCAAGCTGAAAACCGTGGAGACGGTATTCTCAGGAAGAGCTGTTGAAAATGGTGTTTCCCAACTACCGTATATATCCAGCGGAATATACATTTTATGTCCAGAAAATAACAAAACAATTCCAGCAGAACATAAAATACCAGCATATTCTCCAATAGTCTCTGCGGTTACTACCATGGAGTAAAACACGAGAGTTGGATCAGTTTCCAGATCTATACTCACAATTTCCAAAGGAACACTCCTCCTTGATACTTGCTTGGCTACAGAAGGCCGGAAACGATTTAAAAACCAATTCTTCAAACTATGAATCTTTTTATCCCTCTTTTCCACAGAAAGCCTTAACACTATCTCTACCAATGATTGGTACACCAATACCATGTGCAGCCATTGCGCGTCAAGATTGGTGTAGTACAATCTCACCATGGTGCCATATGCAACATAAGGCCATACTAATAGTGGCCATACTTTGCCTCTGTCAACCATGTTCAAACTGCCAATAACACTCTCTGAGAGTGCAAGCGCGTGCACGGAAGTACGAGTGAAATATCCAGTTACTTCCTTGATAACGGGAATAACCAAAAGAAGCACTGCAGCATGAAACCCACTATTATTGTTATCAGGCATCAAGTAAATAAGTTGCATAAGTATAACTCCTAAAACGATGCAAAACAATTGCATTAAAACATGTTAGGTAATTTTTGAATCTCGAGGGAGCACGTAGTAGAATGCAGGAATCCAAATAGTAAATGGAATAGCAACCCCAAATGTTTTTAAAGGAGGCAAATAAAGTAATATAGCGATACCGATACAAACGAAAAGCATCAATACCCCATGAACTCTCCAGGTCAGTTTACAATATAGAGCAAATGTAATAGGAAAAAACGAGTAGATAGGTACAAAAAACATAAGAAAGACGATTGCATTGCCCCACATATTAGTGAACTTCAAGGAAATAGATTCGTCTGCAATAACCATTTTCTTTTCTCGAGTTACTTCTATCCCTGCATTGAAAGATGGCGACGCTTGGAAATGAAGTAAAGCGACATACATGGTTACGAAGACAGTAGTCCACGCCAACAAACAAGGAATACAGCACATCAGAAACAGGCGTAAAGCGATTCTCGCCGAACTCCATATGGCCTCACCTAGCTTCCGTTTCTTATTAGAAAACATCCCTTTCAACGGAATTATTTCTGGTAACATATGTCATAAATTTACAACTTGTTCAACAACACGATAGTAAAATTTTCACTTGAACAATGTACAAGTACAATATTATTAGAATACTAACAGGGGTAAATAACTACGGCACAAAGACTGGATTCAAATTAAAACTATTTAATCCGATGGATTAAAAAATATAAAGAAATATATTAGATACTATATACATTTAGTTTGCTCCGACTTCTTGGGCAGGCAATGCGCGGCTGATGGCCGACTTTTTTGTTACATAGGAAAATTCCACGCCTTGTTTAGATTTCTTCGAAAGTTCTTTTGAAACTGCGCCCCGAAGATAAGCCAACACTTTCGACACAGCTGCTGGATCCAACTCCGTAGCATCCGCTACCATTTCTGCACTGGCCAGCATCGTCTCCATATCATTTCCAGACTGAGATGCGTTAATACTATCCGAAGAAGGAAGGAGCCCCATTATTTCATTTTCCAGTAATGAATTTGTTTCAACATCAGTAAGATTCAATAAATCATCGAATTCAGAATCCACCGGTAAAGGGTCAATTGTGGCTGGTGAAAAGCTGAAATTTATATTGTCTAGATCGTCGGTGCTACAAGAACCCGATCGTTGTCTCTTACGATGTTCTATTTTTTCTGTTGGCTCGGATATTGGAGAAACTCCCGCATCGTCAAGAACAGTCAAAACGTTTTCCAGTTTCGATTGTAGCTCATCTACAACATCCTGTAAATAAGCAACTTGGGATCGAAGGGCTTGAACTTCAACTTGAGAAATAGGTCCATTTTGGTTCGCGTCTGATCGGGTTTTACGTCTTATTTCGCAAAGCAAATCAGGATGACCTTTTCGAAAGTTTTCATGGATAAAAGACCAAGCACCATTGTTCACATCAAGCTTCTTGAACCCATAAAAGTGAAGTTGCCGAACAAAAGTCTGCAAGTTCCCTTTGAAATGGTTCTTGAGAAAATCACCAAAGCGATCGTTGTCTTTCACGATGTAAGCTAGTCCGTCATCAGACCAGTCCGCTACATCTGCGGGTGAACTCTCTGATATCGTTTGCAATTTCTGGAGAAATGGAGGTAGCATCGTATGTCGTTTCATTGTAGGCCTCAACACTCTACACGTTAAGCTTCTGGAAACAACTTACCAAAAACTCTGTTGCCTCTATAGTTTAGACTAATGAGATCCTATTTACCAGTAGTTTAAAAAGATCCACAAGGTAGACTCTGAAACATCATTGTTCCTTCATGGGAACTTTCTTCGTTCTTTTGTGGTGACTCTAATTAATTGTGGTGACTGGAGAGGGTCAAAAAAAACTAAGATAAAAAAATCAGTAATGATGTTGGAAGATGATTGTGAGAGGAGCATACAACCGAGGTAATAGTTGTTTCCTGAATGCGCTGCTTCAAGCTCTTGCAGGGTGTAACTATGTGCTAGGTTTTATAGAAGATTCGGCTGTGGTACACGAGAAGATTGATTGTGTGATCACTCGCATGCTACAGGAGGCTTTGGTGGAATTGAAGCCTGCTTCCACAAAACTTCCTCCGTGTGATTTTTACCAGTTTTATAAAGTGATTGTATCAAAGGCCTTTGGCAATTCCTATGATCAACAGGATGCTGATGAATTGTTTTGTTTACTCCTGGAATCGATCGAAAATTCCAAAGCAGTTCAAAAATCTCTGAATCATTCAAGCGATGTTCTTGGAATATTGCTGGGAGAGAACGATGTGGTATCGGAATTTTACCCAAAGAATCCTTTCGGAGGCAGTTTTGTGAATCAAATGGTATGTATGACTTGCGGAGCTTCCTCGTCTCTAAACATAACATCATATCGAGTTATTCCCTTGCCGTTAACGGACATCAATGCCAACGCACTGGAAGACCTTCTATCTTCAATGACTGCGATAAATGTGGTACATGATGTTGAATGTTTTGGGTTCTGCAAAAAGCGTACGACTGTAAATAGGAAATGCTCGTTGGGAAGAATGCCACAAACTCTTTGTTTTCATCTCGGTAGATTGCATTTTGACCACACAACCGGGCGAGCTGTTAAACTAAACCATCATGTTAAATTTCCGTTAATTGCAAACTTTTCGAAGTACGGATTTAACGAAAATGCTCCTGATTTGTTGTTGAGTCGGATACCCGAGTTGGACATGAAAGTATCGAGTACTGTGATGGCATTTAGAAGGCGGTTGTTTGAGCTACGAAGCGTTATCGTGCATCATGGGGGAAACAATGGGGGTCATTTCACCGCATTTAGATGCGTGGGAGCCAATACTTGGTACTACATATCTGATGACCAAGTAGTTGCCGTTACAGTTGCACAAGTACTAGCCAGTCATGCATACATGCTCTTTTATGAACGACGTCTTCTATAGTAGGCTCATAAGAAGCAGCATCACAATTTTTCGATTTTCTTGAACTAACCAGTAACAAAGTATTTTTAAATGCTTTAGTGGCTACTTCATGGAAGGTGTTTTCATGCGACATAGTTGTCAAGTCGAGGGATGCAATTAATTACATCAGGAGATATATAATGTGAATTCAGCGATTCCACATAATGTTCCTGCTTCTGATTACCTCACGGATTGCCATCAGGCTCTTTTCTTTCAACAGTATACTCTTGTTTATTAAGAAACTAGCATTTCATGGCTTTTATTATCCACTACTTAAAGTGCTCTAAAAAACTCGATTTTTGTTGTACAATTTTATTATTGAATTCCAATAGATCCGTTGGACACATATTTCTAATATGAGAGTGTTCATTTCTGGCTTGGATGGGTATGTGGCCACCGTTCTCATCAAAAGATTACAAAAGGAGAAGAACGAGGAAGAAGAGGCTGTTGAGATTGTTGGAAGCCGTGAACCCTCAAGCTGCAATGCACTAGAAGGCTCATTTGAGAGCGCCTCGAGAAGTGAAGAGGAAACCTTATGCGAGCTAGCATGCTCGGCAGATGTAGTGGTACTCAATCTTTACGAGTCATTAAAAGAAGCAGCTATTGTAATCAAGGCGCTCAAGTCATCCAGCAAGGCCAAAAGTCTCATCCTGGTTTCTACCTTACTCACTTGGGGAAAAACTAGTCGTAGTGCAGACGAGGATTTTACCGAGGACGAATTTAATAGACGAAAACCTGCAACAGAATATCTGCTTCACAAAACCATAGAGTCTCAGGTACTTGCCTTAGCACATGATAGTCTCTCGACTACGGTACTTGCAACAGGCTTTTTGTATGGAGGCGGTGAAAACATCTTTCACGACATTTTTCGAAATGCGTGGCTAGGAAGGGAGTGTGTACTTCCAGGAAGTTGTGAAAATCGGTTACCTACTTTGCATGTGGACGACCTTTGCAAGGCCATTTGTGCCACGATTGAATCACCACCGTCGCATCAGTATGTAATAGCGGTTGACGAATCACATGATACACTGGAGACTATTGCTACTGCTGTATTCTCTGTACTTCAACCTGATCCTGAAATGGTGATTAATATTACCGAATTTCCGGAGGAGGAAGACGATGAGCATACCTGGAAAGCATTTGCGGTCAAGCCGGTGGTTTTAGATGATGAGGCCTCAACGGATATGATGCTCCAGCAACCATCATGGCACCAGCTGATGAGCGACCTTGCTTTTAATGCTAGTGAGAGCACCATACAAAGTTTAGTGTCTGATTGGACTTGTAAAGGTGGCATGGTGTCCGCCATGAACAGGGTGGTCGAGGAATTCAAAAAATATCGTGATCTTCGCACAATCAAGACGGTCGTGATGGGCCCTCCTTGCGCCGGTAAATCAGTCCTTGCAAAGATTTTAGTAGACGAGTACAAACTGCCTTGCGTTACTGTGGACCATTCCGTTGAATATGTCTTGGAACATATGTCAAAATGCCGAGAAATTCGAGCAGCCAAACTCGAAGAACACAATCGAGTCGAGAGTAAAACAGAAGAACAAGCGGAGGAGAGCGAAGAAAAGCAGGAGATTGAACAGGAGATTGAAAAGAAAGACACGATGGAAGTATTGGGTGATGCTATTGAACAATGTAACGGCATCTTGACTCCTCAACTTCAAGCTAAAGCCATTCGATGCAAACTTTTAAGTCCAGCTTGTTTGAATCAAGGTTATGTCCTCGATTGTTCTTTTGAATCTAGAGACCAGCTGAAGGACATTTTCGGATTGAATTCATCATACCCCGAAGAAGAATCAGAGGAAAAGACAGAGCAAGATGATGTTTTCATACTAGACACTCGTATTGCTGCTAGTACTGTCGTGAGTGTAGACACAGATGATGAAACTTTGCGTAATAGAGCAGTTGCCTGTGGGCGATTGGAATCTGAGTTTGAAGCAGTGCTAGCGGCTCACAGAAAGCACAATGACGATTCAATCCTTGACACCCCTCTCTCATTCTTTGAAACCATATGCAAAATTGAAACACTTGTTGTAGCTGATAGTCAGTCAGAAATGGATGATATCCGAATGTATTGCGAGAAAGCTGGCATGCCATTTAACTACCATCCAACACTCGAGGAAGTTCTCGAGAAAGAAGCGAAAGAAAGAGTAAGGAAGCTGGCGATAGAAGATGAAGAACGCCGTTCACGCATTGCTAATGAACAGGAGAGAAAATACGAGGAAGAAAAGCATGCCGTGGAGATGGAGACATTCAGAGAGAAGACTCAGCAGCATGAAGCACAAGTACTCGAAGCTAGGTCGGAGCCTTTGCGTAAGTACTTGATGGAACATGTGATGCCAGCTTTATCACAAGGACTTGTAAAAACTTGCAAAGAAAAGCCCGACGATCCGGTAGACTTTCTAGCAGAATTTTTGTTTAGTTTTCAAAACTAATACTAACTCAATCAGAAATTCAGAATCAATTATTTTCAAATACTATAGTATAAGTAGTGGATAGAAGCCATCAATAGGTGCATTCTTAAAAAACAAGAGATCTTATTCAAAGAAAACAGTCTGATGGCCTCCAATTTTAAATTTTTTTAGAAACAACGAGCCGCTTCGCAGCTCTCTTCGCGTGCCCAGTCCCGTTGTTCTATTCTAAAGACTCTAAAAAAATAACGCACGGTAGCCCCCCTGCAGAATGTCTTGCGTCCAATAATCATGGTATCATTCGTCTGCGACACTTGCCAAGAGACTGTCAAGAAAAACAAGGTGCAAAATCACTGTTTTAAATGCAGAGATTGCTGGGTTTTAAGTTGCGTTGATTGTGGAGTTCGTTTTCAAGGTGAAGAATATCAAGCTCACACATCTTGTCTTTCGGAGGCCGAAAAGTATCAAGGCGCCTTATTTCAACCAAAACTTGTCGATACTGCTGATCCCCAAACAAGATGGATGTATATTGTACAAGCTTGTTGTACGAATGATACCTCTAAAGTTGGTCCCGCTGCTCAGAAAGTAATGGAGCAATTGAGCGACTACGACAATGTGCCTAGGAAACAAGCAAAATTTAAGAACTTTTTGAATAATAGTTTTCGATTGCAGCATAACAGTCCCGTTGTAACTGAATTGTGGAATTTATTTCAAAAATCTTGGGATGATAATAAAAAACCCTCTGCGCCACCTCCTAGTAAAAAAGTAGTCGAAGAAACGAAGGATGAAAAGAAGGAAGATGATGGGGCTTGGCAAAAAAAAACTAGATCCATTTTGAAAAAGGCTGATTCAAACGAAATGAAGATTAAGACACTGAAATCCTTATTGGCAGAAAAAGAATTCAACGTTCAACGTAAAAACCTGAAAAGTTATTTAAGGAGCTGCCCTGGAAAGTTTTTGCTGAAAGAAAAAACTGTAAAACTTCTTATCAAATCTAAATAACTACTTTTTCCGTCGAATCATCAGTTGACGGCACATGCGTTGAAATGCGGCTTATCATGCTTCTTGTTCCATTCATCCTCCAATTCATTGTAAATCAAGGACCATTTCCCGAATGCAAACTTATCTCTCACTGTCACACTGGATCCTAAATCGTCGGGAGATGTATGAATTTTCAATACGAGATCCACCGTTTCCTCCCATAAATCAGGCGTCAGACCTTCGATGGGGTAGTTGGTGACGAGTGGATATCCATTTCCCTCCAACAGATGTACCGTTCCATTGACATCAATCATCCAATCAACACCAAATATATGCCATCGACCAGGAAATCTACTCAAAGATTTCTTCTGAGTGTCTGTAGTTTTAAATACATACACTGAAGCACGTTTCATATGATCCCTAATTTTACTAATGAAATCTTTTTCGAATCCGAGTTCCTTTTCTAACTCTTTCCCTAGATCTGTAAAATTCAAAAAATGGTCCTTGCTGTCCTGACCTTGTATATTGGTTATATGAGCTTTCCTGTCTTTTGTAGATGCAGTGGCATATTTGGTTTCAGATCGTCTGATAAACCCATCTGCATAAAATACCAACTGGGGATCCAGACTACCAACTAACAGATAAGATCTCAAATCAAACTTGTGACCATTCGTTATCGTAGCGGGACTTGAAATATACTCCATGATAATAGCGTTACGGGGATGTTGACAATTTCGTGCTTGTATTTGTACTTCTGATAAACCATTAAGAACTTTGATCCCAGACCCATGAAATGTATTACTTGGTTTGAATAGCCATAACTTGTCCGGGACGGCGCCAGCGAATTCTAATAACTGCCGACATTCGGATTTCGTATCGAGTCGAAATTGACGAGGTTGTAATCTCAAATCCGTGTCGTAGCTACAACCAGACCGGTTAGCCAGATTACGTCGACATTCAAGTTGAAGTATCTTACTACCTCCAATGCAACCACTAACTCCTATACTGTTTAGCATTTCTTTGCCACGTTTCAAAAGTGGAGGTACCGCACCTTTGGAGAATATCATGTTGACATTAAAATCCTTCATCTGTTCGTTGTGAGCCCAGCCTCGATTTTTAAGGGCTTTAAAAATAGGACTAAAGTTTTTGTCGCTGTTGTACCGTTTAAAAGTCGGTTTTTTAGGCAAAGATATTTGTTGCTCCAACTTCATCACCGTTCCATTGAAAAAACCATGGGGTGGTTCTCGCGTCGAGATCACTTCTATATTTGAAGACTTAAAATCCCCGGCTACTTCTTGGTCAAAAGCCTCCACAAATTCTTCGCCGCTGGCTTCAATTAAATCTTCAATTAAATCTTCACCACCGCTCTCATTAGCAATACTGTACGTGATAATCTCAGAATCGTTTATCATGTCATCAAACATCGAGTCAATAGCTCGGGTATCATTATGCAGAGGAAAAGGATTCCAGATAGATTCAGATATTGATTCAGACGTATCCTTTAGCCGAGGTCCTTCCTCTATCGAGATGCGGAAATGCACAACATCCACAAAAGAGGTAATTTGGAACACCATGAGGATCACACCCATAACAAAACAAGTGTATACAATGCAACTAAGAGCAGTGGAGCGCAGATCGCCGGGTCGCTTCAATCTCGAAGCTTTACTACCTCTCATGGTTTTACTGTTATCGACTTTATTGTTTGGACATTTCATCAGAGAGGACCCGACAGGGGACCGTACCGTCGTCACAAAATCAAGTTGCAGAGGGGGGCTCTTTTTAATGCGTTTTAACGCGTTGTAGAGACCGTTATAAGAAAAACCAGGTTTGATGGATAGTAAAGTGGACCAGCTGAAGGATATTGTACACCGAACATTGGAGGCCAAGGGTGTTCTTGGTACAATTAGAGCTCAACTCCGTGCTGCCGTGTTTACAGCGTTGGATGACCAGGAGAGATTGAGTGGAGTCTATCTTGAAAACCCACGTGTACAGGAGATTGGAAAAACGAATGAAGGAAAAATACTGGTGTCCTTGTTGTATGAGTATTTGGAGTTCTATGAGCTAGAGCGAACAATATCTGTCCTTGCTCCTGAGATAGGTATGGAACACAAGTCAGTCAAAGACAACCTCCGCAGGAGGCTCGTGAACCAACTAGAGCTCCCTGAAGAAACCGTTTTGAATCCTCGCCAACCTTTGTTATTACAACTATTACAAGAGCGTCTAGGTGCAGAGCACAGTCAAGATATGAAAAATTCACAGCTGCAAGTTCAGCTACCGGATGAAGAATCACCAAAACGACACAATCCATCTGATTTTGATAGTCCCCCATTAGTCCTCAATGTGTCATGGGAGGAGAAATCAATTGAAGGCAATATGTCAGATTCACAAGATGAAATACATTACGATGAAAAGGGTTCTCCTGCGGTTTTAGCTGCCCCGGTTGGATATCATCTTCGCGAGAACAATTCACAAGAGACTTCTCCCAATACCTTGAAAGGAGACCATACGAATACACAACCATACCATATTTCTGAAGATGATGACGACATAGAAGAAGATTTAGAGACTACCAGATCATCTATAAGAAGTGCATCAAGCAAAGACTCTCCAAGACGGAATCTATCACAAGCAGAGATTTTACGTAGCCCTTCTAGAAAGAGCGGATCAAGAAAAACAAGTGCCGACTTACAAAGTGAATTCGAATATGCTGAAGACACTCTTGATATATCCAAAAATAGTCTCCGATCTCCTGCCAAAATTTCTCCATCGTTAGAACAAGCCGCCGAAGATCTCTCAGAGGTTGAAGACGATGTAGAAGAAGTGTTTGAAGATGAAACGAGCAGATCGTCTACGAAGGTTGCATTAAGTATCAAGAGTGCGACGATCAAACGAAGCACTTCAAATTCGCACAGTGTATTTGAGAATGAAGAGCCATCAGGAGACGATGATGATGACATTCATGAAGCATCCGCTGCAAGTAGGTCCTCTAAGTTTTCGAATAAGACAGGTGGAAGTGTTTCATGGGATAGTCCTATGGGAATGAATATTGGAGGTCAGGGCTTTCACGCTCCTAATGAAAACGAAGATCTCTCAGAAATTGAAGATGATATAGAAGAAGTTCATGAAGAAGAAACGAGTAGATCGTCTAGAAATAGTGCATTAAGTAGTAAGAGTGCTTCTCACGGTGAACTAGAAGCAGCAGGTGCAAGTCGATCGTCTAAGAAGAGTGCGACGAGTAAACGAAGCGCTTCAAAGTCTCACAGTAAATTCGAGAATGAAGAGCCATCAGCAGACGATGAGGATGACATTCATGAAGTATCAGCTGCAAGTAGGTCCTCTAAGTTTTCCAATGAGACAGGTGG
>Ga0105054_10006278_pt1 | contig 16645 bp, 13 predicted proteins | sample BON02_FD_78091 | JGI IMG/M metagenome (GOLD analysis project Ga0105054, IMG submission 78091) | Freshwater microbial communities from Lake Bonney liftoff mats and glacier meltwater in Antarctica - BON-02 (megahit assembly) | ecosystem: Environmental > Aquatic > Freshwater > Ice > Glacier...
CTCGTCCGCCTCACCTGCCCGCTTTTCTTCGAACATGTCGGGGCGGGGACTATGTTTGTCGGGCGGATCCGGCTGCCCATGCCGTTCCGGCGCGTCCGGCTGGGCGCGAGGTGCCTTGTGGGCGACAGTGTGTTCTTTCAGACCGGTCGCGCCAGCGAGATCGTCATCGGCGACGATGTTAGCTTGAACACAGGGACTCATGTGGTGGCCGCCAGCAGTATCCGCATCGGAACTGGAACAGCCATTGGCGAGTACGTTTCCATCCGGGATCAGGATCACCGTTTCACATCGGAGAGGGGCGTCCGGGGGCAGGGGTTCGATATCGCGCCCATCGAGATCGGAGAAAACTGCTGGATCGGGCGTGGTGTCCATATCGGCCCAGGCAGCCGTATCGGACCGGGCTGTATCGTCGCCGCCAATTCCGTGGTACGGGGCACGTTTGGTCCCAACCTGCTGATTGCAGGCGCGCCGGCCCGCGCCCGCCGGCGGCTGGCGGAGGACGGGACAAGGCTACCTTTATAAATAGGCAAGGTGGTTTCTCGTGAACGCCAGACTTAGCAACGCGCACAATCCACTTCATAAAGGCAGCTCAATGCGCATCACGATCCTCACACGCCAGATCGGCCACTATCATGACGCCCGGTACCGCGGCGCCGCCTCCACCATCGAAGGCGTTGTCACGGTGCTTGCCACCATGGGACGCGCCAACTTCGACGAATTCGCAGCAACCGATCTGGGAAGCTATGCCCGGCTGGTGCTTTACGAGGACCGCGCGGCCTATGACACGGCCTTGCGCAAGGGGCTGCTGAAGGACGCGTTCACGCGGATGCTGGCCGAAAGCGCACCGGATGTGCTGGCCGTAGCAGGCTGGGCGAATGCGGAAAGCGCGATTGCGCTCCGTTGGGCGCGAGCCAATGGCATACCGACAGTAATGATGTCGGAGTCACAGGCTGACGATGCCGCGCGCCAGCCGGTTCGGGAGTGGGTGAAGGGCCGGCTGGTCAGGCAGGCGGATGCCGCTCTGGTCGGCGGACCGCCCCATGCCGACTACATCCGTACCCTGGGGATGCCCGAGGCCCGAATATTCCACGGATACAACGCAGTCGGAAACGCGCATTTCGAGGCCAGATCGGAGATGGCCCGCGCGCATGCCGAAGCCCTGCGCCGTCAACATGGCCTGCCTGGGCAATACCTGCTCGCCTCCGCGCGCTTCATCCGCAAGAAGAACCTCAACACGCTGATCGCGGCCCATGGCGAGGTCTTTGGCACGGGCGGGCCGGAGCTTGTCATCCTGGGCGACGGGGAGATGCGGTCGGAAATCGAGGCCGCGCGCGCCGCTCATCCCGCCCCGGAAAATGTGCACCTGCCCGGATACCGGGGCTATGACGACCTTCCGGTCTATTATGCGCTGTCTGACGGGTTCGTGCATGTGGCCAGTCATGAGCAATGGGGCCTTGTCATCAATGAAGCCATGGCCTGCGCTCTGCCCGTTGTCGCGTCTGAGCGGTGTGGTGCCACGCGCAGCGTCATCGAAGATGGTACAAACGGGATCGTGACGCGCGCCGATGGCCCTTCCATCGCCGCTGCCCTCGTGCGGTGGCGGGATCTGGGGCGGGAAGGACGCACGGCTATGGGCGCCGCGGCGCAGGCGACCATAGCCGATTGGGGACCACTCTGCTTCGGAACCGGATTGCGTGATGCCGCCGCAGCTGCCCGTGCTGCCTATCGTCGCCGCCCGGTCGGCCTCCTTGACCGGGCCCTGTTCTCAAGGATCGAATGCGCAGAAATCGCCCGGGTCTCTTGATGGGTCGGCCCTTGCGTGTTGCCATGGTCACCGGGTCGGTCTCGCGCCGGGCTGGCGGCCTATTCAACTCAGTGCGCGGCCTTTCTCTGGCGCTTGCGGAGCACGGGATTGATATCCGCGTTCACAGCCTGATAGACCGGGATACGGCCCGCGACCTGCAGGCTTGGGCCCCGCTGTACCCGGATGCCGCGCCCGCCTGGGGGCCGTCGGCGCTTGGATGGCGGCCGGGATTAGGACCTGCGCTGAAAGACGCGGACGTGATTCACCAACATGGAATTTGGCAAGGGGTCGGGCTCCCCGTTCTGGCGGCTGCGCGTGCGGGCCAGGCTACGATGATTTCTCCTAGGGGGATGCTGGATCCGTGGGCACTTGCCAATGCAGCCTGGAAGAAACGGTTGGTATGGCTGGCTTGGGAACGCGCCAACCTGACACGCGCAGCCTGCATCCACGCGTTGGCCGCAGCTGAATTCGACGCCGTGCGCGAGGTGCTGCCCAACGCCTCTATCGAGATCATTCCCAACGGGGTCGAGCTGGGCCCCGACCCGGCCCCGCGCCAGCTACCGGATGGGCGTCGCACTTGCATATTTCTGGGACGGATACACCCTAAGAAAGGGCTGGCGCGGCTGATAGATCACTGGGCCGAGCTCCCGCAGGATACGCGTGCCGCATGGCGGCTACAGATCGTCGGGCCGGACGAGGTTGGAGAACGCAAGAGCCTCGAAGCTCGTGCTGCCGGGCGCGGCCTTATCAGCGGAGATGAAATCTGCTTTCAAAGTCCCTTGTTGGGTGCCGCAAAAGCGACGGCCCTCGCGGCGGCTCATGCCTTTATACTGCCGAGCTATTCTGAGGGTCTTCCCATGAGCGTTCTGGAAGCTTGGGCAGCGGGGCTCCCGGTGCTGATGACCCGCGAATGCAACCTGAATGAAGGCTTTTCCGAAGGCGCCGCCCATGAAATCGGGGACAACCCCCGTGCTCTTGCGGACGGCCTTGCACGAGCAGACCTGCCGCGCATGGGGGATCTGGGGCGTGCACTCGTCACCGCCCAGTTCAGCTGGACAGCCATCGCCGCGCGCCACGCGGAGTTGTATCGCGCATTGGTCGAGCGGAAAGGCGCGCGGCTTGCCGCCCGCTGAGAGAGCCGACCCATACGCTTTGAAATCTACCCGCAGAATTGCAAGTTAACCCCGAAGACACGGTACAGCTGGCCCGCTGCCTGTAGGAATGAAGAGCGAAATTATGCGACAATCATGGATCGCCCTAGCAAAGACGCTCTATGCGGGCGGGCTGCGTTTCGCTACGACGCTAACAATGCTGGCCTTTGCAATCTTGGGTACGCGCCTGCTCGGACCGGAGACCCTTGGCAGCTACATTTCCGTCATGGCCGTCGCAACCATCGCCACGACTGCGCTTGGACTTGGCTTGCCGGCATTGCTAGGACGGGAAGTGGCGGCGGTCCGGGGCGGTGCCCCGGATGTATTGCTGGGACCGGTTGGGCAATGGCTGCTCATCTTAAATGTATTGGTTGCCCTCTGCGCCTTTGGCGCCTTTGCTCTGGGGCAAGGCATGTTAGCCTTAGCGCTGTTCTTTGTCGTCGTTGCCAATGGCGCGCAAACGCTTGCCATCGTCACCAACGGGTTTGAACGGGTGATGTTCGCTCAAACTGTGGGCGGGCTGATCCGGCCTGTGGCAACGCTCTGTTTTTTACCTCTCATGGTGTGGTTGATCGGCCCCACGGCCAGCGCACCACTATGGGCGCAATTGCTCGGCGCAGCGACCGCTTTGCTTATCCTGCTAGTGGGCTGGCGCGGGCCGGGACACATGGCAGCGATCACGCGGATGAAGATCGCCGGCGTCTGGTCGTCCAACCACCCGCATGCACTCCGGCAAGGGTTGGTCTACGCAGGGTCACAGACGCTCATCAACGCTTCCACGCAGATCGACGTCATCCTGTTGACGCTCCTCGCGCAACCCCGGGAAGTAGCGGCCTATTATGCGGTATCACGCGCCGGCATCGCCGTTTCCTTTTTTCTGGGCGCGGCAGGATCGATTGCCGCGCCGGGCCTCACACGTCTTTTGTCTTCAAGGGAACGGGGCGCAGCGCATGCATTAGCAACTCGCACCGCAAGAAACGGTGCCCTGCTGACTGGTATTGGGGGCCTTGGTGCAATTCTGTTTGCGAGTTTCTACTTGAGTCTCTATGCACCGGAATTCCAGAGTGACGTCTGGGGTATATATATATTGGCAGGGGTGTACATGGTGATTTCGTTCCTAGGGCCCGTTGAGTACTTTCTGCGCGCAGACGGGAGGGAAGCAATTATCATGCGCGTCTTTGCTGTATCCTGCGTATTGAACATTATTGTATCCGCGGCGCTTATTCCAAGCTTTGTTGTTTTGGGTGCAATCATTGGAACAGCCACACAGTTGATTGTCGGACATGTGACTCTTTATCTGTATATTCGGAAAAGGCTGAACATCCGCCTAGACTTATTTTCCCGCGTCAATGCCTGATACTGAAAACTCTAAATATCCCAAAGATTCGTCATGCTGTCAAAGTCGGGACGCCAAAATGAAAATTTCTCTTCTCGGATATCTCTACGGACTAGGAGGCATCCAGACCCACACCCGCACTCTAGCGTCGGAACTGGCCGCACGAGGTCACGATGTGCGTGCCTTGACGCCGCAAGCCATAGCCGATCATGGGGGCCCGCTGAATGCGGTGCCCGGCGTAGAAGTCATCACCTATGGTGGTGCCATGGATGCGGTCCGCGGGTTCGGGCTGCGCGGTTGGGCGGATGCCATCGTTGTCTGCGGAACAGGGCGAGCCGCGATGATCGGGGCCCTGCGTTCCGGGCGAAACTGCAAGAAAATCTTTTTCGAGGTCATGAGCGGGCGCCCGTCGGGCTTAAAGGATCCCCGCCGCATGGTCCACCTGGGCTTCGATGCCATCGTCGGGCAGGGAAAGCCGGTGGAAATGCGCTTCTGCAAGGAGTTTCGGTGGCACGGGCCTGCAACAACCATCCCTGCCCTGGGTGACCAGCTGGAGGTGGGTGACCGCGATCAGGCCGCCCCCTTGTCCGGCCCGGTCCGCATGGCCTATTTCGGCCGCTTAGCGGCACATAAGAACGTTGCACATCTTGTTGGGGAGTGGAAAAAATTTGCCCAGTTGGGCGACACGCTCGACGTATGGGGACACGGTGATCAAGAGGCGCCACTTCGGGCACAGATCGCGGCGGCGGGCCTTACCGATACGATCACACTCAAAGGCCGGTACCCGGACGGGAACGCCTATATCGATCTTCTGAAAAAGTATGACGTAACGCTGCTTCCCACTGTGGGCGAAGAGGGCGCACCCCTCGTACTACTTGAATCTATGGCCTGCGGCGTGCCGTTCGTAGCCAATGGCATGGGCGGCATACCGGATTATGCCAACCCGGATAGCGCCATCACGAGCGGCGATATCGAGGAATTCACCCCGGCCGTCCAAGACATCCTCGCACGTGTCCGCGCCGGGACAATAGACCGTGTGCGACTTCAAGGGCACTATCGTTCCACATTCTCTACCCCCGTCCTCGCCGACAGATGGGAAACCTTCATGTCTGACACCATTACTAGAAAGGCCCCCACCCCATGACAAAAACGGCTCTCATCACCGGCATTACGGGGCAGGACGGCTCCTATCTTACCGACCTTCTGCTGGCTAAAGGATATATGGTCCATGGCGTGGTGCGCCGCGGTTCGATGACGGAGCGGCCTCGGCTGGACCACATAGCCCTAAACGCACCGGAGAGGTCCCGGCTGCATCTGCATTATGCAGATATCAACGATCCAACCACCCTTCGACGCATCGTCAAGAGCGCGCGCCCGGATGAGCTGTATCACTTGGCCGGCCAAAGCCATGTCGGTGCAAGCTTTGATATACCGGAATCCACGGCTGAATTAACGGCGATGGGGACGCTGAGGATTCTGGAAATTGTGCGCGATTGCGAGCATCCGATCCGGATGCTGAATGTGGGCAGCTCCGAGATCTTCGGACGCCCTGATCATGCGCCCCAGACATTGACGACCCCCATGGTTCCCGTCTCTCCCTATGGCGCGTCAAAAGCATTTGCCGTCAATGCGGTGCGAATCTGGCGTGAAGCGTTCGGTGTCTTCGCCGTTAACGCCATTTGCTACAACCACGAGAGTCCACGCCGAGGGCTGTCCTTCGTGACGCGCAAGATTGCCCGTGGCGTGGCCCGTATCGCGGCCGGCGACACGGTGCCGATTGCGCTTGGAAGTCTCGATGTGGCTCGGGACTGGGGCTACGCGCCCGAGTACGTCGAGGCTATGTGGCGTATGTTGCAGACAGACACCCCGACGGACCTGATCCTTGCAACGGGTCAGGCGACCACATTACAGGCCTTTCTTGCCTCCGCTTTCGAAACTGTTGGTCTGGACTGGAAGGACCATGTAGTCAGCGATCCCCGGTTCGTACGCCCCTCCGAACCCGTGCAGCTTTTCGGAGATACGTCAGAGGCGGCCACTCACATAGACTGGCGCGCCAAGGTTGTCGGCACCGATGTTGCAAAGCTGATGGTGCGTGCAGAACTGTGACAGGTCAGGTGTTTGATCCCGCGGTTTGATGGTGTGATCCTTTTGCAGGAATGGAAGGAAGCCCTATGGGACGGAGCAGGGCAAGACTATCGTGGCGGGCAATGCGCACCTTCATGGCATGACAGCACTCCCCGAGCCGGAGAGTAGCGGTGCCCGGCTGGCCGTAATCCTCGACCGTCCAGCGATCACCCCTGCCGGGCGACTAAGCCGGCTACCGCACACAAACCCAGGCAAAGGCGGAAGTGCGCCTTGTCATGGGAGAACGGGCGTTACACGCCTTCGAGGCGGGGCGGGATGAGCCCAACGAGACCGTAAAGGATTTGCGCGACATGGGCAGAAGATCGTGGACCTCCCTGCGATTACGCATACACCGTTGTTAACAAATGACCGAAGGCCATGACCCGCACACAAATGACCGATAACACCGTCTCTCAGCTCCTACCGGTTACGGTGGCCGTCCCCGTCAGGAACGAGGAGGCCAACCTGTCGCGTTGCCTCGAGCGGCTGGAACGATTTGCAGAAATCGTCGTCATCGACAGCGGCTCGACGGACAGGACGCGGGAAATCGCTGAAGGTTTTGGGGCGCGTGTCGTCGATTTCCGCTGGGACGGAAAATACCCCAAGAAGAGGAATTGGTTCCTTCTGAATGCCCCACCGCAACAGCCCTGGGTGCTGTTTCTGGATGCAGATGAATTCGTGGACGAGGCTTTTTGTGATGCTCTGGCCGCGGCCATAGCTCAGGGTCACATGAATGCCTACTGGCTCAACTACACCAACTACTTTCTCGGAAAGCCCCTGCGTCATGGGCTGGCGCAGCGCAAGCTGGCTCTGTTTCGCACAGGCAAGGCGCTCTACGAGAAGATAGAAGAGGATGGCTGGAGCCAGCTCGATATGGAGATCCACGAGCATCCCATCGTTGAGGGCGGCGTAGGAGACATCCCGGCACCGATCGACCATCGCGATTACAAAGGACTGGGTAAGTTCATCGAGAAGCATCGAGATTATGCTCTCTGGGAGGCGCGTCGCTATAATAAACTGCAGGAGCTCGTATCAGACGCGCAGCACTTCACGGCTCGCCAACGCTTTAAATACCGTCACCTCGCGAAATGGTGGTATCCGGGGCTTTACTTCACCTTTACCTACTTCGTGAAGCTTGGATTTCTGGATGGCAGCGCTGGTTATCACTATGCTTCCTACAAAGCGTGGTATTTCCAGACCATTCGGCTGCTTATTCAAGAAAACGCCGCACATCCGACCACTTTAAATGATCAAACAAGGAGCTGAATTTGGCCCGCATCTATGACAGCAGAAAACGCATTCTTATTACTGGAGGTGCCGGTTTCCTCGGATCGCATCTGACAGACCGCTTACTTGAGCAAGGCCACGAGGTGATCTGTGCTGATAATCTTTTCACGGGAACAAAGCGCAACATCGATCACTTGCACAATCACCCACGTTTCGAGTTCATGCGGCATGATGTGACGTTTCCACTCTATGTTGAGGTCGACGAGATCTACAACTTGGCCTGTCCCGCCTCTCCCGTTCACTATCAGCACGACCCGGTTCAGACCACGAAGACCTCGGTGCACGGGGCCATCAACGTCCTCGGTCTCGCAAAACGACTGAAGTGCAAGGTTTTCCAAGCATCAACCAGCGAGGTTTATGGCGACCCTGCGGTTCATCCTCAGCCAGAGTCATATTGGGGCAACGTTAATCCGATTGGCCCACGCTCCTGCTATGACGAGGGCAAAAGATGCGCCGAGACCCTGTTTTTCGATTATCATCGGCAGCATGGTCTCGAAATCAAGGTAGCGCGAATTTTCAACACCTATGGGCCACGCATGCATCATGCTGACGGACGCGTGGTGTCCAACTTCATCGTGCAGGCGCTGCGCGGTGAGCCAATCACCATTTACGGGGACGGGTCGCAAACACGGTCGTTCTGCTACGTTGATGATCTGGTCGAGGGTTTCATCAGGCTGATGGAAAGCGACGCTTCCGTGACCGGCCCCGTGAACCTCGGCAATCCCGGCGAATTCACCATGGTGGAGTTGGCGGAAAAAGTTGTCAAAATGACAGGATCATCCTCGCAGATTGTGTTCCAAGACCTGCCGCAGGATGATCCCAAGCAGCGTCGTCCCGATATCTCTCTGGCCAAAGAGGTTTTGGACTGGGAACCTACTATCGCTCTAGACCAGGGACTTGATTGGACTGTGGGCTATTTCCAGAAATTGCTTCAAGACATATTACGAACCTGAGCCATTCGAACAAATGTCAGTTTAAACGTGTTGGAACTTTGGAACATCATGAACCCACAGCAAACGTCTACTGTATCCACCCTTTAACCTGCCGCACGAAAGATCAGCAAAATTTTCATTCGGCGACGTACATCCGCGACCGGATCAGGAACTTCTTATCGATCACCAGCCGCCCTGCAGAGCCTGTGGCTGATAAAATTGTCAACTGACAGGTGTGTCGATGCCCTCGGAGGTATTCAGCGCCAGAAACGCAAAAAGCCCCACCCGGCGCGAACCGAGTGGGGCTTTCATCATTTGAAAATCAATACATTAGGATCGCGGTATCTGCGTTGCGGTTCCTGATCCGCCAATACCACCCGGGGAAGATGATCGTGCTTGCGCTGATGCCATATCTTGAAGAGCCTGCAAAACCCCATGCGCTTGCGTTTGATGAAACCTCGACGTTGATGGTGGTGGACGATGTCGTCATGAAGGTGAACAGGACCGGGCGACCAAAGGTGTTCTGATGAACCGTGTCCCGTCCGGTTGGCCAGCCTTGGTAATTGTAACCCCAACCGAAGCCTTTCGCGTTCATGTGATCTTGCGCACGCAGAGCCGTGATTAGCTTTGCGTTTGACGATCCAGCTCGGGCCTCGGCCTGTGACGCGATATCGGCTGCGAGGGTCCGGTTGGCACCGAGGTCACCGCCACCAATCAGGCCGGTGCCCGTTGCGATCTGGCGTGCCACCTCGGCTTTTGCGGTCAGCGCGGTTTGCTGCGGGCCAGAGACTGGCTTGGCTTGATCGGAGGTGTTGTCGACATTGCCAAGGCCAACATCGCCCCGGCTGAGGACCACGTCACCCGCCCGCCCCGCGACGGTGCGCACTGCCCCGAGGTCGATGATGGTGAACGTCCCGTTGCCGTTGTCGCGTTTGAGATAGAGCTTTCCGTCACGGGTGTTGATAGCCAGCTCGCCAAGGTCGATCTGCGCCGTTGTTGGCACCTTTCCGGGCACGGCGGAGCGTTTGCTGAGCAGCTTTGACGTCATGGTCCCACGGCCTCCTGGGCTTCGGCAAATGCGATAACCTCCGTTGGAGTGCCATCGATGGCGTCCTGCGCCGCGGCGCGCTCGGCATCGTCCTGCACAACCGCTGGGTTTGGCACCATTATCGTCCCGGTCTGATCGCCTGTCGTATCGTCATAAACCGGTTGCTCGATCTCTGCAGGAAGCGGGTAGATCGCGCCCTGCACGACCACGGCCTCCATCACCGGCTCGCCAGTATCCTCGTCGAACACGGGCTGGCCCTGTTCATCAATCGCCTGCTGCTCTTCGGTCACTTCCGGTCGCCCGTCGGCCAGCCGGTAGCGCGCCAGACGTACCTGCGCCGCCCGGTAAGCCACGAGCTGGTGGTTGAACAGGTTGTTTTTGCCGTTGCCGAAGTTGTCGGCTTCCCAGCCCAGAGCAAACGCCTCGTATGAGACGTGCCCCAGCGCCTGCACCACATCCAAGAGCCTGGCGGGCAAATTGTCGTGCGGGATAACCCGCAACAATTCCTCATCACCCCTGCGCGCGCCCGCCAGAGCGAGATCAGACGCGACATAGGACATGCCGCGTTTGGTGGCCTGCCGTACGCTCAGGGGCGCATCGCCCTTCTGGATGAATACCGTCATGGATCAGACCTCCCGCACGCAGATTACGCCCACATCCACCGTGGCTGGAGCCACCGCGAAAACCAGCGAATAGATGAACCCGTCGTAGCTGACGGCATAGTCCTCGCCCGTGCCGGGGCGTTTTAGCGCGCCGTCCACATAGACGAACTTGGGCTTCCACCCCCGCGGCAGCGCGAAGGTGGTCTGGGCTCCGGTGCCGGAAAACCAGAAGGCCTCCTGCGCGATGCCCGATGCGACCTTCGCCCTGAGCATTGCAAGTTCTTCACGAAGGTTCAGGGCCGGTTTCTCGATGTTCACAGTCATGGATTTATTGCTCCGCGATCATGCCACCCACCGCCGAGATCGCGGTCGTGACGGGGGTTTCGGTGTTGGCCACGCATATGAGGCCGTCGAAGGTAGAACGACCCGCTGAAGTCCCGACATGCAGCAGGTTAGTCTTGGGGTCATGCGCTAGCGCTGTCACGGCATCCGAAGTGCCAAACAGCGTGCATTGCGCCCCCGGCATGAACAGCTTCCGCTCGTCCTCGTAGATTTTGGCAATTTGGTCGGCGGTGGGGGCTGTTTGGGACACCCGCAACAGGCTGAGAGAGCCGAAGAACTGGTCTCCGGAAGCAATGTTGAACTCATTGCCGATCATGAGCGTGTAACCGTCGCCGCCGACAACGTGAGCAGACGCAACGCTATGGAGAGCTTGCCCGTTGATGTAGATGGTCGCAACGCCATTGCGGCGCACCACGGCCAGATGATGAAACCGGGTGCTGCCAGATGCAAACGGGGTGTAGGCCATCTGGGTGCTGGCGTATACGCCGACCCCGGTTGTCCCGGCTTTAAACGAAAGTTTGTTGCCTGAGGTGCCGTTGCCGATGGCGCAGATTGCACCGAACGAGCCGGTCATCTTGGCCCATGTCATGATGCAGAAGTCGCCTGTTCCGATGCTGAAGCCGTTGGTTGGGCCGCTTTCCAAGTAATCGCTGTCGCTGAACCCCGAATACGCCACCAACTCCGCACCGTCGGCCACCGGGCTGCGCGTGATGGTGCCGTTGACGATCAGGCCCTTGTTGTTCACCGAACGGTCTGCATCAGCGAGCTTGATGGAAACGTTGTCCACACCGGTTTGTCCGAGGTATCCTGCACGCTCGAAACGGACCGTCGGGTTGGTGGTTGATGCAACGAACAAAACGGTAAATTCGCCGACGCCATAATTGGTGTTGCCAATGCCCGACACATAGCAAGTCTCGATGGAGATGGTGAACCGAAGCTCGTAGGTTCTGCCTACCGTGAGGCCCGAAAACGTCTGAGCAATCCGCCCGCGATTGGAAACGTCGGTCCCGGTTATAACCGCGACCCCGGAAGATACATCGACACTTCCCGTCCCGATGCTCTCATCTACCCAGCCAGTCAGGTCATTCGTCGCAAAGTCACCATTCGTCACCAACTCACCGCTACCAACCAAGTCAGTGTCGTCGGTGTCGCTCAGGAAGGCCCCCTTGATGTCGCCCAGCATCCAGCCGGAATTGAACACAGAGCCGACTTTTGCCATCAAGCCCTTGTTTTTGTTAGCTGCGACTGCCTCCCCGCGCTCGTAGAGAAACACCCCGGTTGACGGCGTGATGGTATTTGACATCGCAAAGCTGTTTCCGCCGAGGTTCGCATAGCGCGTAGATGGCGATATTGCCTGCGGGCCTCTAGGGTAGTCGTCTCCTATCGCGTCCTCTCGGCGCACAAGTTCCGTAAACGCCCAGCCTGAAACAACTTCGCCGATTTTATCGGTAATCATCCAATTGTGCGGCGTCTGCGCATGACACCAAACAAGGCTCGTCTCGGCAAATGCAACGCGTACCACGCCGGACGTCGCAGAGCTGTTTGCGACGGTCCCATCGTGCTTGATAATTGAGCAGCCCCCATCTGTCGCCACTGCAATAGTAGGCACAGGAAGCCTAGTCGCAAGGTCAATCGGGGCGTCGGGAAGCACAGTGATAGCGAGATCGTTCACTCTGGGGCTTGCGAGTGCGTAAAGGTTCCCGGAGATGGCCAGCGGCCCGTTTATTCCAGAAATGAGTGGAACGTGTAGGCCGCGCTTCCCCCCGCCATCGTTTTGTGTGTTCACGAGAAATGTGTCGGCCGCGAAGTCTAGAACATAAATGCCGAGAGCAGAAATGCCTGAGCTGAAGTTCATGCCATAAGCGATTTTTGCTTGGCCGGCTGCGACGCAGTCCAGACCAGCATATCCGTCCCAAAAATATACTCCATCGGGCAGGACTTTCCACATCGGCAGAGCCGGGTCGTCGCCATCATAAATCGTGACGCGGTTTGTCTCCGCCACGATGACAGCCACCGCCGGGAACTCGCGCCGCGCGCCACGGGTGGCCGTGTTGAGCGGCTCGTTGAACCAGCTCGTGTGCTGGCACCGCTTGCGCCATGCACCGCCGTCGCTGTCGAGGCTCGTGTCGTAGACGAACACGTCCACTGCAGTCACGGCCTTCTCCGCGAGGATCGCGCTGATGCCCTGATAGGTCACGCCTGCCTTCACGGTCGCAAGATGGGTGGCGGCGGTCGCAGCGTGCGTGGCGGCCTCGTCCCGGGCCGCCTCGGTCGCAGCCTGCTCGACCTGCGTGGCATCGACCGCCTCATTGGCCTGCGCCACCTTTGCGTCGAGCTGCGCCTTTGTGACGTTCGCCTCACCGGCCAGTTGGTCGACCGATGTGGTCAGCTTCGAGCTCGAGCTCATCAGGGTCACGTCTTGGTCCTCGATGTGGGGAGATGGGTTGGGGGCGGCAGAGCGCGGTCAGCGCCGCCCCGCCCGGATTATTCTTCGACGACCATGCCGCCAGCGGCCGCGATGGCCACGCCGACTGGCACCGTCGTGTTCGCCACCCGGCGCAGTCCTTGGAACACCGACCTGCCCGCCGACGTGCCGACGTGCAGGAGCCCGGTGTCCGGATCGTGCGCGAGGGCCGTCACCGCGTCCGACGCGCCGTAAAGGGTGCAGGCGGCGTTCTCTTGGAACAGCGCCTTCTCGTCCTCGTAGATGCGGCGGATTTGGTCTGCGGTGGGTGCGGTGGCGCCGATGCGGAACAACGAAAGCCGCGTGCTTGCACACGGGTAATCCTCGCCTCGGCGACCGATGAACAGGTTATCTGACCCTGCATGGTTATAGTTGTTCGCATCGGCCTTCGATTGAACAAGCCGGCCATTCAGATAGGCCGATCCGACCCCGCCTGTCCGAGTGTAAACAATATGCTGCCATCTGCCGCTCGGGAGAGTGCCGAAGGAGACCTGATTGCCGCCGGCATTCGACACCCAAGAAAGCGCCCCGCCAATGATTTGGAGCTCAAAGTAGGGAGAGAGGTTCTTGCCGAGCTCGTTTTTCGCCAGCGGAACTTGGATGTTCGGCGCGCCAGACGTCCACTCGAGCCACCCCATAACGCAGAAATCGCCGGTCCCAAAGTCCAGCGCCGAGCTGTAGGGTTGGAAAAGGTAGTCGGAAACGCTCGGGAATGGGCCGTATCCGACCAGCTCCGCCCCCGTCGCGACCGGCGCCCGGGTGATGGTGCCGTTGACCGTCAGACTTCCGTTCCCGACAGACCTGTCCGCGACCACCTCTCGAACCGCAACATCGCGGACATCGATGCGCGCCCCAGCGTTTCCGGCTGCGACGGACAGGGAGGTCGACACCCGGACGCTCGTCACGCCTGCGGGGAACTGCGTTAGCGTTTTACGGGTGACGGTAGCCCCGGCCGCCACAGTCTGACCCACTCCGCCGATATACGGGCTGATGGCGCCGCCGGGTGTGCCGGTCGTGGAAAGGCGGATGTAGGTCTGGCGCGAAACGATGTCGGGGTTCGACAGGAGCATCTCGATCTCATAAATCGCGCCGGGGCGAACCGAGATGATCTCGGAGTAAGAGTTGGGATCAGGGTTGCCATCGCTTTCAAGCCGCATCGCACCGGACACCCAAGCGGTGGCTTGGTTCACGGTCCAGCTCGAAAGGTCGCTTTCGAACGATCCGTTCGCGAGCAGTTGCGCCCCGACGAGATCGGTGTCGTCCGTATCTGCAAGGAAGGCCCCGCGGATCGCGCCGGGCAGCCAGCCGGTGCTGAAATCCTTGTGGATCATCGCGGCCATGCCGCTTCCCTGCTGGTTTGGGGTTTCAGACAGCAAGGTGATGCCGCCGAAACGGGTATCCTGAAAGCCTCGCACGATCGCGAATTCATCATGAGAAGCCGCAAGCCGTCGGACATAAAAGTCCGAAGATGATGCGACAGGAGCCAGCCTTGGGAACGATGCAACATTATAAACCCTGCCACCCCAGTTTTGCGGGGCACCGAACGGCTTGTCTATGTCGGCTCGGGGCAACGCGTCCAAGACGATGAGGCTGGCATGTTGCCCACCAGACCAACTGTGCGAAACGATGAGGCGACCATCATCGGAAAAGTCCACCTCGAAACAGGCGTAACCGCCAGCCCCAGACGTGGCGAGCAAATCGACGATTAGTCCGTCGTTGTGAATGATGGAAAGGCCGCCGTTCGGCTGGCCAGCCTGGCCACACGCCACAGCAATCGTGGGCACCGAGAGTCCAGTCGTCGTGGAGATAGGCGCATCGGGCAGGACGGTCATCGCGACGTCGTTGACGATGGCGTTGAGGATACGCTGCGACGAGATTACCGGCGTAGTGACGGCTTCGTTGCGCCGAGAAACAGGGATGCCGCCAGTGTGCGTATCGGAAGAATAACGGGACATGCTATCTGCGAGGAGGTCCATAAGGACAACGCCGCCCTGACCGTCCGTGCCGACACCAAGGCACACGATCCCGTTCAGCGCGCGCAAAGAGGTTGCCGACCGGCCGCCGCGCCAAATCTGCGGAGTTGCCGCAGCAGCAGACGGGGTGAAAACCATCCACATCGGCAGCGTCGGATCATCGCCGTCGTAGATCTTGACCGTCTGGCTCTCGGCGACAATGACGGCCACCGTAGGGAACTCTCGCCGCGATCCTCTTATTGCGGTATTAAGCGGCTCGCGATACCAACTGGTCCCGGCGCAACGATGCCGCCACGCGCCCCCGTCGCTGTCCTTCGAGGTGTCGTAGATGAACACGTCGACCGCCGTGACGGCCTTTGAAACGGCCACCGCGGTCAGGTCCTGATAGGCGACGGCGGACGCGGCAGACTGGGCGGCTGTATAGGCGGCATCCTTGAAGGCCCCCGCCTGATCCCGCGCGGACAGAGTGTTCGCCTTGGCGGCCTTCGCCTGCGCGGTGGCAGACTGCGCGTCAACGACGGAGGCATCGAGGGTGGCTTTCTTCGTGGCGACGGCGGCCTTGAGCTGGTCCACCGAGGTCGCGAGGGCGTCCACTTGCTGTTCAACGGTCATTGGCGGGGCTCCTTACGAGAAGGCGACGGCGGACACATACCGCGTCTGCGAATTGATGAAGGCGGTCGCCATTTCGAGCATGGCGGTCTGGATGTCGGTGAGCGATCCGGCGGCGTTCTCAACGGTGACGATGTTGTTGGCCACCACCTGGATTTCCTCAGAGAGCGGGGCAACCACGGCGGCAGCACCCGATGCTGTGACGGCACTGGCGGCGGCATTGGCCTCGCTTTGAGCCGCCGCCTGCTCGGAGCCGAGGGCGGCAACCTTCGAGGCGGCGGCAACCTGTTCCGACGCAGCAGCATTGGCCTTTGAAGTGCTGGACTGCGTGGCGGATGCCGCGGCGTCGATCTTGCTTTGCGCGGCCTGCGATGCGCTGACCTCAGCAGCATCTTCCGAGCCCTTGGCATTGCCAGCTGACACAAAGGCTTCGGACGCCTTGGCCACAGAAGTGGTCGCAGCATTTTGTGCCGCAGTCAGCTGGGTGCCAAATGTCGCGAGTTGCGCCTGGCCAGACTCAATCGCTTCCTGCGCCGCGATCATCTGGTCATAGGTCGCGTAGGCCGGCAGGTCCGCATAGGCGGTCAGGCCATCGCCGACCTTGTTGATCCCGGTGTCGATTTCAAAGCCGAGCTCGCCTTCGTCGAGGATCGGGTTCGCCGCGGCCCATTCGGCCGCCGTTCCCCGGCGCAGTTGGATTTTTGCAAATACGGTGCTCATGAGGTCTCTCCTGCGCTGCGCCCGTCAATCGTGCGCAAAGTCGGGTCTGTGACAGGGCCGCCGCAGTCGATCACGGCAAGGCCAGTGTAGTCGGTGTGCGGCCCCCCGCCGTCGAGGGTTTGCGGGACATAGGGCGGATTCAACCGGTCGTCGCAACACTTCAACTTTGGAGGTGTAGATGACAAAAACAGGCAGACGAAAATCCGAACGGTCCACGCGGGCCAAATTATTCTCGCCAGGGCGACCGCCTGTC
>Ga0105054_10006279_pt1 | contig 16643 bp, 13 predicted proteins | sample BON02_FD_78091 | JGI IMG/M metagenome (GOLD analysis project Ga0105054, IMG submission 78091) | Freshwater microbial communities from Lake Bonney liftoff mats and glacier meltwater in Antarctica - BON-02 (megahit assembly) | ecosystem: Environmental > Aquatic > Freshwater > Ice > Glacier...
ATCTCGATCGCCCCGGCATAATCCGGGCAGGCAGCAATAAACGCCTCCACAGCAATAATCGCTGCGGCAAGCCCGCCCTTCATGTCACAGGCCCCCCGGCCATAGATCCGGCCGTCGATCAGCGCGCCGCCAAACGGGTCCACCGTCCAGCCATGGCCAACCTCGACCACATCGGTATGGGCGTTGAAATGCACGCAATCCCCGGGACGCACCCCTTCGCGGCGGGCCACGATATTCCAGCGGGGATATTCATCCGTATCCCCCGGCGCACCCACCGCACGGATCATCTCCGTCACAAATCCGGCCTTGCGCAGCCTGCGCTCCAGATATTCGCAGATCTCGCGATACTGCGCCCCCGGCGGATTGAGCGTCGGGATCCGGATCAGACCTTGCGTCAACGCAATCAGATCATCGCGCCGCGCGACAACTTCAGCCATCAAATGGGCGATCTGCGCAGACTCTGACATCAGGACTCCTGTTGCTCACCCCGTCACTCTCCACCCTGCGCCAACCGTGTGCAAGTGCTTACGGTGTCACAGAAACACCCGTTCGACAAACCACCACGCCCCCATAACCGCAATCGCGACCGACGCCGGAATAGCCACCAGACGGCGATACCAGGGCTGCGGGCCAAACCAATACCCGACCAGCGCAAAGGCCACCGCGATCACCGCCAGTTGTCCCAGTTCCACCCCGATATTGAACCCAATTAGCGCGGGAATGAACGCGCCCTCCGGCAAACCAAACGCGCCCAGGACCGAGGCAAAGCCCAGCCCGTGCAACAATCCGAACCCGAACACCACAAACGGTCGCCAGCGGCTCAACCCGTCGGTCAGGATATTCTCCACCGCCACAAACACGATCGAGGCGGCAATCAGCGGCTCGACGATACTGGCGGGCACCGACACATATCCCAGCGCCGCCAGCGCCAGCGTGATCGTATGCGCCACGGTAAAGGCCGACACCTGCCACAGCAGCGGATGCAACCGGGTCGAAAGAAAAAACAGGCCCAGCACGAACAGAATATGATCGAGGCCCTTGGGCACGATATGGTCAAACCCGACCGGAATATAATTCACGAACGTCTGCCACAGCCCCGCCTGATCGCCGCCCGTCAACCGGATCGGCTCACTGACAGCCCCCGCCTCCAGATAGCCGTCATAAGGCGCATCGACCCCGATCTGGCGCAGCACCAGCGTGCCAAACCCGGCGTCCCAGCCCACGCGCACCGTCTTCGCCCCCGGCGGCAGCGCCACAAAGAACCGCAACACCGAATTGCGCACCACCTCCGAATCGCCCACGGGCGGCACCTCGACCGACAGGAATGTCGGGATCAGGCGCAGGTCATCGGCGCGAATGTCGATCCGGCCCGCCATCTGCGGCCAGAACCTGTTGAACGCATCGACAAACGCCGCCGGTTCCAGCGCGCGCAAACTGTCGTAATCCGCAGCTTGTGGTGCGGCATTGGTATCGGTGACAGCCGTCAAATCGATCCCGGCAATAAAACTCTCCAGATTGGCCTGCACCTCAAAGGTCAGGATACCCTCGGCTTCCGCCATATCCGCAATCGAGGGAAACACCTCATGCGCGCGCAGCGGAGCGGACCACAGCAACATTGTGATCAGCAGGGCGAGCAGACTTGACATTGCCCAACCCAGCCGCACCCTTGCACCCGCAACGGGGGATTTCATCATGCGCGCCATTTCACTCTGCCTTCTTCTCGGTCTTGCCGCCTGGACCGGACCGGCCATCGCGCATGAATTCTGGATCGAACCACTGGACTACCAGATTGACCCCGACGCTAACCTCGAAGGACACATTGTCAACGGGCAGCATTTCGCCGGGACCGAGATCGCCTATTTCCCACAGCGGTTTTCCCGTTTCGATGTGATCCTCGGTGACCAGACCGCAGCTGTCACCGGGCGCAGCGGCGACCGGCCCGCACTCACCGCCGCGCCCTTGGGCGACGGCTTGCATATCATCGCCTATGTCGCGACCCAGTCGCTCGTCACCTATGACGATTACGCCGCCTTTGACCGTTTCGTCACCCACAAGGATTTTCAGGGCGTCCGCGAAGCGCATCTCTTGCGCGCCCTGCCCGAAACCGGTTTTGTCGAGGCTTATACCCGCTATGTGAAATCCCTGATCGGCGTCGGCTCCGCTGCGGGCGAGGACAGCTATCTCGGCCTGCCGATTGAAATCGTGGCGCTCGACAACCCCTATACCGCCGATGTCGGCGCCGGTTTGCGGGTGCAGGTCCATGAGGGCGACGGGCTGCGCGGCTATGGACAAGTTGAACTTTTTGACAAGGCAGCGGACGGCACTGTCACGATCACGCTGCACCGGACCGATGCAGACGGGATCGCGTTGCTGCCGGTCATCGCGGGACATTCCTATCTGATCGATGCGGTGCTGTTGCGCGAACCCGCTCCCGGTCCCGCCATCAATTCCGGCGCTGTCTGGGAAAGCCTCTGGGCCTCGCTCACCTTCGCCATTCCCGAATAAAAAACCGCAATTTCACCCCGCTGGAATACCGTTAGAATACCGACGTAAAACCGCAGTCGAATCTTCGGTTAACCTTTGCGCCCGGCGGTGCCGATTGACGCTGCGGGCAGGCTGCGCCATGACAGCGCCATGAGCCAGAAACCCGACATCATCTGCATAGGTTCGGTCCTCTGGGACCAGATCGGCCGCACCGCCAGCCATATGCGTCTGGGTGCCGATGTGCCCGGCCGGATCACCCGCCTGCCCGGCGGTGTCGCGATGAATATCGCCATGACCCTGCGGCGTTTCGGCATGTCCCCGGCGCTGCTGACCGCCATCGGACGCGACCCCGAAGGCGATGCGCTGGTGACAGAAGCGGCCCGCATGGGACTGATTACTAACCACATTTACCGTTCTGACGATCTGCCCACCGATGTCTATATGGCCATAGAAGGCGCCAATGGCCTGATCGCCGCCATCGCCGATGCGCATTCCCTCGAACAGGCCGGCGCCAAGATTCTGCGCCCCTTGGCCGATGGTCCGCTCGGCACTGCTGCATCGCCTTGGTCCGGTCCTGTCGCACTCGACGGCAACCTGATGCCCGAACTGCTGCAGGACATCGCCCAATCCCCGCTTTTTGCCCGTGCCGACCTGCGCGTCGCACCCGCAAGCCCCGGAAAAGCTGAGCGTTTACTGGCACTTCTGGGCCACCCTTCGGCCACGATCTATGTGAATCTCGAAGAGGCCGGGCTGCTCTGCCAGACCGATTTCGCAGGCTCCGATGCCGCCGCCCAAGGGCTTCTGGCGCGCGGCGCACACCGGGTTCTGGTCACCGACGGCGGCCGCTCCGCCTCCGAAGGCTTCGGCGACAGCGTCGTCACCCTGACCCCGCCCGCCGTCCTCGTCACCCGCGTCACCGGCGCCGGCGACACCTTCATGGCCGCTCATATCGCCTCCGAAGCCCAGGGCATGGACCGCGCCAGTGCCCTCACCCGCGCGCTCCGCGCCGCCGCCACTTATGTTTCCGGAGAGACACCGCTATGATTCCAATGATCTTTTCCTCAGAGGTCGAAAAGGCGCGCAGCGACGGCTCTGCCGTAGTGGCACTTGAAAGCACGATCATCACCCACGGCATGCCATGGCCGCAAAACGTCGAAACCGCGCGCCGGGTCGAGGCCGAAATCCGCGCCCATGGCGCCACCCCGGCCACTATCGCGGTGATCGACGGCCACCTGCACATCGGTCTGACCTCCTCGCAGCTCGATGCACTCGGTCAGGCCAAAGATGTTGCCAAACTCTCCCGCGCCGACCTCGCCGTTTGCCTCGCCCAAGGCGGCACCGGCGCCACCACCGTCGCCGCCACGATGATCGCCGCCCATCTCGCCGACATCGCGGTTTTCGCTACCGGCGGCATCGGCGGCGTCCATCGCGGCGCCGAGACGAGTTTCGATATCTCCGCCGACCTGCACGAGCTCGCCCAGACCCCGGTAACAGTCGTCGCCGCTGGTGCCAAGGCGATACTTGACATTGACAAGACCTACGAAGTCCTTGAAACCCTTGGTGTTCCTGTCATCACCTATGGACAGGACAGCATCCCTGCCTTCTGGTCTGCGACCTCTGATCTGAAGGCATCCTTGCGTATGGACAGTGCCGCGCAGATTGCCGCCGCCCACCGGATGCGCGCGGCCCTGGGGCTGCCCGGCGGGCAACTCGTGACCAATCCGATCCCGGTCGCCGACGAGATCCGGGCCGATATCCTCGCCCCCGTGATCGCGCAGGCGCTGGCAGAGGCGCAGGCTGAGGGGATCAATGCCAAGGCTGTGACACCCTTTCTGCTGAATCGGCTGCACGAGTTGACCGAAGGCCGCTCGCTCGCCGCCAACATTGCATTGGTGCTGAACAATGCACGCCTCGCCGCCGCGATTGCCTGTGCTTTGGTCGCCAGATGAAAAAACCTCACGCGGCGGCTTCTGCTTCATTGCAGCGCGTCCGGCGCGTCACTAGGTAGTCGTCAGAGATTGCCAAGGTCCCGATTACCAAGGTCCAATTTACCAAGGTCCAATTTGCCAAGGACAGCATTGCCGTGACGCGTCCCGACTTGCCCCCCCCGCATCCCGCAAAACACCGCAGCCACCGCTTCACCGGCCTGCGTAATAATTTCCTTGCCGGGATCGTGGTGATTGCGCCGATCGGGCTGACGATCTGGCTGATCTGGACGGTCGTTGGCTGGGTCGACGGCTGGGTACTGCCTTTTGTGCCGCAATCCTATCAGCCGATCGAACTGCTTAACCGCTGGTTCGGGACAGAGGGCGGCCCACCTCTGACCATTAATCCCCGCGGCATCGGGCTGATCCTGTTTCTGGTCTTTACCGTGCTGGTCGGCTGGATCGCCAAGGGTCTGATCGGGCGCTCTTTTTTGCGCTGGGGCGAGAATCTGGTTGGCCGGATGCCAGTGATCCGGTCGATTTACAATGCGGTCAAACAAATTGCCGAGACGGTATTTTCGCAAAGCGAAACCAGTTTCGACAAGGCCTGCCTGATCGAGTATCCGCGTCCCGGCATCTGGGCGATCGCTTTCATCTCAACCGTGGCCAGAGGAGAAGTTGCACGCAAGCTTCCCACCGACGATGAGGTGGTGACGGTTTTCTTGCCCACTACGCCCAACCCGACGTCGGGATTCTTGCTCTATATCCGCCGCAAGGATGTGATCGAACTCGACATGGGGATCGAGGATTCGGCCAAGCTGATCATCTCCGCCGGCCTCGTCTATCCATCCGAACCAGCCGCACGGGCCGCAATCGACGCCCTGAACGGCGACTGAGGCGCCATTGCTTGGCGCTGGCCTTACCGGTTTTTTCACCGGCTTTTCGCTGATCCTTGCCATTGGCGCACAGAATGCCTTTGTCTTGCGCCAAGGCCTGCTGCGCGCGCATGTGTTCTGGCTCTGCCTGCTCTGCGCGGTTTGCGACGCTGTGCTGATTGCCGCCGGTGTCGCGGGTTTCGGCATCGTCGTCGCGCAATTTCCGGCCCTGCCGCAGATCATGACGCTGGGTGGGGCCGGGTTTATGGCAATCTATGGCGCGCTGCGGTTCCACGCGGCTTGGCGCGGCGACTATGCACTTGTTCTGGCTGGCAAATCAGCGGCGCTCTGGCCCACGCTCGCCACGGCGGCGGCTTTCACCTGGCTCAACCCGCATGTCTATCTGGATACACTCGGCCTGATCGGCGCCATTTCGACCAACTACACAATAGCGGCCCAGAAAATAGCCTTTGGCATCAGCGCGATGACTGCGTCATTCGTGTTTTTCTTCAGCCTCGGCTACGGGGCCAGATTCCTGGCCCCGCTCATGCAATCGCCGCGCGCCTGGCGCAGGCTCGATATGGTGATCGGGCTGGTGATGTGGATGCTTGCGTTCAAACTCCTCGTCTGAACGCAAAACTGACGTTGGCGATCAGGCGCCCGACAGGCGGGCAATATCGGCTGGCGTCGCCAGACGCATGGGTGAGCCGTCGCAGCCCTCAGAAATGACCTGCTGCGCGCCAAACAACTCAACCAGCCGTTCGGTCGGCACACATTCGCCCGGCAAAGTGTCGGCGGGTGGTGGTGCGGCGGCGGCCATTTCGTCAGCAGGTGCCGCCATCTCGCAGCCTGCCAGCAGAACGATCATACCGATAATTGTAAAACGCATGTTGGCCTCCAAGACCCAATGAAGTGATAGGGTCAACAAATGCAAAGGGTGCTCCACAAGTCAACCTGCTTCTGTAACAATCTACCCAAGCATCCAGACCATGCCGATCGAGAATCCCGCCAGAGCACCTCCCCAGACGATCTGCCGGTCCATCGGCGCGACCCCGGGACGCAACAAAAGTGATAGCAGCAGACCGTGGAACGCCAGCGCCCCAAGCGCAAGAAAGGTTTTGGGGCGCAAGTCGAAACGCCAGTCCAACCAGCGCGTCTCTCTCTACAGACTGGCCCGAAACCTGGGTCCCGTCGGGTAAAACCAGCAAAGTCACCGGGACATTCAAGGTGCGCGTCTGTTCAAGTCTGAGAGTATTGAGGGCATTGAAAGCCCCCGTCGCGCGCCGACAGAGCGCTTGATTGACATCGACCCGCTTGGTTGATCCATCGGCCCTGCGCAATACCACCGTGTAACTTTCGCCCGATTGCACGCTTCGGGCGGTATAGGCAAAGCTGTCCTGTGCCCGCCGGTCCTCGATCTGTACGGCGACCACCTCTGTCGGGGCGACGCGGCTTCAAAGCCAAAGAACCGGGAATGGCACGAACGGCCATAACCAGGCTAGCCGGACGCATGGAACGTTCCCGTTTTGGTTTTCAGCGAGCCCGGACCTTCGAAGGCTTTGCCATAATACCTCCAAAAAATCAGAGGATCACATGTTTTCCAGCCTTCGCCAAGCCATCGGGCTTACAACGCGGTCCAGCCCCCATCGACCGAGATGGTCGTTCCGGTCATCTGTGCCGCCGCATCCGAGCAGAGAAAGACCGTCGTGCCGCCCAGTTGCTCGACCGTGGCAAACTCGCGTGAGGGTTGGCGGGCCAGCATGACCTCGCGGATCACCGTCTCGCGGTCCATGCCATGGGTCTTCATCTGATCGGGTATCTGCGCCTCGACCAGCGGAGTCAGGACATAGCCGGGACAGATCGCGTTGGCGGTGATCTGCTGGCCGGCGGTTTCCAGTGCGATGGTCTTGGTCAGGCCGACGATGCCATGCTTGGCCGCGATATAGGCGGATTTATATGGGCTCGCCGTCAAGCCGTGCGCCGAGGCAATGTTGATCACCCTGCCCCATCCCGCGGCGCGCATCATCGGCAAGGCCACAGCCGTTGTGTGAAATGCCGATGACAGATTGATCGCAATGATCGCGTCCCACCGCTCTGTCGGAAATTCGTCAATCGGCGCCACATGCTGCACGCCCGCGTTGTTCACCAGAATATCGCAGGCCCCGGCACCCGAAATCAGCGCCCGCGCCGCGGCCGCCTGCGACAGATCGGCGGCAATGTAGCGGGCCTTTACGCCAAAATCGGCAGCAAGTGATTCGGCCAGCGCATGATCTTCGGCGCGGTCGGTAAAGGAATTGAGCACGACATCCGCCCCCGCCGCCGCCAGTGCGCGCGCGATGCCCAGACCGATGCCCGAATTGCTGCCGGTGATCACCGCAGTCTTGCCAGTCAGCGCCATTTGCGTTTCTCCCCTTTGATTGCTGCAAAAGTGACATGCTGCATTTGCAAAGAAAAGATCCTGCCTCTGGGTTCGCGGCAACGATCCGCCGCAAGCACCACGAAAAAAAACGCCCGCACAAGGCGGGCGTCAAGTTATTGAGGCAGGTTTCATACAGGCAAGAAACCTATCGAGCAGTGAAGCCTTTATAAGCAATCCTGCGCCGGGCTCCAAGCTAAAAGTTTGATAATGCTTGCAGGGGGGATTAGGCTGATTGCCAAGAAACGCTGGGAGCAGAGGGATTGTCGCCAAAATGACACCAGACTTTTTCACAATATTGCGCAGCGCAGCATGGGGGGCGAGCCTGTCGCTCTGCGCCGCTGTCGCCACAGCCCAACCGCAGCATGGCATAGCTATGTATGGCGAACCGGCGCTACCACCTGATTTTGTGGCATTACCTTATGCCAACCCCGATGCGCCCACCGGCGGTCGGGTCGTTACCGCAGAGGTTGGCACCTTTGACAGCCTCAATTCCTACATCCAGAAGGGCACGGTGCCCTGGCAACTGACCTATATGGTTTCAGAGAGCCTGATGGGCCGCAGCCTCGATGAACCCTTCTCGCTTTACGGGCTTTTGGCCGAATCGATCGAAACCGGACCGAATCGGGAGTGGGTTCAGTTCGTGCTGCGCCCCGAGGCACGCTTTTCGGATGGCAGCCCGGTGACCGTCGAAGACGTGATCTGGTCCTACGAGATTCTGGGCACCCAAGGTCATGGCCGCTACGCCGGTTTCTATGCCAAGGTCGAAAGCATCGAGGCGGTGGATGATCGCACCGTGCGCATCACCTTCAATACCGAGGACCGCGAATTGGCGCTTCTGGCCGGTCTGCGCCCGATCCTGCAAAAAGCGCAGTGGGAAAGGCTCGATTTCGCCGAAAGCGGGCTCGACGTGATTCCCATTACCTCTGGCCCCTATGTCATCGACGATTTCGAGGCAGGGCGTTTCGTGTCCCTGCGCCGCAATCCGGATTACTGGGGCGCCGATATCCCGTTCCGGCGCGGCACCATGCTGATCGACGAGGTGCGCTACGAGTTTTTCGGTGACGAGACCGCCGCTTTCGAGGCTTTCAAAACCGGCGAGACGAATTTCACCCGCGAAACCAACGTTGCGCGTTGGGAAAGCCAGTATGACTTTCCCCTCACGCAGTCCGGTGACGTGGTTCTGGCCGAACTTCCACACCAGCGCCCTTCCGGCATGACCGGCTTTGTGATGAATTCGCGCAAGGACATCTTTGCCGACTGGCGTGTGCGCCAGGCGATGATTCACGCCTTCAACTTTGAATTCATCAACGAGGCGATGACCGGCTCGGCGCAGCCGCGCATTACCTCCTACCTGTCCAACTCTCCGCTCGCCATGCCTGACGGCCCGGCCGAGGGGCGGATGCTGGAACTGCTGCAACCCTATGCCGACAGTCTGCTGCCCGGCGCATTGGAAGGCTATGCCCTGCCCGTTGGCGACGGCACCGAACGCAACCGCGCCGGCACCGCAGCCGCCCTCGCGTTGATGGAAGAGGCCGGCTGGACCGTGCAGGACGGCCAGATGAAGAATGCCGAAGGCGAGGTCTTTGCCTTCGAAATCCTGCTCCAGTCGGGTTCATCCGAAAATCAGGCGATCATCGACATGTTCGTGCAATCCCTGACCCGGGTCGGCATTGCCGCGACCGTGACCAATGTCGATGCCGCGCAATACAGAGAGCGGACCGATACCTATGATTTCGACATGACCTATTTCCGCCGGGCCATGTCGCTGTCACCGGGCAATGAACAGAATCTCTATTGGGGCACGGCGCAGGCTGACGAGGTCGGCGGGCGCAACCTGATGGGGGTCAAATCACCTGCCGTCGATGGCCTGATCAACGTTCTTCTCAACTCCGAAGATCAGTCCGATTTCGTCGCTGCGGCACAGGCGCTTGACCGGGTGCTGATGACCGGGCGGTATGTGGTCCCGATCTATCAGTGGAACATCAGCCGGGTGGCCCATGCCAGCACGTTGCATTACCCCGACTACATGCCGCTCTTTGGCGATTGGCCGGGCTGGCAGCCGGATGTGTGGTGGTATGAAGAATAGATTTGTTCTGGCGCTGGCGGTCCTTCTTGCGGCCAGCGCCTGCACCCCGATCATGATCGCCGGCGGCGTGGTGACAGGGACAGCAAAAGTTGCAGCCGGGGCTGTCGACCTGATCCTCTAGGCGGCGCACCGGACGGAAAACAGGCGGCGCGGGTAACCGGGCCGCTTTTTGCATGGCGCTTCCACGGGATCGGTGCCGCAGCCGGTCCCTTGCAACTCGGCACCTCGCGGTCTAGCCACGACCGCACCGCCCCTGCAACAACCGCCGGACGCCAGCCATGGTCAAACTCGACATCCTTTCCGATCCGATCTGTCCCTGGTGCTATATCGGCAAAGTTAACCTCGAACGCGCACTGGAACGCAGCGGCGATCACCCGTTCGAAATCGAATGGCACCCGTTCCAGCTCAACCCCGACATGCCGCGCGAAGGCGCCGATCGGCGCAGCTATCTTGAGGCGAAATTCGGTGGCAAGGACAAAGCGGTAGCCGCCTATGCTCGTGTAACCGAAGTGGCGGCGCAGGCCGGTCTGACCTTCAATTTCGAAGCGATGGAGCGCACGCCCAACACCCTCGACGCGCATCGCCTGATCCATTGGGCCGGGATCGAAGGACGGCAATCGGCCGTCGTCAGCGCGCTTTTCCGGGGTTATTTTACCGAAGGCCGCGACATCGGCAATCCTGAGGTTCTGGCCGATATCGCCGATTCCGCCGGCATGGACGCGGCGATTGTCGCGCGGCTGCTGGAAAGCGACGCCGATACCGACGATATCCGCGCCCGTGACGCACATAGCCGCAAAATGGGGGTCAGCGCGGTGCCGACCTTTATTGTCGACCACCGTCACGCCGTGCCCGGCGCGCAGTCGCCCGAGGTCTGGGACCGCGTGATTGCCGATATCAAGGATCAGATCGGCAAAGACTCTTGATGGCCCCGACCACACCGCTCCGGCAGGGCGAGTTCATCGCCCTGATGGCGATGCTGACCGCGACAGTCGCATTTTCCATCGACGCGATGCTGCCCGCATTACCCGAGATCGGCGCCGAACTGACGCCCAACGCCTTGAACCGGGCACAACTGATCCTGACCAGTTTCGTGTTGGGTCTGGGCATCGGCACAATGTTCGCCGGGCCGCTTTCGGATGCGTTCGGGCGCAGGACGATCATGATCAGCGGTGCCGCGATTTATTGTATCGGGGCGGTGATGGCATGGGCCGCGCCGTCGATCGAGCTTATGCTGGCCGCCAGGCTGCTACAGGGGCTCGGTGCCGCAGGACCGCGCATCGTGGCACTGGCGACCATCCGTGACCTTTACTCCGGGCGCGACATGGCGCGGATCATGTCCTTTGTCATGGTCATCTTTGCGTTGGTGCCCGCCCTCGCGCCTTCGATGGGGGCTGTCATCATTGCCGGCTTTGGCTGGCGCAGCATCTTCCTCGCCTTCCTGCTTTTCTCCGCGCTCAGCGTGATCTGGCTCGCCCTGCGCCAGCCCGAGACACTGCCCCCGTCCTTGCGCCGTCCACTGCGTCTGAAACTGATGCGCGATGCGATTGTCGAACTGATGAGCCACGCCTCGATCCGGCTCTCCATCGCGGTGCAGACGCTTTGCTATGGCATGCTTTTTGGTGTGCTCGCCTCGACCCAGCAGATCTTTGACGTGACCTACGATCAGGGCGCCAATTTCCCGCTCTGGTTCGGCGGTATCGCCGTCGTCGCGGCCAGTGCCAGCCTTCTCAACGCGCGCCTTGTCGGTCGGCTTGGGATGCGGCCATTGATCAAGGGGATGCTGACTGTCCAGATCGGCTTTTCCAGCCTGATGATCGCCGCCGTGCTGCTTCCGATCCCGGACCAGGTCGAGTTTGCCATCTATGTGATCTGGACCACTTCGGTGTTCTTTCAGGCAGGCCTGACCATCGGCAATCTCAACGCGCTGGCGATGGAGCCTGTTGGCCACATCGCCGGCATGGCCGCCTCGCTCATCTCTGCCATCGCAACCGTGGGCTCGGTCATCATCGCCGCACCGGTCGGCCTCGCCTTCGACGGAACCGCGCTTCCTGCCGCGCTCAGCTTGATGGCCATGGCCGTCGTGGCGCTGCTCCTGACGATGCAGATCAGGCGGGAAACGGCATAACGGCACTCGCCCGTTACCCTGCCTTCGCCTTCTTCACCTCGGCCACCTTCTCTGCCAGATCACGGGCAATCGCAAACGCACCACGGATCTTGTCCTTCTCATCTGTCCAGTCGCGGCGGATGATGATCTTGTTGTTCTTGACCTTGGCCATGCCCTCTTGTGCATGGATAAACGCCACCAGCCCGGCAGGCGACGCGAACTTGTCGTTATGAAACTGGACTGTAGCCCCCTTTGGGCCGCCATCGAGTTTGGCGATCCCGGCGCGCTTGCACATCGCCTTGATCCGCACGACAAGCATCAGCGTGTTTACCTCTTTCGGCAGCGGGCCAAAGCGGTCGATCAGTTCGGCGGCAAATCCCTCAAGCTCCACCTTGGTCGTCAAGTCGGACAGGCGGCGATACAGACCCAGTCGCACATCAAGATCGGGGACATAAGTATCCGGAATCAATACCGGAACGCCCAGATTGATCTGCGGTGCCCAGTGCCCGTCATCCACGATCCCCTCGGCCTCGCCCGACCTTATCCGCGCGATCTGATCCTCGAGCATCTGCTGATAAAGCTCATAACCCACTTCGCGCATCTGGCCCGACTGTTCCTCGCCCAGCAGGTTGCCGGCCCCCCGGATATCAAGGTCTTGCGAGGCGAGCGTGAACCCCGCCCCCAACGTGTCGAGTGATCCCAGCACACGCAGCCGCTTTTCCGCCGCCGGGGTCAGTTTCAGGCGCGGTTTCGTGGTCAGATAGGCATAGGCGCGGGTCTTGGACCGGCCCACGCGGCCGCGGATCTGATAGAGTTGCGCCAACCCGAACATATCGGCGCGGTGCACGATCATCGTGTTGGCGGTCGGAATATCCAGCCCGGATTCTACAATCGTCGTCGCCAGCAGCACATCGAACTTGCCATCGTAAAACGCATTCATCCGGTCGTCGAGCACGCCGGGCGCCATCTGGCCATGCGCCACCACGACCGAAACTTCGGGCACATGGTCGCGCAAGAACGCTTCAATTTCAGGCAGATCGCTGATCCGCGGCACCACAAAGAACGACTGGCCGCCCCGGAAATGCTCGCGCAGCAGCGCCTCGCGCACGGTGATCGAATCGAACTCCGACACATAGGTGCGGATCGCGAGCCGGTCGATCGGCGGCGTGCCGATGATGCTCAGGTCACGCACCCCCGACAACGACAATTGCAGCGTGCGCGGGATCGGCGTCGCAGTCAGCGTCAGCACATGCACATCGCTGCGCAACTGTTTCAACCGCTCCTTGTGCTGCACACCAAAATGCTGCTCCTCGTCGATCACCAGCAAACCAAGATTCTTGAAACGCACACCCTTGGCCAGCAGCGCATGGGTGCCGATCACGATATCGGCTGTTCCTTTGGTGATCGCGTCGCGTGTCAGCCCCGCATCGCGCGCATTCACAAAGCGCGACAAGGGACTGACATTGATGGGAAATCCCCGGAACCTCTCGACAAACCCCTTGTAATGTTGCCGCGCCAGCAGCGTGGTTGGCGCGATCACGGCGACCTGCACCCCCGACATCGCGGCGACAAAGGCGGCGCGGATCGCCACCTCGGTCTTGCCAAATCCGACATCGCCACAAACCAGACGGTCCATCGGACGGCCCGATCCCAGATCGGTCAGCACATCGTCAATTGCCTGCAACTGGTCATCGGTTTCCTGATAGGGAAACCGCGCCAGAAACTGGTCCCACATCCCGTCCGGCGGGGTCAATTCCGGGGCGGTGCGCAGCGCGCGTTCCGCCGCAACCCGGATCAGTTGCTCGGCAATCAGCCGGATACGCGCGTTGAGCTTTGCTTTCTTCGCCTGCCAAGCGCCACCGCCGAGCCGGTCAAGCAGACCCTCCTCATGACCGTAACGCGACAGCAGTTCGATATTCTCGACCGGCAGGTAAAGCTTTGAGCTTTCGGCATATTCGATCAGCAGGCACTCATGCGCCGCCCCCGCCGCCGTGATGACCTCCAACCCCTGATAGCGGCCGACCCCATGATCGACATGCACCACCAGATCGCCGGGTGACAGGCTTTGCGCCTCGGTCAGGAAGTTCTCCGCGCGGCGGCGTTTCTTGATTGCGCGGATCAGCCGGTCGCCCAGCACATCCTGTTCCGAAATGACCGTCAGGCCCGGCGCCTCGAACCCATGTTCCAGCGGCCAGACCGCCAGATGCAGCCCGCGCTTGCCGACGCGACTGAAATCGGGGACCGGGATAACCTCGGCCAGTCCCTCATCCTCGATCAACCCGGTCAACCGCTCGCGCGCGCCTTCGGAATAAGATGCTATGACAACCGGTCCATCTTCAAGTTTCGCCTTTACATGGGTCGCCAATGCCCCGAAAAGGCTGATCTTTTCCTGCTGCCGCTCGGGCGAGAAATTGCGCCCGATCCGCCCGCCGGCATCGATCATCCCCGGCCCCGGCGCCTGTTTCAGCGGGCCAAATTGCAGCAAACGCCGGTCCCCCACCGCCGCATCCCAAGCCGCCTCATCCAGATACAACAGCCCCGGCGGCGCTGGCTTATAGACCGAATCCATCCGGTTCTTTTGCTTCAGCGCCAGCATCCGGGTTTCATACTGATCGGCAATCGCGTCCCAGCGTGCCAGCCGCACAGGCTCGTTCTGGTCATCGAGCGTGATGGTCGCGCGGGGCAGATAGTCGAACAGCGTCTCCAGTTCGGCATGGAAAAAAGCGAGCCAATGCTCGATCCCGGCATGTTTGCGCCCGGCACTGACCGCCTCATAGAGCGGATCATCGGTGCCAGCCGCACCAAACTCGATCCGGTAGGTCTGGCGAAACCGGGTGATCGCGGCTTCGTCCAGTATCACCTCGGACACCGGCGCAAGCTCGACCAGCGACAGCTTTTCCGTCGTGCGCTGCGTCGCCGGGTCAAACCGGCGCGCCCCGTCCAGCACATCACCAAAGAAATCAAGCCGTACCGGCCCGCTCTGCCCCGGCGGATAGATATCGATGATCCCGCCGCGCACGGCATAATCGCCCGGTTCCATCACCGTCGGGCTCTGGCTGAATCCCATCCGGGTCAAAAACCCGCGCAGCTCCGCGCCCTCGATGCGGTCGCCGACACGCGCCGAAAACGCGGCCTCGCGCAGCGTCGCGCGGGCAGGAACCCGTTGCGTGGCGGCATTCAGCGTGGTCAACAGAACGAACCGCGTCGGCATCTCATGTACCAGCGCCGCCAGCGTCGCCATGCGCGTGGCCGACACTTCGGCATTGGGCGAGACGCGGTCATAGGGCAGACAGTCCCAGCTCGGGAATGTGATCACCGGCATCGACGGATCGAAAAACGCCAGCGCCGCCTGCATCGCTGCCAGTCGCCTGTCGTCGCGCGCGATATGCAGCACCGGCCCTTCGGATTTTGCGATTTCCGACAGGATCAGTTGCGCGTCAAACCCCTCGGGGGCACCGCCGACCGTGATATGTGACCTGGATTTTGCCATGCGCGTCACCTATCGTGCCGGGCCGGGGTGTCAATCATCGCGGGTCAGAAACCGGGAATGACGGACAGGTTCTGATACATGCCAAACATGGCGGTGACAAAAATCGAGATCATGCCGATAACCTGGGTCCAGAACCGGTGCCGCGCCAACCTGCGAAACAGTGCCTCATCCTGCGGTTCTTCCTCTGCGATCCGGCGCGCCGTCGACAGGCTCATCGCGCCGACCAGCGACATGGGAAGGGCGATCAGGACAACGGCCTGCGCAAACTCCACATCATACCAAAAAGCCAATAACAGCAGCACGGTCAGCACAAAGGCCAGAAACCCCAGCAGCCACAACCCGGACTCCTGCGAGATATAGAGCAACCGGTTTACACAGATGCGCACCAGATCCTCCAGATCGGTCTGCGCCTGCCCACCATGCCTGCGCGCGCGCAGCACCATGTCATAGGGAACACCGATCACATAATGGCTGGCCGACGACCAGACCACAGCCAGCACGATCCAGAACCACAGGCTCGAAAAGGAGTGCAGATTGATGACGTCAAAGAGAGTCTTGGTCCAGTCCACGGCAGCGGTCGTCCCGGCGTTATTTCTGGCGGACCCTAATGCGCGGTTTTGACAATGCCCAGACTTGTGATGGGCACAAAACCGTGGCACCCAACCTGTGTGACCTGAAAGGCCCTATCGCCATGAAACCCACCGTTGCCCCCTTTCCCGCCGCGCGTTTTCGCCGCCTGCGCCGGACGCCTGCGCTGCGCGCGCTGGTGCGCGAGAACACGCTGACCCCCGCCGACTTCATCTGGCCGGTGTTCGTGATGGCCGGACATGACGATGAATCGCCGATCGCCTCGATGCCCGGCGTCACCCGCAAGACGGTGGACCGTGTGGCAAGGGCCGCGGTGATGGCACAGTCACTGGGTATCCCCGCGATCTGCCTTTTCCCTTATACCGCAATGGAATACCGGACCGAGGATTGCGCCGAGGCCTGGAATCCCGACAATCTGACCAACCGGGCGATCCGCGCGATCAAGGATGCGGCACCCGGCATGGCGGTCATGACCGATATCGCGCTTGATCCCTATAACATCAACGGGCATGACGGCTTTGTCGAAGACGGCCATATCGTCAATGATCGCACGGTGACGGCGCTTGTGCGGATGGCGCTGGCGCAAGCCGAGGCGGGGGCTGATATCCTCGGCCCCTCCGACATGATGGACGGGCGCATCGGTGCCATTCGTAAGGCGCTCGAATCCGATGG
>Ga0105054_10006285_pt1 | contig 16639 bp, 13 predicted proteins | sample BON02_FD_78091 | JGI IMG/M metagenome (GOLD analysis project Ga0105054, IMG submission 78091) | Freshwater microbial communities from Lake Bonney liftoff mats and glacier meltwater in Antarctica - BON-02 (megahit assembly) | ecosystem: Environmental > Aquatic > Freshwater > Ice > Glacier...
CCAGGAAAGTACAAATATACCAGACACGGTGTAGAAGCTATCTACCAGACTCGGTGTATTGAACCAACATATAGATCTAGCACTGTGGACCCCGATGGCGGATTATCAAGCTGAAAATTACGAATTTCCAAATAATAACGGTACTTCAAGTAAATTGAAGCAGTTAAAGTCGATAGCCAATAGTTAACCTGTCAAACTGAACTCGATTGGATTTAGTGCAATTGTGCAACCTAGGATTTAAGCGGAAATATAAGTCTGTTCAACATTTGAGTCGATTCAGATATTATCTAGAGTCCTAACTTTTAACAAACCTATTACTTTCTTAGCTAATGTTGAACCAAATGCTTCATTATAAGTATTAAACTGGGTAGCCATGCATTGATACTGAATCGATGGTTGAGGTAGTCTTGGAAATATTTAGCTTGAAGGATATCTGTACATCAGCCTCAATTCATATAGTCGATAAAGAGCGGTAACATAATTCATTCATTGTTGTTAATTATCATCTACTGAATACCTTGAGCAAGTTGGACGAATCTTCTGAATTATCTTATCACACGTACATAACAGTAGGAAGCCCCAATTGAGGACCACCACTCCTATAGTTAAATATAGCAAGCATTAAATTCTTAGCGCGTTTTTTCCCTCATCGTACAGAATCCCAACGAGAGTAACACTTGAGCTCACCGGAAGTGATGACCACCAATCCGAACGCTGCTCAGTCTGATCAAGCTAGCGCCACTCCCTTTCAACAACGTCTTGCTGTGCAGTCGCAGATGCTTCAACAACGAGCTGTTGAGGCTCACATTCAACGCCTGGAACAGATGCTGCAAACCCAGCTACAAACTCAGTTATATCAGCAGCAGAAATTCGACCCGACTACATATGGGGTCTCTCTAAAAGCGTCGCAGTTTTTCCCCCAGTATCCAGGAGTAGACCTGACCCAGCTACTTCAAGCTGGAACGATGACTGGAAGACTCAAAGATGTGGCTGATGCCGCAGCTGAATCGGAACGCATGACTAAATCACCAACAATGGAGAGAGCTAAAGAATGGGATTCGATTGAGCTGTCAGTACTCCAAGCTACGGTAAATTACTTGGGTACAGCCAATGAGCCATTAGATTGGGTCAAGGTTTCCCAACATCTTCCAGGTCGCTCGCCAGTATCTTGCGAACTCAAATGGAGATCAAAGAACTCGGAGGAAAAGGATATGTATCGAGGCAAAGGAACATGGACACCCCAAGAGGATGAGCAACTCCGGGCTGTAGTAGCTAGATTTGGACCAAACAATTGGGCTTCGGTGATTGCCCCTCATATGACAAACCGCCAAGGAAAACAATGCCGGGAAAGATGGCGCAACAATTTGGACCCTAATTTGAAAAAGATTTCATGGACAACGGAAGAGGAAAGAATTGCAACAGCAGCACATCAGACATTAGGGAACAAATGGGCAAAAATTGCCAAGTTACTGCCAGGTCGCAGTGATAATGATGTCAAGAATCACTTTTACGCCATTCTAAGAAGAACACGGAAAAGATCCTCCAGTGATGATGGGTCCGATTCAGATGGTCTTCTAGGGGTCCCATCGACTGAAGGACCAGAAAGTTTGGTACTGAAGCCTGACACTGATTCGGGCTCTAACAACAATTGCCAGCCTGGTGGACCAGACAACAAGAAGAGAAAAATCAGCAATGAAATACCTGCCGAGAATCCTACTGAAGGTACTGTGACTACTGTCTGCGAACCAAGAGACGATGGAAAAAATACTGCAACTTAATTCACAGCGGAATTACCCGAAAGGAATTAACGGTACATCTGTCTATAATCGTGAAGAAAAATCTGTTATCATTATTGCAATTAATCATCTATATTTATAATAAGAAATTTACTACTAAATGGTCTACTCTATTGCTATGCGTAGGGCACGAGTTCCTTAAGACTTGAAGAGTAATGCCTAGCAAACTCTATGTAACAGAAAATTAGTAGTGCTTTAAAAAAATCGATTTTTGTTGTTTTTAAAATTCAGAAATATTTTGGAAATTTCAGATAGAAAACGACAAAACGTTGAAAAGAATGGCGCTGAGATTGCTTAGCTCCCTCACGGAAAGGGGAGATATTGATGCCAAGATGTTGCTTAAAGAGATGGGAGATGGCTCATTATTAATGGCAATGGCTCTCGGCATAAGAAGAATTGATCGAGGTCATCGTGGACGTTCAAGTCAGATGAGCGAATCCCTCAAACTATCAGAACCAGCGTGCATTGCAGATCCTTTACAAAAATGGGATTCTATGGAGCTAGCATTGCTTCAAACCATCGTCAACCACTTTCGAAATGCCAACAAACCATTAGATTGGGACAAGGTGTCCCAACATTCCAGGTCGAACGCCAGTATCCTGCGAGCTCAAATGGAGGTTAAAGGATTCGGAATATAGAGATAAAACCCGGGGTAAAGGAACATGGACTCCCCAAGAGGATGAATAACTCCGGGCTGTAGTAGCTAGATTTGTGGACCTAACAATTGGGCTTCGGTGATTGCACCTCACATGACAAACCGGGAAGGTAAACAGTGCCGAGAAAGATGGCGTAACAACTTGGACCCTAATTTGAAAAAATTGCTGTGGAGTGCTGAGGAAGAACGAGTAGTTCGGGAAGCTCATGAAAAACTAGGAAATAAATGGGCGAAGATAGCAAAGTTAATGCCAGGATGCAGTGACAATGATGTTAAGAATCACTTTTACGCCATTCAAAGAAGATCAAGAAAGCGATGTCCCAATGATGATGGGATATACTCAAAAGAGCTAAGAACAACATCAATGATGCAACCGGGAAACATAATTTCAAAGCCTATCTTCTCATACCCAAAGAAGAGAAAATCAGCGATGAGATAGCTGGAGGTGATTGATCTCTAAAAATGTATCTCCAGTGGAATTACTAGAAAAGAAATTGCCTTGAGGAGTTTGCCTCCAAGAAGAAATGACTCTTCGGTTTGAATTAATAAAACTATAGCAATGAATCTTTTATATTTTGTAGTAGCAGGGATCTTGTCCTTACTTCCCCTTCAGCAGTCATCATGTAATAACAGAAAATTCGAATTTTTTTGGAAAATTCAGAACAAGAAAACTCTGAATGGCTTTGAGGATGTTTAATTGTAGGTCTGAACGACGAGACTCTGATGCTAAGATGCTGCTGAAGGAGATGCACGATGGCTGTTTATTAATGGCAATGGCTCTGGAGACCCATACGATACGGGGATTGGATTTAAGTCACCTTCGCCGTTCACGTGAGATGAGTGAACCACGCAAATTCTCGGACCAGGTGGACGATTCTGGGACTTCATGTGAGTGGGACCCAGTGGAGATGTTGGTGCTTCAATCCGTCGTCCATTATTTTCGAAATTCCAGACTGCCATTAGATTGGCTCAAGGTGTCCCAACATCTTCCAGGTCGAACGCCAGTATCCTGCGAGCTCAAATGGAAGTCAAAGGACTCCGAGGAAAAGGATATGTTCCGAGGTAGAGGGACATGGACACCTCAAGAGGATGAACAACTCCGGGCTGTAGTAGCTAGATTTGGACCTAACAATTGGGCTTCGGTGATTGCACCTCACATGACAAACCGCGAAGGCAAACAGTGTCGAGAAAGATGGCGTAACAACCTGGACCCTAATTTAAATAAATCGATGTGGAGTGTTGAGGAAGAACGAGTAGCGCGGGAAGCTCATGAAAAGCTAGGAAATAAATGGGCCAAGATTGCCAAGTTTTTGCCTGGTCGGAGCGACAACGATGTTAAGAATCACTTTTATGCTATAAAGAGGAGCAAGAGTCAATCAGAATTGTCAAACAAAAGATTAGTGTATACAGAAAGCTCAGATTCTATCAGGAAGAAACAGAAGCATTCATCAACCGATTGCTCGGATTCTATTGCCAAGATTCAAAAACTGTTATCTTACTCGATGAAGATCGAAGAACCGAAACAAGATTGTGCTCAAGTGCTTCTGGCTCTAAATGCATCGCCCTCTCCGCGGACTTATTAAAGTCGTTCTATCACATATTAATTATAATTGATCATACCAGTATAAGCAATATTTCAACACCTTCGCCTCTACATATTTTTGCAATTGCTTCTCCTCCCATTTTCAATTTAGATATTTCTCACATTTGTACTATAAACAATGAACACCCCTTGATTTCATAGTCTCTTTAAGGAACGAATGAGGAATAAATGCCAAATCTTGTCTCAATAATTTGATAATGGCTTCATAACTTCTATATCGAAATTGAACATTTGAAAACTAGGCGGAAAAAATTAGAAATTAACCAACTACTTATGAATGGCTTCATAACTTCTACATTGCGAATGAATTTTTAAAACTAGGCAGATAAGGATCGTCATTTTCAACTCTTTTTTTTTTTCGATTTTTTTTTTCGATTTTTTCGATTTTGAACAAATGGAGAACCATGTGTGTAGCTACGTTGTAGGCGAAGAAACGTTTTCGAATTCAAAAGTGACGTTGCGAGAGATGCCGGATGGATCAGTGGTTGTCGCAATGACACTGGACTCCAAGACCATTCTAATGGGGCGAATAGGCCAAACAGGCCTCACTCGAATAGCTAATCTTGCCGGGGTCTCATCAACAATCATGGTGGATCGATCTCTGGTCACGGGATATGATAACGGCCTGTTGCGCGTTATATCATTGACTGGTTCAACTGAAGAGAGACAATTCGTACTTCATGGATCTGGAATACAACAAATTCGCTACACTCGATCGAGGCATGTTGATTTTGTGTGGGTGTTGTATGGGGATAAGACTCTGCTCAGAGTGCCACTAAAGGACCTTCTTATCACCCCAAGCTGGTGTGAAGTGGACTCGGTGAAGATATGGAAGCTAAAGGGACAGGAATCCATATTCGCGTTTGCCCCGATGAAATCCTCCCCTTTCCACCGCCACGATCTCATGTTACAGGAAGCAGTGGATGACTCGTGTACAATCTTTACAACAGGAATAAAACCATCGTGGTCCATGTATATCACGGAAGACAATCAAGCTGCCACCAAGACAGATGCTTCGTTAGGAGGACTCGTTTCAGCTGTTGCGACGTCGTTATCGAGTTCAGTAAGCACCTATGCCAAAACTTGGATGGATTCCAAGTTTCCTACCAGATCTCAAAATTCCCCTGCAAGTAAGAAAAAGGAGATACCGCTTTCCCATGGGATATACGACTCCGCTTCGCGTGTGTTCTCAGGCCAAATCAACGATGAACACCCTAGGTACTGTGTTACAGTGGATCAAATAGGTAGAGTAGTGCTGGTAGACACAGCTGGATTGCGAATAATGAAGATGTGGAAGGGATACAGAGATGCTCATACTGGATGGATTACAATTCCAGAACATCCATTGGAGGATGATTCGACCAAAGAAAGTAAAGAAGGTAGTACCAGCAAACAAGTGAGACGCTATGGGAACTACTTGGCGATCCTAGCGCCCCAACGTCAAACTATTCAACTGTGGCGGGTGCCTGGATGCATCCTTGTTGCTTCGTTTAGGATAACTGATGGGGATTGTTCGCTAGTGACACTGACTCATCGCAACGGTCTCTTTTCATGCTTCGTGGTCAGGAGGCAAGGTCTATCTGTTTCAATTTCCGAAATTAAACTTGCTTTTGAAAACGTGGAGCATGTATTCGGCCAAATAGATCGAGGCCAGCATGGAGGAGGTTTCCTAATTCGTAAATTTCGAAAATGTCTTTCTCAAAAAGATATTCAAGGTGCTGTTGACACAATGAAACTTGTAAAAGAGATTCCAGTACTATCGGAACTTATTCGCGCTATTGATGAATGGATACCGCAGTTCTTAGATGCTCACATGCATCTTAAAGTGACTGTTGCAGCTATTCAGTCAGCGAATGCTATCGCTACAGATCATGTGCACGAAGAGTCGATTTCATCTGCACCGAATTCGGAATACATTAAGCATCACCAGATGGACATTAAAACAGAAATGTTTCGAGGCCTTTTAAAGAAACGTAAACTCTTTATCGAAATGTATCTAGGACTTTTATCTGAATTTGATGAAGAATACACCATTGAAGATACCTCTCATGATCTATACAACATGCTACCACCTTCACAATATTATATCGCAGCTCCTGTAGCTCCGTTACCGATAGCTCAGTTTTTGAAAGCTTATAAAGTGAACTCTCGTGACGAGGCATTTGCATCTCTGCTGTTTGGAAGCCTGCTTCATAATGCATTCGCATTTCCCAAATTTCAATCTGCCGTTGATGCTCTAAAGGTTTCTCAAGCGGATCTCGTAGATCTTTTTCTTTTATGGTGGTACTCGCTAGACATTTTTTCTGTGGTACACTACATGGAGAACTCTGGGTGGGGTGTGTACCGATTCTTGCAAACCCAGTTAGAAAAGCCAGGTTTTGTCGAATCTGTGACAGCAACGTGGCGACAGTCGCCGAGAGTTACTCATGCTTTAATGCTTGTGAGGTGTCTCGAACATTCAGTAGTTCAATACCTTCGTAAATCGGAGTCACAATTCATCGGCAACCTGCAGCTGGAATTGCATGAATGGTCATGCAAACTAGCCGATCTTCTCTATATTGTTGCCCACATTGATGACTCGACTCCTACACTTTCCTTGGATTTACTTGAAACCCTGTCTTACTCGAATGTCTTTGCTAGAGCAACTGTTGCTGGGGCTCCACATTTGGATATGTTAATAAGTCGGTTTCATAGGCTGCATAAAGAGAATCACGACTCCATCTGCTGCTTTCAAGCTCTCATGCTTGCTGATGCTAATCATCTCAAATTGGCACTTCACGAAGTATACCAAGTGAAGCATTGTAAAACCAGAGGGGGTCTGTCCCTACGAATATTTAGAGACCACGCTCTGCCGCGAATCAAACAAGCAGTAAATGATCCTGGAACTCCCACATGGCTTCTTTTATTGTGCGACGAATGCGCTGATTTACTGGTGTTGATTGACAATGCAATCAAGGAAGAAGAAGCCCAGGAAGATGAACTAGAACAGGATGAGTTCATCGAGGGTCTTCGATCTGAGTTGGCTACTGGTGTTTCCGAAGCCTCTGTTAAAGGTCAGCAAACGGTTTTGAAGGCATTGAAAGCGTTGGCTGCTTTGACGGAATCTGATATGCCTCTATCTGACCTTCTTCACGCGTTGTTCCCTGAAGGCATGACACTTGGATGTCTGACATCCGCCGTACCCCCATTGCCCGCAAAAGGTACTCCAGGTCGAGATCTAATTGACTCAAGAAGGATGAAATTGGTGTCCAAGTCACTTCGACTCTCTCCCTCTTTTGATTTGGCGTCTGCATTGGAACTAACCATGGATGCTGTCCGGGGAGACTATGTACAGTTGCTATACCGACAGGGATTGGATTCAGCTGGAGAAGAAGTGCTCAGTCAAATAGAAGATCAAGCAAGTGTGGGACTGGAGTTATTGGCTGTGGCAAGAGTGAGAATGGCCACCATATTGAATGGGGTTCAACAAAGTCCTAAGTATCGACATCTACTTGCTGTCATCTCAGCAGATACCACCAGATGGATTCGGGCAGGAGGCCAAGAGAAATCTGTAGAGCCAGTAGCGTCCTTGTCGTCGACGTTGATGTTGTTGCAGCGCTTACTCGATATGATCCCTGTCGGAAACACTGCATACAATCGCGCCTTGCAGCTCGCAAGGGCTGCTGATGCGCTATGGCGAAGAATACAGGAAATTCGATAGTCCAAATAGTAAATAATGTCCATACTTGTATATATAAATTCGAATTGTTTCATAGTAGATATGTACTAGTTTTGAAATGCCGAGGGACAATGTATGATATAAAACATCCTCATTGACACTTCTAATGCTACTACATGAAATCGCCTAAACCTGGTATACTTCTTCATAATGATGAAACACGGCATTCAAACCAGCCAGATGCGTTTGAACATCGTCACTAAGACTCTTCGGACCGCAGGTTATACTTCCAATAATTGGAGCGCCGTGTCCTCGATGGACATGGAGTACATCTGACATTGTATCAGCAAGGTTCACTCGTTTGCCAGTTGAAAAATTCACCCTGGATCCACTCAAAGCAGATGATCCGGAGTCGTGACCTGTATAGCAGACCGTAACACTCACCGAATCAAACGCACTACACGCCAATATCTCGCTGGAAAACTCACGAATAAGTTCTGAGTTATTGCAAGTCCACACAAATACACAAGGAAGAGTATTGGAACAATTTCGAACCAGAGATAGAAGAGGCACTACACCTACACCTCCACAAATGATTAAGAGAACATCGTACTTCTTTAACTCCATCTTCAGGCCTAGAGACCCATAGGGACCATCTATATAGACACTCGAGTTACGCAAAATACTTTTATCCTGCACCAATCGATTCGTCCACGAATTCTGGTCTTTCACTTTCATATAAATAAATAAAACAGGCCTGGATGAGAGATCTTGAAGTTGCACACCATGGAATAAACTGAAGGGATGAATTTCGAATTTCGAAATTAGAGGAATGTTTATGTAAATCCAATCGCAAGATCCCACGTTTGAAACAATATTGTCGCAGGCAATTTCGACTTTTGCCACATCTCCTCCTACAAGTTTAATACTATTAACAACCCCTTCGGTCAGATTTTTCCTCCTTCTATACAAATCTACAACGTAGAACCCTAACGGCATACTCAATTTAATCATCAATTCCTGTGGGTCATAATGCAAAAATAACAGCATTAAAACACATGGGACGAACACAACATGAACAATGCGAAACAAGCGATAATGGTTCTCCCGATTCCTCTCAAGACTGCAAATGTTCAATAGACTCAAAGCAACGAAACAGAATATACCGGCAAGGATTTTGCTCTTAAATATTTTTCCAAGAACCACCCCGCTAGATACCCAATTCACAACAAACCCCAAAGTGTGAAGCACCACAAATACAAACATCAATCTCCCGCATATATGATGCCACTTAAGCAACTTCTCGTAAGAAAGACCTGTGACAATCACCACGATAGACCGTCTACTCACTGGAAGAAACATACAAGCTAACAACGAGTGCCCAATGCTACCTAGATACTGGCCATATTTCTTCATGCGGTACGACCATGACGCGCATTTCTTCGCACCCTTCACAAGGGCACAACCGTCTTCGGACAGAAATCCGATATTAGACAGCATCGGTACCAGGCATAGAAATAGAAACACAAAAACAAGGAACATCCATTCTTGATTCTGTAAGACACGAAGCGGTGTTGGGATCCACGAGACGTGACGCAATGGCCGCACACCAAGATAAACCTGTCGCATCGACTTTGCTACATCATAAAAAAAAATAAAGTCGTAATATTTCCAATATATAACTCTTAGTGTAATACACATGAGTGTACTAACAGTGGTCTAGTAAAAACATAGTATCGACGATGCAAACATGGCAAGAGCTTGGACGTCGATGGCCCCGAAGCTAGATGTCAAAGTACATGGCTTACGTCAGATTATCTCAGGTTTGACCAAAAGCGTTGAGGCTGTTACTGCGGATGTAACCAACACCACGTCAACAAACGACCTTGGAAGTCTTTCATCTGATGCACTCGAATTGGAGGAAAGCGTCGCCGTGTTGACCGAAAAGCTTAAAGTTCTTGAACTCCTATTAAACTAGTTATTCAAAGAGCAGCTTCGAGTAAACAAATTACATTTGGTGGAGCAGATGATGAAGTACAAGCAATTGTTCTCGATATCGGATCCGAAACGTGCCAGGCAGGATTTGCAGGAGATGATGCTCCTCGCGCTGCCATCCATTCCATCGTTGGACGACCAAAGCACCCAGGTATCATGGTAGGAATGGACCAAAAAGACGCATATGTTGGAGATGAAACTACATCCAAGATCGATGTTCTTACTCTAAAGTACCCAGTCGAACGCGGTAATGTTATCAATTGGGATGATATGGAGAAGGTATGGCATCATATCTTTTACAATGAGCTTCGTGTTGCCCCAGAAGAACATCCAGTTTGTTTGACTGAATCTCCTTTGAACCCAAAGGCTAACCGAGAGAGAATGACTCATGTCGTGTTTGAAACCTTCAACGTGCCTGAAATGTACGTCATCGTTGGAGCGGTTCTTTCCATGTTCGTTGCTGGAAATGACACTGGTGTTGTTCTAGATTCTGGTGGAGGTAGTACCTGCGCTGTCCCTGTCTACCAAGGTCACTTGATTCCTCACGTTGTGAATCGTATGTATATTAGTGGCAGTGATCTTACTGAGTACATGAATAGACTTTTGCTTGAAAGGGCTACTATTTTAATTATGCCACTTATGCCGAGCGTGAAATTTCTCGCGAAATAAAAGAAAGGCTTTGCTATGTAGCACTTGACTATGGCTAAGAAATGAAGACTGCTTCAGAATCATCAAGTCTCGAAAAGAGTTACGAAATGCCTGATGGTAACATCCTCCTTGTTGGAAACGAAAGATTTAGGTGCCCTGAGGCTTTTTTTAATTCAGAAGTTATCAAACCTGATCTCATTTTGCCTGGTATCCATCATACCTTGTTCCAGACTATCACCAGCTGCCCAACAAATATCAGAGGGAAAATGTATGCAAACATTATTCTTTCAGGAGGTTCTACCATGTTCAACGGGCTTGCTGATCGATTGACCAAGGAGATCACTGCTCCTGCTCGTTCGAAAGTCAAGGTTATTTCCCCACCTGAGGGCAAGTACTCTGCTTGGATAGGAGGAAGTATCCTTGCTTCCATGTCCACCTTTCAACAATCGTGGATCTCCAAGCAAGAATAGGACTATTCGGGACCATCCATCGTTCACAGGAAATGCTTTTAGTCAATTGAAAAGTTTGAAATGAGAACCTAATGATGCGTTCATTGCGACGACCTTCTTGAGAAGCTATATCTATCCAACGGGTTAAGGTATTGTTTAACTACCGGTATCTCAATCTAATTATTGATTAAAATTGCTGATATACGTATATGTAACTCAATTATATCTGCCTTTGATATCTGACGCACCCTGTTTAGCGAGTTTTCTTTGCACAAGCACACACCCATGAATACTGTGAGCGAAGCAGCTGATCTCATCCATGTTGTAAGCTCCAAATTTACAAAGTCTGCAGGAGTTGGATTCAAACGAATAATCAGTTCCGCATTGATCCGGGTCATTTTCTCTGAAATTTGTGAAGAAGATGCGCCTTCCATTGTCCATCATAGAGAATGTTGACTTCACTGCCGGTTTTCGAATGAACATGGCAGCATGTATCGGAAACATCAATTTGGGAGGCGCGCCACATTCATAGTCCACGTTAGACTCATAGAGAAAAATGTTCTCTGTGTTCATCCTGAAGAACATCTCTTTCCATTTGCGAAACAGCTTCTTACTCGAGACGCGAACCAAAATCTTACCCAGAAGATCTCTCTCTACCAACACAAAGGCGCTGGGAATCTCATCACGATAGCCCCCCGACTCCGGATGTGGGGCTCGCAGTTCTTCATCAAGTTCAGCCTGAAGGATTTTGGCTATTTCAAAATCATCCGTGACGTTGTCTTCATCGTCGTCTGTATCCTCTTCTTCATCACTAGAGTCCCAATTAATGAGACCTTTGGTCCCGATAGAGCTGATAGGAACCACTGGAGCAGTATACGGGTCGAACGACTTGAAGTCTTCAAAGGGATTACTTTCAACGTGGAACTCATCGCCACCCCATTTGCCATGGGTAAATGGATTAGCATCCAAAGTCGATGTATGTGAATACGCAGGTTGCGAGTAATCAAAAGATGGAGGAAAGGCGATTGGAGGAAGATGAGAACCAGGAGTGGAAGCCGTCAATATCGGCGAGAAGGGAAGTGATTGATGTGGAGGAGGCGAAGTCACAACCCTGGTATCGACGGGAAAATTCGATTCTTGATGGTGGTATTGTTGTGTCGTATATCCACTGAGAGGAGGAGGAGATTCTTGATGGTGGTATGGTTGTGTCGTATATCCACTGAGAGGAGGAGGAGCTTCTTGATGGTGGTATTGTTGCGTCGTATATCCACTGAGAGGAGGAGGAGCTTCTTGATAGAGATGATCCTCCTGAACTAGATGAGTAAACTTCTCTTGCATGGGCTCGGTATCGGGTGCATCAAACGGATTGTATGTGGTCATATCGCACAAAACAAATTCTTGCCTGATTTTCTCGTTACAACAAGAACCTAGGGGGGGGGCTTTCCTGCATCCAAGAATATGGGTAGGTCCCCATCACATCAGGCGCGGAGTTGAAGGAGTAAAGCATTAGTCTTGATGTTATGCAATTCAATGGTACTGTGAAACTCCCTGCTTCGCTTTCCTCTTCTGTTGGTGAAACAGCTGTTAATGGTGAATCTTCATCTGTTTTTTTCTCCCGAAAATAGACTTGCAAGTCGTGGCAAAACTACTACCACTAATGATACCCAGTAAATTGCCAATAATGGAACCCAGTACAATTAAACGATGTACACCACTGTCGGGAAGGTGTTGTAAACTAATAGAATGGATGATTCAGTAATAAACATTGGTACAATTACGTAAATGATGCCACCGATTTCACCTTGTTGAAAAATATTGAGGAGTACATGACAATGGAAACTCCCATGAACATGAAAACTCCCCACCACATGCTTTCAAATTCACTTAAAATCCTCACATCTATTAGACCGAAACATTTCTTCTTGCTGTTAGTATCAATTAAACATGCCCCTTGAGTACCCTTCAATTCATACTATTTATGGGGGTGGAAGTGGTGGTAATGCCGTTTTGAATGAATGCCATGATCTTCAAATGAGTCCCCTGATAATCCTTATCAATGCTGACGTATTCTGTACTGACACATTGACAGCCACAACGTTGGATATGGTTGATAACTCTTGTTTATTAAGAAATTAGCATTTGATGACTTTTATCCACTACTTGTAGTGCTTTAAAAAAATCGATTTTTGTTGTGTTTATTTAATGTCGAGGGGAAATAGTATGGGACCCTCAATTAGGTACACTTCTTAACGTGAAACCGGTGTTTTTGGTTTTATTGCCTTGGAGCAAATATAAAACAGTCCGAATTTACTCCGAACTTCGAAAGTTGCATGCAAATAACTCCTGAACGGCTTCGAGTTCGAACCTCGGCGCTTGACAAATAAAATACTTTCATTCTTTGAGAGTAACAAATAAAGGTACATAAGGTCCTTTTAAATAATCTCTCATTAAGTGAAACTGGTGTTACTGCTTCTATACGCATGACACAACATACATTCAAATTTGAAAAGATAGGACAAACAGACATTTATTAATTAATGATTCTATTTAAACTCTGCAAACATAGGAGTTCGACTGCGTCACGTAACGGACCCATCGATGCGGGGTGTGTGTCCCATTTTGATCAACCACTCTGAGATACTTGACTTGAAGATTCGAAGAATTAAACATTGGGATTTCAAAAGTCATCGATATAGGCCCAATCTCTCTTCTTACAGCTGGGTTCATGGATTCTTTTAAATCTATCTTGCAGTGGACGCTATGTTCGGCCCCCCCTCCAAATTTCTTAATGTTCCAAACAACTTTGTTTTCCTTAATTCGATATTCGACTGATTGACCAGCTGCACCAGATCCTAACTTCGTACTGACACCATTACATCGAGTAGGTACCGGAAACACCACTTGGACGTTAGAACCGAAATTGTTTGTCGGTAAATCAGCTCGCACACGAACAACAAACTCCAATTGCGAAGTGCCATTATCCTCAATAAACGGATAAATGCGAAACGGGGCAACATAATCTCCTGTGACACGATAGTTCATAAGAACAAATTCTCCGTCGGGTGGAACGAGATTTAAAATTCTCATGGTCTCAAAATCATCAAGCTTGACACAATCATGGAAGTTGCAATCGTCCAACATCACACCACTAAAGTTATTAGATGTTTTACCAACAACCAGATCCTCGTTCAAAGCTACCCTCAAAGGCGGATTGCCTGCCAGGTAACTCTTCATCTGAATGCATCCATCCACATGCGACGACAAAATATACCCACTGCTATTGAACAACATCGTGAGACGCTCAAGTATATCCACGTAGATTTCATTTCGTTGGCCTTCCGCTCCTCCTGCCATGGAAACTGGCTTAAACACCGACGTGGATGGAGTGGTTTTCTGATTCAGTGTAGGCGCTTTGAAAGCACTGGCTTGCTTTACGACGTCCAGCATCACGGGCTCATTGTGTACATGTACCTTCAGCTGCTCCGTTGAAGAGCATTGCGGGTATCCGTAATCGATTACCTCGTCTAACAGTTCGTAGATCAAAATAAAATTCTTCCGGATTCCTTCTTCCGAGAGCACGCCGCAATAGTCTTTAAAAAGCTTCGCTAAGCGATTCAGTAGCTCCAGGATCAAATTAGGTGCCACGTTATATCTAGTGGTCGTCACGAAATACAGAGATTGGTGCTTGACGGAGATGAAATGTGTTCCTTCTACTTCAAAGCACGGTGGAGCTTGTCCTCCTTCTTTCCAGAATTTTACGTTACGGAAGAAAACCTCAGCAGATCCCTTGCGACAATATGATCGGTAATCTCGGGATATTATTGTGTCGCCTCGAGGACTCAGGATAAAAAACTGGCTCACTGCGCTCATCTCACTATCTACTTTTGTTACTGGGAATACCACTCCTAATACAACACTTAATACAACAAACGAATTGTGCACACGATGACAGATGCATTTGTGGATGCGGCTGCTTGTGGTGATTTGAAGGACGTCGAGAGACTATTACAAGATAAGAGTACTACCTCCGCCCAAGTGAATGCCATTGACAAAGATGGAAGATCCGCCTTACATTATGCTTGCTTGAACGACGACATCCCATTACTACATGTGCTTCTTAATGACGAGAGGACCAATGTAGGTCTGTGTACTCCCAAGGGCGACTGTGTGGTTCACATGGCTGCATTGTATGCCAGCCTAGAAGCTCTCAAGGTGCTGTTCAAAGACCCCCGCGCCTCCAAACTCATCAATGCCAAGAACAAATATGGTGAGACGGCCCTCCATCTATGTGCTGGAAGTGGCGACAAGGGAGCCAAGCTGGCTGCTGATATCCTTCTTGATGCGGGGGCCTCCATGGTGGAAACGGACCAATGGATGAGGGGACCTCTTGATGTGGCCCATGATAATGGCGAGAATCCGATGGTCGAGGTTTTCGAGTCGTGGTTAGAGTGCCAAACGGAGGAAATGCAGGTCAATGTAGCAAGCGTGCGAGCACAATGTCTGAAAGAAAAGGGGAAAAAATTACCGGAAGCAACAGAAGAGGCCAAGGCCTCAAGAAACCTCTTGGTGTCCTCTTTCAACCTACAACTTGGTTCCACGAGAAACGCATTAAAGAAAGTGAGTGTGACTGAGAAACACATGTTCAGTTCAAAACAAGGTCAGATCACCAAACTGAATACTGGAACAGATGTCAAGAACATCTCTGGAAAAGCACTTTCCAAGTTGATAGATTTTCCAGGCAACGTTGAGGAGATCAAGGGTTTTTTAAAGGACCCCAAAATAGATCCAGCTGGAAAAGATGCGTTTGGATTGAGCGCACTTCAAAAATTCGCGTCATGGAACAAGACTGAACTCATCGATTTGATTTTGCCTCGTTTGACGGTGGAGCAAATCAATTCACAAGATTTGGAAGGGAAAACAGCGCTGTAAGTATCTACATTTGTGTATTGAAGTAGTTCATTAATGTACGAGTAGACATTGGGCATGTGAGATGGCAAGTGTCTCTGCAGTGTCACAATTGGCTTCTTGTCCTGATGTGAATCCACAGATAAAGGATTCCAAAGGAAGGACTCCCTTAGACATCGTCAATTCTGGCACGGGTACAGTAATCGAAAGACTTAGATTAGCGCTGAACGCAATATAGTAATGAATAGTATATGTTCCGCCAATTCGCGCACAATGCAATGACAGTTATTTTTTAAATATAATTAACACTAACGCATACTCAAAAGTACACAATTTAATCTACAATAGAACTATTTTTGAAAATAGAATCTTATTTTCAAATGTACGATTTGAATCTTACGGGTGTGCTGGGGGGGCTATTTTTAAATTTAAAAAAATGAGAGTGGCCTTTATTCACAGTCGACACGTGGCTCTTGCAAGGTGAGTGCGGTTTGAAATATCCTTTTGAACCGTATCTAATGGAATATCCGCTTTAAGCGATGCAATAGATGCTCATCAAAGCCACGACCAGGAAGGTAACCCTATAGGGAGGAACTCCATGGTGTTCAGCTTGATTGAAGCCACTGGGCTGCTGGATCGGTTGCGCGTAGTGCCCCCTTCACCAATGACTTTGAAGCAAGCTTGCAACTTCCACGAAGAAGAATATATCCGAGCATTATTCCGGTGGAAGGATATGGACAGTGATTCGTTGAAGCGGTACAACCTAGTCGATGACGCGAATCCGTTCGAACATGTAGAGAAGCACGCCTTGTGGATTGCCGGTGCAACTATGACCGCAGTCAAAGAGATACTCAGCGGACACTCTAACATTGCAATCAATCTATACGGGGGAAGACACCAGTAAGTGCTCACTGGGACCTCAACCAAAAC
>Ga0105054_10006286_pt1 | contig 16637 bp, 16 predicted proteins | sample BON02_FD_78091 | JGI IMG/M metagenome (GOLD analysis project Ga0105054, IMG submission 78091) | Freshwater microbial communities from Lake Bonney liftoff mats and glacier meltwater in Antarctica - BON-02 (megahit assembly) | ecosystem: Environmental > Aquatic > Freshwater > Ice > Glacier...
CGTTTCACTTACGGTATGGATGGGGGCGCTTCGGGAAACCGGGGTGCCCTTTTTCTTCGGCTGGAGGCCAACATGGCGAAGTTTACCTACAGCGATTTCGTGAGGGTGAAGGCACAAGCTCCGGCCCCCCTGCGCGCTGGAGCGACGCGGTCGGTGATCGCCGCACTCGCGACACGCACCGAGGGCCGCTATTTCGACGAGTTTCCGCAAGGCGTCGTCTACTCAATCGAGTACGCCGACGGCGCGGCCGTCGATGTCCACGAAGATCACTTGGAGCCTGCAGAGTGACCCACTCCATCTTCGTCGACGGCGAGGCGGGCACGACGGGGCTGGACGTCTTGCGCCGGCTGGAGGTGCGCGGCGATCTGGAGTTGATCCTGCTCGGCGACAGGCGGCGCGACGTGGCGGCGCGGCGCGAGGCGCTGAACAGCGCCGACGCCGTGATCCTGTGCCTGCCCGACGAGGCGGCGATCGAAGCCGTGGCGATGATCGACAATCCGGCGGTGCGGGTGATCGACGCCTCGACGGCCTATCGGGTCGATCCGGCCTGGACTTATGGTTTCGCCGAGATGGTGCCGGAGCAGCGGGACAGGATCGCGGCATCGAAACGGGTGTCGAACCCGGGCTGCTATCCGACCGGTTTCATCGGACTGGTACGGCCGCTGGTTTCGGCGGGGATCATTCCGGCGGGGTGGCCGGTGACGGTCAATGCGGTGTCGGGCTACTCCGGCGGCGGCAAGGCGATGATCGCCGAGTTTGAGGGTGCGAAGGCCGGGGCGTTCCGCGCCTATGGCCTGTCGCTGACGCACAAACATGTGCTGGAGATGACGCGGCATACGGGGCTGGAGCGGCCGGTGTTGTTCGCGCCGGCGGTGGGGGCCTACCGGCAGGGGATGCTGGTCGAGGTGCCGCTGCATCTGGCGGCCCTGCCGTCGTCGCCGTCGGTCGAGGTGGTGCACGGGGCGCTGGTCGAGGCCTATGCGGATTGCCGGTTCGTCGAGGTGGACGAGCTGGAGGAGTCCGAGGCCATGGCCGGTATCGGCCCCGAGGGGCTGAACGGGACCAACACAATGCGTCTGCATGTGTTCGGAGATCGCGATGGGGCGCAGGTGCGGCTGGTGGCCTTGCTGGACAACCTCGGCAAGGGGGCGTCGGGGGCGGCGGTGCAGAATCTGAACCTGATGCTGGGGCTGGACGAGGGGACAGGGCTGGAGTGAAATCCTTCTCCCTCAAGGGGAGAAGGACGCGCCTTTGAAACCTCAGCCGCGCTCCCGACGTATATCTTCCCATGACCCACGCCCTGTCCCGCCGCGCCCTGATGACCACCGCTGGTGCCCTGGCGGTATCCGCCTGCACACCGGGCCCGGCCGACGCCTCCGTGCGGCAGTATGCAACCTCACCGTTCCGCAGGATCACCGACGCCCAGTGGCGCGAGCGGCTGCCGCGCGCGGCCTATGATGTGTTGCGGCGCGAGGCGACCGAGCGGCCCGGCAGCAGTCCGCTGAATGATGAACACCGCAGCGGGACCTTCGTCTGCCGGGGCTGTGAGCTGCCGCTGTTCCGGTCGGCGTGGAAATACGACTCGGGCACCGGCTGGCCCAGCTTCTATCAGGTCATCGCCGCCAATATCGGCACCAAGACCGACTTCGCCATCGGCTTTCCGCGCACCGAATATCACTGCGCCCGCTGCCTTGGGCATCAGGGGCATATCTTTGACGACGGGCCACGACCGACCGGGAAACGCTATTGCAACAACGGCGTAGCGCTCAGTTTTCGACCCGCGTGATCCCCATTCCGCTCATCCCGGCATCCGCCGCGCCTTGATCGCGGACTCGACCGTCACGCCGAACCAGATGGCGGCGATGATCACCAGCAGGCCGTAGTCATGGCCCGGCCAGACGACCGGGATCCCCGCCGCCAGGATGACGCCCAGGGGGAAGAAGGCTGACCAGACGCCGGTGTTGGCGGCGTCACGGTTGATCATCGGCGGCCGGTCGGGAAACTTCATCAGCCGCTGCAACACCGGATTGAGCAGGACGAAGCCGCTGCTGCAGATCACGGCGAGCAGCGCGTTGCGCAGCAACGGCACCGAGGGGCTGAGGAAGCTGGTGCTCATCACCAGCAGGATCAGCGCAAAGCCGGTGGAGATGGCCAGCAGCAGGTTGGGTTCGAGACGCTTCAACTCTTCACCTTCACATAGGAGCCCGGGGCCGGTTCGATCGGCTTGAGCGGACCTTTTTCGGGATCGCGGGCGGGGATCCAGTCGCCGGATTTGTCATGCAGCCAGTCGGCCCAGTGGGTCCACCAGCTGCCGGGGTGTTCGACGGCCTTCGCCTGCCACTCACCGAGGGTCGCGGGCAGGGCGGGGTTGATCCAGTGCTGGTATTTGTGGGCCGAGGGTGGATTGACCACCCCGGCGATATGGCCTGATCCGGCGAGGGTCAGTGTCACGGCGGCGCTCGAAAATGCGCGGGCCGAGCGATAGACCGAATTCATCGGCGCGATATGGTCCTCGCGGCTGGCCTGGAAATAGAGGGGGATGGTCACTTTAGAGAGGTCGACCTTGATCCCGCCGATGGTGAACTCGCCGCGCGCGAGGCGGTTCTGACCGTACATGGAGCGCAGATAGTCCATGTGCAGGGTCTTCGGCATCCGGGTCTGGTCGGCGTTCCAGAACAGCAGGTCGAAGGCGGGCGGCGACTTGCCCATCAGATAGTTGGAGACGAAGAATGACCAGATCAGGTCGTTGGCGCGCAGGGCATTGAAGGTCTCGGCCATGGCCGCGCCGGGCAGGACGCCGCCGGCGGCGTCCATCTGCTGCTCGACCTCATTGAGCCAGTGTTCGTCGGTGAACAGCAGCAGGTCCCCGGCCTCGGCGAAATCATGCTGGGCGGCGAAGAAGGTGTTGGCGCTGACGCGGTCGTCCTTCCTCGCAGCCATATGGGCCAGGGCCGCGCCCATCAATGTGCCGCCGATACAGTAGCCGACGGTGTTGATATGTTCGGCCTGCGACTGCTCCAGCGCTTTTTCGATGCAGCGATAGATGCCCTTTTCCACATAGTCGTCGAAGCCGAATGCGGCCTTGTCCACGTCGGGATTGACCCAGGAGCAGATGAAGACGGTGAAGCCCTGGGCCGAGAGCCAGCGGATCATCGAATTCTCGGGCTGGAGATCCAGAATGTAGAATTTGTTGATCCACGGCGGGAAGATCAGCAGCGGGACGGCGCGCTGTTTGTCGGTGGCGGCGTCGAACTGGATCAGTTCAAACAGTTCGTCGCGCCAGACGACCTGACCCGGGGCGGTGGCGACGTTTTCGCCGACGGCGAATTTGCCGTAGTCGGCCTGGCTGATCTTCAGCTTGCCGGCCCCGCGCTCCATGTCGGCGGCGAAATTCTGCATCCCCTTGACCAGCGATTCGCCGTTGCTCTCGGCCATGGCCTTGAGAGCGACCGGGTTGGAGGCGAGGAAATTGGAGGGGGAGAAGGCGTCGGTCAGCAGCTTGGTGAAGAACTCTGCGCGGCGTTTGGTCAGGGGATCGACGTCCTCGACGCTGGAGACCAGGCCGTTCATCCAGTCCGATGTGACCAGATAGGATTGACGCATGACGTCGAAGGCGGGGTTTTCGGACCAGGCAGGGTCCTTGAATCGCTTGTCCCCCCTCTCTTTTGGCGAGGGCGCGGCGGAAGCCGCCTCGCCGGTGGCCCGGCGGGTGGTCGAGGCCCACAGGTCCATATAGCGGTTGAACAAATCGGCTTGTGCCGCGAACAGTTTGTCGGGGCGTGAGGCCAGGCTGGTCATGACGGCGTTCATGGCGGGGCCGACATGGAACGGGTCGGGTGACAGGGCGGCGGGGCGGTCGGCCTGTGACAGGGCGGCCTCGGCGATGGCGGACTGTGCCGTCATGGCCGCCTTGGCCAGGTTCATCGACAGGGTTTCCAGCATCTGGCGCTGATCCCCGCCGGGAAAGGCGAAGGCGTCGGCCGCAGGGGCCTCGGTCTCAGGCGGTGGAGGTGTCGGTTCCGGAGCGGCCTTGGCCTTGGCAGCGCGGGGCCGGGGCGGCTTGGCCGAGGTCGGGCGACCCGATTTGCGCGGCGCGCGTTTCGGTGCGTCGGCGGTCTTTGAGCTTGGACGCTTGGCCATGAACGGCTCCGGATGTCGTCAGGATCGGTCGCAAGCGCCCCACGCGCCCTTCCGCCTGTCGCGATCATGGCATATGACCGCCCCTGATATGAACGCGCCGCGCCGGAAAATCACAGCCGTATTGTTCGCCCTGGCCGCGAGCGGTGGTCTGACGGCCTGTGCGGGGTCATTCGATCCGGTCGCGGACGCCCGTTCTGCGGTCGCGCCGCGAGTTGAGGCCATGATCGACGCCAACCGCGCCTACCCGGGCTGGGCCGCCTTTCCGAAGTCACTCGAGCCGCTGCCGGAACCGGTCGTGATCGCGGCCCAGGTGAATACGCTGGGAGTCACGCGTGGGACGTTGGCGGGCGAGGCCTCGCGCATCGACTGGCAGATCACCGAGGACCCGGCCACCTTTGCGGCGGCGGTACAGGCCCGGATCGACGCGGTACCGGTCGCTCCGGTGACGCAGGAGACCCAGGCCGAGATCGACGCATTCGTTCAGCGCGCGCGCGACCGGGGCCGTGCCCCGCCGCCGGTGGATCGCCGCTGATCCCAACCCAAGGCTCGCCCGGACAGCAGAATCCGGGGACCAATGTCTCAGGAGACACTTCATGGCCCATACGGCCCCCTATCCCCCGACCCTGGCGGCTGATGCGGCCCGCGTGACCGAACTGGCCGCCATCGCCAGCTATGCCGGCATCGGCCGCGGCGACGAGAAGGCGGCGGACCAGCTGGCGGTCGACGCCATGCGCACGGCGCTGAACAGTCTCGATATCGACGGCAAGATCGTCATCGGCGAGGGCGAACGCGACGAGGCCCCGATGCTCTATATCGGCGAGAAGGTCGGCACCGGCAAAGGTCCGGCCATCGATATCGCTCTGGATCCACTCGAAGGGACGACCCTGACGGCCAAGGCCATGCCCAATGCCCTGTGCGTCCTGTCGATGTCGCCGGGTGGCGGCATGCTGCACGCGCCCGACACCTATATGGACAAGATCGCCATCGGCCCGGGCTTTGCGCCCGGCACCGTCGATCTGGACATGAAGCCTCAGGACAATGTGTGCTCGCTGGCCTCGGCCAAGGGCGTGAAGCCGTCCGACATCACTGTCTGCGTCATGGACCGGCCGCGCCACGCCGAACTGATCGCGGCCCTGCGCGAGGTCGGGGCCAAGGTGATGCTGATCACCGACGGCGATGTGGCGGGGGTGATTCACACGGCCGAGCCCGAGACCGGCATCGACCTGTATCTGGGGTCGGGCGGCGCGCCGGAGGGGGTGCTGGCGGCCTCTGCACTGAAATGCGTCGGCGGCCATTTCCAGGGTCGGCTGATCTTCCGCAATGACGACGAGCGGGCGCGAGCCTCGCGGACGGGCGTCACCGATTTTGACCGCAAATACGACCTGCATGAACTGGTGGCCAAGGACGCCATCTTCGCCGCCACGGGCGTGACCAAGGGAGCGATGCTGGACGGGGTCAAGGTCGCCGACGGCTTTGTCTCGACCCATACGCTGGTGATGGATTCCTCGACCCGGACAGTGCAGCGTATCCGCACGATCCGGCCGCTCTGATGGCGGACGGCGGGACCGCCCCTGCCTTTCTGGGCGTTTCCCGCTCCCTGTCCGGTCGCGAATGGCGGCAGAGGCCCGCTGATGCCGGCGTGATCCGGGCCCATATGCAGGCGCTGAATCTTGAAGAGCCGCTGGCGCGCGCGTTGGCGGCGCGGGGTGTGCGGGCCGATCAGGGGGCGGACTTCCTGCAACCCACGCTGAAGGCCCTGTTCCCCGATCCGTCCAGTTTCATGGACATGGATGCGGCGGCCGAGGCGATTCTGGACGCGCTGCAGGCCGGGACCTCGATCCACGTCTTTGCCGACTATGACGTCGATGGGGCCTCCAGCGCCGCCCTGCTGGTGCGCTGGTTCCGGGCCATGGGTGCGGGCCTGCCGATCTACGTCCCCGACCGGATCACCGAGGGCTATGGCCCCAGCGCCCGCGCGTTTGACACGTTGAAGGCGTCGGGGGCCGATCTGGTCATCACCGTCGACTGTGGCGCGGCGGCCAATGAGGCAGTGGCCCATGCAGCGGCGATCGGGCTGAAGGTCGTGGTCATCGACCATCATATGATGCGCGAACATCCGCCGGTCTGCGCCGCCGTGGTCAATCCCAACCGGCCGGGCTGCAATTCGGGACAGGGCAATCTCGCCGCGGCGGGGGTGGTGTTCGTGCTGCTGGCCGCCCTTAACCGCGAGGCGCGGCGGCGGGGGATGTTCGCCGACATCAAGGAGCCCGACATCCGCCAGTGGCTGGATCTGGCGGCCATGGGGGCGATCTGCGACGTCACCGGCCTGACCGGCTTCAACCGCGCCCTGACCAGTCTGGGCCTGAGGGTCATGTCGGACTGGGGCAATACGGGCCTGCGCGCCCTGCTGGCAGCGGCGGGGGCTGAGCCGGGACCGGCCAAGAGCAATCACGCCGGCTTTATTCTGGGTCCGCGGATTAACGCCGGGGGGCGGATCGGCAAGTCGGACCTCGGCGCCCGCCTGCTGTCGACCGACGACCCCGTAGAGGCAGCGGCGCTGGCGCAGGAACTGGACGCGCTCAATATCGCGCGCCGCGAGGTCGAAAAACAGGTCACCGATCAGGCCACCCGGATGGTCGAGGCCACCGGTGCCCATGCCGATGGCTCAGCCGTGGTGGTGATTGCGGGCGACGAATGGCATCCCGGCGTGGTCGGTATCGTCGCCGGACGGCTGCGCGAACGCTGGCGCAAGCCGGTGGTGGTGATCGGCGTCGATGCTGTGAACGGCCTCGGCAAGGGATCGGGCCGGTCGCAGCCGGGCATGAATCTGGGCAAGGCGGTGCAGGCAGCCTGGGAGGGCGGGGTGCTGTTGGCCGGGGGCGGCCATGCGATGGCGGCGGGGCTGACGGTTCGCGCTGACGACATCGACCGGCTGCGCGACTTCCTCAATGAACGGATGGCGGGTGAACAAGCCGCCGCCGATGCCCTGGACCATGTCGAGATCGATGCCCTGATCGATGCGGGCGCGGCGACCCGGGCCCTGTTGGAACAGTTCGAGCAACTGGCCCCGTTCGGCCCGGCTAATCCCGAACCCCTGTTCGCTCTCGAGCATGTCCAGGCGCGCGAAGCCGTGGCCATGAATGGCGGTCATGTGCGCTGTCGCCTGGTCGGCACCGACGGGGCCTCGGTCAAGGCTATCGCCTGGCGCTGCGCCGACCTGCCCGGCGGTCAGTCGCTGCTGTCGGGGCAGGGGGGGCTGAGCGTGGTCGGGCGGCTGAAGGCTGACGACTGGAATGGCCGGCGTGGCGTCCAGTTCGAGATCGAGGATGTGGCCGATCCGCGCATGACCTGATCGTTCTCGCGGCTGCACCCCCGGTCTCGTCGCCTGCGCCTGCGGGACACTGCCTGCTTCGCGCGAAGAATGGGGCGGAGAAGGGTTGCAAGCCCCGGAATCGGCGGCTATATCGCCCGCTCTCCGCGCAGTGGTCCCTTCGTCTATCGGTTAGGACGTCAGGTTTTCAACCTGAAAAGAGGGGTTCGATTCCCCTAGGGACTGCCAGCGCGGATCCTCTCCGAGACATGATCGATTTCCGAGAGTCCGCTTGGTTCGGGCTCCTGCGCTTGCCGTTGCCGTTTCCGGTCGGGCCAACCGAACCGGGACCTTGCGGACCAGCGACCGCATACGGGGATCGATCACCCATCCCGATCGCCAGACCGGCCTGATGCGGAACATTCGTCTGCCGCGAACCGCGCGACAGCCGTCGTACGAGCAAGATTATTTCGCCTTTGGTGCGAAACCGGTATTTTTCTCTTTTCCTGGTTTCGCAGAACCGTGTTAAATGGATGCCGTTCGCACCGTATGCGGGCAGGGGGAAGGCTGTGTCGGACTACGAGGGCGTAGAGACGGTCGAGACGGTACGTATTGCCGGTCGGGTGAAATGGTTCGATCCCGGCAAGGGATACGGCTTCATCGTGCCGGACGATCCGAGTCTGACCGACATGAAGGATGTGCTGCTGCACGTCTCCAGTCTGCGCGACCTCGGACGGGACCTGGCGGCCGAGGGCGCGCCGATTAGTTGCGACTGTGCCCGGCGCCCGAAGGGCTGGCAGGTCACTGCGGTCCACGACCTGGGCGAGGGGGATCCCGAACTGGCCGCCGCGCCGCGCCGCACCGGCTATGAAGGCCTGAAGCAGACCGCCCGCAGCGACGCGGAAGCCGAAGGGCGGGACTCCGGTTTGCTGATGGAGGCCGCAGTGGTCAAATGGTTCAATCGGACCAAGGGCTACGGTTTCGTGGTGCGCGACGGCGAACCGGGGGATATCTTCGTCCATGTCGAGACGTTGCGTCGCTGCGGGCTGGATGACCTGCTGCCCGGCGAGACGGTTACGGTGCGATTCGCCGACGGCCCCAAGGGGCTGGTGGTCGCGGAAATCAGACCGGGCGGATAAACTCTGCCCCTGTGAGGGTGGAACGCTGATGTTGAACCGTCGTGGACTTCTGGGGGCCCTGTCCGGCCTGGTGCTGCTGTCGGCCTGTGCGGGCGCGGGTGCGCCGCGCGACGCCAAGGGCGATCCGCTCGAACCGCTGACCGTCACCACCGCCAGCGGCGAGCACCGTTTCATGGTCGAGATCGCCGACGACGACGCCGAGCGCCAGCGCGGACTGATGGAGCGCGAGCCCCTGGCCGATGACCGTGGCATGCTGTTCCAGTTCCCGGACGTGGCCGAGCGTGGCTTCTGGATGCGCAACACGCCCAGCCCACTGGACATCATCTATATCGACCCGCGTGGTCGGATCGTCTCGATCGCCAGGAATGCAGCTCCCCATTCCGACGCCGTCATCCCCTCGAACGGACCCGCCAGCGGCGTGCTGGAGCTGCGTGCCGGCCGCGCTGACGAGATCGGGGCCCGCCCCGGTGACAGGGTCAGCCACCCCTTCTTTGCGGAATAGCCCATCCGCGCGTTGCGGTACGGCGTCGAGTGTGCCAAATCCCGCCGCCGGAGTGTAGCGCAGCCTGGTAGCGCATCTGGTTTGGGACCAGAGGGTCGGAGGTTCGAATCCTCTCACTCCGACCATTTTTCTGTTTCGCTACCGCTCGCGACGCCGTCACTCATGGCTTGAGCACGAGCCCGCTTGCATTGCCTAGATCGCCGCCAGGGCCCGTTCCAGGTCGGCATACAGGTCATCGACATTTTCGATCCCGACCGACAGCCGCACCAGGTTGTCGCCGATGCCGCAGCGGGCCTTGGCTTCGGCGCTGTAGTCGGAATGGGTGGTGCTGGACGGATGCGAGACCAGGCTCTCGGTGCCGCCGAGACTGACCGCCAGTTTGAACAGCTGCAAGGCATTGAGCATGCGGAAGGCTTCGGCCTCGCCGCCCTTGAGGCGCAGCGAGAAGGTCGAGCCCGCGCCACTGCACTGCCGCGCGAACAGGGCCTGCTGACCCGGCGAACTCTCGATCCCGCCGGCGTCGAGCACGGCCTCGATTTTCGGATGACCGCGCAGGCGGGCGACGAGGTTTCCGGCATTGGCCTGGGAGCGCTCCATACGGATATGCAGGGTCTCGAGACTGCGCATCAGCAGCCAGGCTGTATGCGGATCAGTGGTAGTGCCGCAGATGGTCCGCATCTCGCCGACCCGGGCCATCAGATCGGCGCGACCCAGGCAGGCCCCGGCGATCAGGTCGGAATGGCCGCCGACGTATTTGGTCAGCGAGTAAAGCACCAGATCGGCCCCATGCTGCAACGGCTTTTGCCAAAGGGGGCCGAGGAAGGTGTTGTCGACCACCAGCAAGGGCGGTTCGGCCAGGCCGAGATCGCGGATGGCGGTGGCGGCGGCCTCGAGGTCGATCAACTGGTTGGTCGGATTGGCCGGGGTCTCGACATAGACGCCCGACAGGCGACCGCCGTTGGCCGAGGCGTTGTCGGAAGCCGAGCGGATCGCCGTCGCCAAGGCCTTGCCGTCGTCGCAGTCGGCGACGCTGACGGTCTGGACCCCCATGCGCGGCAGGATACGGTCGAACAGGTATTCGGTGCCGCCATAGGCCGGGGCGGTATAGACCACGACATCGCCGGGACGGCTGAGGGCCAGCATGGTGGTCGAGATGGCGGCCATGCCGCTGGAGAAGACCAGCGCCTTGTCGGCGGCGTCCCACACGGCCAGCCGGTCCTCGAGGATCTCGAGATTCGGGTTGTTGATCCGCGAATAGATCAGGCCCAGTGACTCGTCCGCCCCCTGCTGACGCAGGCCATAGGCAACCTCGAAGAAGCGCTTGCCGTCCTCGGCCGATTTGAAGACGAAGGTCGAGGTCTGGAAGATCGGGGCTTTGATCGAGCCTTCGGACAGGGTCGGGTCATAGCCGTAACCCATCATCAGGGTCTCGGGCGCCAGGGTGCGCTCGCCAAGGGTGCGGCTGTGGTGTCGACTCATGATGACGGATCCTCTTTGCCTGTGGCTGCATAGGCCGGGGACGCGCTGCGGCCAAGCGGAGCGCTGGACCCGGTGCCTGTCACGCGGTATCTGAACCCCACGCGGGTCGCCCGCCGTCGTTCCCAGGACTGTCCATGCTCGCCCGCATCTATCGCCCCGCCAAGACCGCCATGCAGTCCGGCAAGGCCTCGTCCAGAGGCTGGCGGCTGGAGTTCGAGCCGGCGTCGGCACGGACCATCGATCCGCTGATGGGCTGGACCAGCTCCAGCGACATGAACGGCCAGGTGCGGTTGAGCTTCGACTCCGCGGAGGAGGCCGTGGCCTATGCCGAGCGGCACGGTATCCCGTTCCGGCTGCATGAGCCGCAGGATCCGCCGCTGATCCTCAAGGCCTATGCTGACAATTTCGCCACCGGTCGCAAACAGCCCTGGACGCATTGAGATTGGCTGCGATCACTTGCGCCGCCTACCTGCCCTGACCCGGCGCCCATAGCTCAACCGGATAGAGCACCCGCCTTCTAAGCGGACGGTTGCAGGTTCGAGTCCTGCTGGGCGCGCCACGGCTTGAGGCTTGATCCGGATCGGAGATCAGGTCCGCCGCCAGAGGGTTGCGGTTCGACCGCCAAAGGCTTCTAAAGAAGTCGGGGCGCAAGGTCTGGCGAATTTTGACGAGGCGCAGATGCGGAAACAGTCGACAACGCAGAAGGCGGCGACCGGAGCCGTAATGGCGCTGTTGCTGGGCCTGACCGTTGCCGCCTGCGGTGGTGGCGAGCGCGCGACCAAGGCCGACAAGGGACCCGACCCCGCCGCCCAGGCCCAGACCGCCGCCCCCGGGTTCGCAAGCCCGACCCTGGCGGCCATCAAGCGGCGCGGTCGGTTGAACTGCGGTGTGCACGAGGGGCTGGTCGGCTTTGCCTACACCGACAATCGCGGCGAATGGCGCGGCTTTGATGCTGACTTCTGTCGCGCCCTGGCGGCGGCTGTGCTGGGCAATGCCAACGCCGTCCGCTTCGTGCCCCTGCCCAACAGCCAGAGGTTCGAGGCCCTGCGCAGCGGTCGGGTGGACGTGTTGTGGCGCTCGACGTCCTGGACCCTGGCGCGGGAAGCGCGGGAAGGGGTGCGCTTCGCCGGGGTCAACTACTATGACGGCCAGGGTTTTCTGGTGCGCCGGTCGCTCGACCTGGCCTCTGCCGCCGAGCTGAATGGCGCGCGGGTGTGTGTCGAGCGCGGCTCGACTGCCGAGCGGAATGTGGCGGACTGGTTCCGCGCACGGGGGCTGGCCTATACGCCCGTGGTCAGGGCCGATGATGAGGCCGTGCGGACGGCCTATGCGCGCGAGGACTGCGACGCCCTGAGCGCCGACATCTCGGCCCTGGCGGCGACGCGGACGACCCTCTCCAATCCGGCACAACACACTGTCCTGCCCGATGTGATTTCCAAGGAGCCACTGGGGCCGGCGGTGAAACGGGGCGATGAGGCCTGGACCTCGATCGTGCGCTGGACGCTGAATGCCCTGATCCTGGCCGAGGAACTGGGGGTGACCAGCGACAATACGGGCGACATGGTCAAGGATTCCCGCAACCCCGCCGTTTGCCGTCTGTTGGGAGCCGAGGACGAGATCGGGCCGATGCTGGGGCTGCGCAAGGACTGGGCCAAGGCGGCGATCGAGGCCGAGGGCAACTATGGCGAAATCTTTGCGCGCAATGTCGGTGCCGATTCCTCACTCGACCTGGCCCGCGGGCTTAACGCGCAATGGAACGCAAGGCCGGCTGGGCTGATCTACGCCCTGCCGATCCGATAGGGCGTGATTCACGGCATCGGCGGAATCGCGAAGCGATCCCTCCTCAGCCGATCAGGCTCCAGAGTTGGGCTGGCATTCGCTCCTGGCCCGGTCGGACTGCGGACTGGCGAGCAGGGCGGGCAGCCGATAACGTGATCGAATCAGCCGGGGGGCAGCGTCCGGCGCGCAACCGTGACGGAAAGCCTCAATGACCCTGGACAGCGACGCCGCCGCCGAAGACCGTCCCCGCGGACCGCTCTATCGATACTGGTTCGGTATCAAACTGTGGAAGCGCATCCTCGCCGCCCTCGTACTGGGCGCGATCGCGGGCCTGATCTGGGGCGAGGGGGCGGTGCAGATCAAATGGATCGGCGATCTGTTCGTGCGCCTGATCCAGATGGTCGTGATCCCGCTGGTGTTCGCCACCATCGTCTCGGGCGTGCTCAGCCTCGAGGACCCGAAACGGCTGGGCTCCCTGGGGCTGAAGACCATTTTCCTCTATATTCTCACGACCGCGATTGCGATCGTCATCGGCCTGATCCTGGGGGCCTTGGTCCAACCTGGCCTTGGGGTGGACTTTGCCGGTGCCGTGCCGCGCGAGCTTGAGGCGGCCCAGCCGTTCGCCGGACTGATAGAGTCCATCGTTCCGACCAATCCGATCAAGGCCCTGGCCGAGGGCCAGGTGCTGTCGGTGATCTTCTTTGCCCTGATCTTCGGTGCCGGACTGCTCTCCGCCGGGGCCAAGGGCGAGCCGTTGGCGAGTGCGTTCCACGCGGCGTCCGAGGCCATGCTGCGGGTGGTGAATTTCGTCATGGAGATCGCCCCGTTCGGCGTCTTCGCCCTGATCGCCTGGGTGATGGGCACCACCGGTCCTGCGACCTTCGTCAATGTCGCGCTGCTGGCCTTCTGCGTGATCGCGGGCTGCATCATGCAGGTGCTGATTGTGCACGGCGGCCTGATCAAACTGCTGGCCCGACTGCCGGCGCTGCCCTTCTTCCGCGGCGTCACCGACGCCGGGCTGGTGGCGTTCTCGACCTCATCCTCCTCGGCCACCCTGCCGGTTTCGATGGCGGTGGCGGAGGCCAACCTCGGCATCAAGAAGCCGGTGTTCTCGACGGTCCTGCCGCTGGGGGTCACGATCTCGATGGATGGTACGGCGCTCTATATCGCCCTGCTGGCCTCATTTGCCGCCCAGGCCTTCGGCATTGAGCTAACACTGTCGGACTATCTGTTGATCGGCTTGACCACGGTGCTGGTGTCGATCGGCACGGCACCGGTGCCGTCGGCCTCGCTGTTCATGCTGGCAGCGGTGCTGCAGGTCATCGGGGTCAGCCCGGCCCAGACCGCGCTGATGGTCGGCTTCATCCTGCCGTTCGACCGCATTCTCGACATGACCCGGACGGTGGCCAATGTGGTCAGCGACCTGGCTGTGGCGACCATCATCGGACGCTGGGAGAACGAGATCGACGTCGAGGTCTACAAGGCCCCGCCGGTCAAATAGCGACCGGCGTGTCGGCCCGTCCGCCCCATTCGGCCCAACTGCCATCGTAAAGGCGGCTATCACGGTCCAGCACGGCCAGCGCGAGGCTGAGGATGGCGGCGGTGACGCCCGAGCCGCAGGTGGTCAGGACCGGTCGGTCAAGATCGACGCCGACGGCGCGGAAGGCCTCAGCCAGGGCCTCCCCCTGTTTCATCGTGCCTGCTGGGGTCAGCAGGTCTGGGAAGGGCAGGTTTATGGCACCGGGCATATGGCCGGATCGCAGGCCCGCTCTCGGTTCGGACACCCGGCCCGCAAACCGCTCGGCGGCGCGGGCGTCCACCACCTGGCCGCCCGCTTGAAGGGCCGCGCGAACGACGTCGAGGTCGGCGACCCACTCTGGCCGGGGCGATGCCATGAATCTGGCTGGAGCCATTGGAGAGGCTGGACCCGATACGACCGTCCGGCCCTCGGCGCGCCATTTCGGCAGACCGCCGTCGAGCACACGGACGTTGGCAGCGCCCATGGCTCGAAACATCCACCATACGCGGGCCGACGAGCGGATGCCGACCGTGTCATAGACGATGATCGTGTCATCGGTGGCGACGCCCAGTCGGCCCATCCGCACCGCGAAATCGGCAGGGGCCGGCAGCATGTGCGGCAAGTCGCTCTCTTGATCCGAGACCGCTTCCAGGTCGAAGAGGGCGGCACTTGGCACCCGCCCATCCGCGAAATCGATAGCCGGGTCGCGCCCGTCCAGATGCCAACTGGCGTCGAGGACATTTGTGGACGGGTCGCCGAGGCAGGCGGCAAGGTCTGCGGTCGAGATCAACGGAGAGAACCGGGTCATGACCCAACCTAGCATGCAAGTCCCCGGAGCCCTGCGACTGGTGCTGGGCGATCAACTGTCCGACGGATTATCAGCTTTGGGTGACCTCGACCTGGCGCAGGACATGGTGCTGATGGCCGAGGTCCGAGACGAGGCGACCTATGTGAAGCACCACAAGCAGAAGCTGACCCTTGTGTTCGCCGCCATGCGCAAATTCGCGGCCCGTCTGGAGCGGCGGGGGGTCAGGGTTCGCTATGTGCGGATCGACGATCCGGACAGCAGCGGATCGATCACTGGGGAATTGCATCGTGCGCTGGCCGCTCGGGCGTTCAACCGAGTGGTCCTGACGGAATGCGGTGAATGGCGTCTGGCGGCGGCGCTGGGTGCGTTTGAGACAACGGCCGGCGTGTCGGTCGAGGTGCGGCAGGACGACCGTTTCATCTGCTCGCATGATCGCTTTCGACGTTGGGCGACGGACAAGAAACAGCTGACGATGGAGTTCTTCTATCGGGAGATGCGACGCGAGACCGGCTTGCTGATGGACGGCAGGAACCCGGTTGGCGGGCAATGGAATTACGACAAGGACAACCGATCGGGCTTGGCCAAGGGCGTGATCCCGCCGCCCCGATTGAGGACGGAGCCGGACGCGGTCACGCGCGAGGCGATGGCGGACGTCGAACGACTGTTCGGCGACCATTTCGGCACTCTGGCTGCATTCGGCTGGCCGACGACGGCGGAAGAGGCCGAGGCGGCACTGGTCGCCTTTCTGGCCGAAGCGCTGCCGTCGTTCGGGACGTGGCAGGATGCCATGGCGGCCGGACAGCCCTGGATGTGGCACGGTCTGGTCTCGACCTCTTTGAACCTCGGCCTGCTCGACCCGCTGGATGTGTGCCTTCGCGCCGAGGCCGAGTATCGCGCCGGACGGGCCCCGCTGAATGCGGTGGAGGGGTTTGTTCGCCAGATCCTCGGATGGCGCGAGTTCGTGCGCGGCATCTATTGGCTGAAGATGCCGGAATACGGGGCCCGCAACGCGCTGGACGCCGACCGGCATTTGCCCGGGTTCTACTGGTCAGGCGAGACAGAGATGGCCTGCGTGGCCGATGCGGTCGGATCGACCCGCGACCACGCCTATGCGCATCACATCCAGCGGCTGATGGTGACCGGCAATCTGGCCATGCTGCTGGGCGTGCATCCGGACGCTGTCGATGACTGGTATATGGTGGTCTATGCCGACGCCTATGAATGGGTCGAGATGCCCAATACCCGCGGCATGGCGACCTTCGCCGACGGGGGCATCATGGGCACCAAACCCTATGCGGCGTCCGGGGCCTACATCAACCGGATGAGCAACTATTGCGCCGGCTGTCACTACGATGTGAAAGCCCGGGACGGCGAGGGGGCCTGTCCCTTCAACCGCCTCTATTGGGGCTTTCTGGAGCGCAACCGGCACCGTCTCGCCGGCAATCCGAGGCTCGCCATGCCCTACCGCACGCTGGGCGGCTGGGACGCGGCCCGCCGGGCGGCCCTGGTCGAAGAAGCCGACGCCTGCCGGGAGGCTCTTGGCGCGATCAGACCCGGGTAAGGGCCAGCTGGATCACGTCGGTTCGGGCCGAGCGGAACCCGGCCTCGCAATAGGCCAGATAGAAGCGCCACAGGCGGCGGAACCGCTCGTCGAAGCCGCCCATACGCCGGATATCGCCCCATGCTGCCTGGAACCGCTCGTCCCAGAGTTTGAGGGTATCGGCATAGTCCTGACCGAACCGCTCGACCCTGTGCCAATCCAGACCCGCCCGCTCGATGACAGGTTTCAACCTTTGTTCGGAGGGCAGCATGCCGCCGGGGAAGATGTATTTCTGAATGAAGTCGGTCTTGCGATTGTAGTCGTCAAACAGGGCGTCCTCGATGGTGATGATCTGCAGGCCGGCCAGGCCGTCGGGCTCCAGCACGTCATGGATCTTGCCGAAATAGGCGGGCCAGTATTC
>Ga0105054_10006287_pt1 | contig 16637 bp, 22 predicted proteins | sample BON02_FD_78091 | JGI IMG/M metagenome (GOLD analysis project Ga0105054, IMG submission 78091) | Freshwater microbial communities from Lake Bonney liftoff mats and glacier meltwater in Antarctica - BON-02 (megahit assembly) | ecosystem: Environmental > Aquatic > Freshwater > Ice > Glacier...
ACTTGAACCGATAATCCTAAAGGAAACAGATTTTAAGTCTGTCGTGTCTACCAATTTCACCAAGCGAGTTTTAAAAAAATAGATTCATAATCAAAGAATCTTTTCTTTGATTATGAATTAAAAAAACAATTATTTTTTTTTTTTTACTTTTTCCCAAGGACTTGTAAAATCGAATAAACGAAATTCTTGTGTCATCTCCAAAGGTTCACAAACTACCCTTTTTTTAGCAGAGTCATACCTAACTTCGACATAACCACTTAAAGGAAAGTCTTTACGTAAAGGATAACCTTCAAACCCATAATCCGTTAAAATTCTACGTAAATCAGGATTACCAGAAAAAAAAACACCAAACATATCCCAAGTTTCTCTTTCAGCCCATCCCGCAGAAGGAAAAATTTCTACAATAGAAGGTACCGAAGTTAATTCATCAACACAAACTTTTATAACTAATCGTGTATTAAATTGTACACTAAGAAGTATATATACCACTTCAAAACGTTTTTTTTTATCAGGAAAGTCTATTGCGGTTATCTCTGATAATTGTTTAAATTGAGAATTAGTATAATATTTCAAAAAAGTCATCAATTTAATTAAATATTCAGGTTTTGTATAAATACAAATTTCGCTTTTAGAAATACTACATTTTTCTATAAATAAAGGAATAGTTAAGCTTATAGATTTTAAAAAATTATATAACATATTACAATTTAATTAATTTATTTTTTAATCCAATGAGTTAAATTACGATTACGTTTGACTTTTTTTTGTAATTGTAAAATACCATAAAGCAAAGCCTCCGCTGTTGGAGGACACCCTGGCACATAAATATCTACAGGAACAATACGATCACAACCTCTTACAACAGAATAAGAATAATGATAATAACCTCCACCGTTAGCACAACTACCCATAGAAATAACCCAACGCGGTTCAGATAATTGATCATAAACTTTACGAAGAGCTGGTGCCATTTTATTTGTTAATGTACCAGCAACAATCATAACATCTGCTTGACGGGGACTAGGACGTAAAATTATACCAAATTTGTCTAAATCATAACGAGTTGCTGCACATTGCATCATTTCTACTGCACAACAAGCTAAACCAAAACTAACAGGCCATAAAGAACCTTTACGAGCCCAATTAACTAAATGATCAATTTTTGATACTATAAATTCTGCCTTCATAAGTAATATTATTATTTAGTTATACTTAAATTATATGATAAAAGGATCAATAAAAATTATCCCTTCATTAAATGAATAAAATCAATAGCCAAACTACCTTTAATTCTAGAATAAATAACTAAAATAGATAATCCTATAGCGGATTCTGCAGCAGCTACTGTTAAAATAAAAATTGCGAATACTTGACCTAAAAGATCATCTAAATATACTGAAAAAATAATGAAGTTTAAGTTAACAGCTAAAAGCATTAATTCAATAGACATTAACATAATAATAATATTTTTACGATTTAGAAAAATTCCCCAAATACCAAGAATAAATAAACCCATAGCAATGCTTAGATATTTTACAAGATCGATTATCATAATAACAATGCTTTTGTTTATATTTTTACGATGATTAAAAATAAAATAATTATAAAAAAACTTAAAAAAGAAATGGAAAGAATGGGATTCGAACCCATGGTATATAAAAATATACGCTGATTTAGCAAACCAGTGCTTTAGACCACTCAGCCATCTTTCCTAAAATTTATAATGAATATAAACTAAAAAAAATGATATTACTTTAATTATTAATATAATTATTTTTTTAGTTAATAGTTATTTCGTACTTATATTATAAATTTAAATATAATCACTATAATAAAACTCTTGGAGATAACGGGGCTCGAACCCGTAACCTTATGCTTGCAAAGCATATATTCTACCAATTGAAATATATCCCCTATTGTATAAATAGCTACTTATATAGATAGATATTTATACAATATAATATTATGCACCACCCCACCAATAAACTACCGTAAATAAAAATAACCAAACAACATCAACAAAATGCCAATACCAAGCAGCGGCTTCAAAACCAAAATGATGTTGTTGAGTAAAATGATAATTAATTTGACGAATTAACATAATGATTAACATAGTAGTACCTACTAATACATGAAACCCGTGAAATCCTGTAGCCATAAAAAAACTAGAACCATAAACACCATCAGATAATGTAAATGAAGCTTCTACATATTCAAAAATTTGAAATAATGTAAAAATAGCCCCTAAACCTACAGTAGCTCCTAAACCTAAAATAACTTGTTCTCGTTGACCAGCTACAATGGCATGATGAGCCCACGTAACGGTAACACCAGATGATAATAAAATAACTGTATTCAATAATGGAATTTCCCATGGAGAGAATACTTCAATACCTGCAGGAGGCCAAATACAACCTAATTCAACTGTTGGAGCAAAAGAAGAATGAAAAAAAGCCCAAAAAAAAGCTAGAAAAAACATTACTTCAGAAATTATAAACATAAGCATTCCATAACGTATACCAACTTGTACAACTTCTGTATGATGTCCTTGATATGTAGCTTCTCTACAAACATCTCTCCACCAAACGAAAAGACTAGCAACTAAAGAAATAAAACCAAAGAAAAGTGTAAAACCTCCACCGGCATATGTATGCATATACATAACACCACCTAATGCCATAGTTAAAATAGAAAAAGATGTTGTTAAAGGCCAAGGACTTGGATCAACGAGATGAAAAGCATGCCGTTGTTCTGTTTTTACATATGAAATATTGCTCATAATAAAAATGTTTATTAATTAAAAAGTAAAAAGAAAAATTTCCCTAAAAATATAAAAGATTTTATTTTAATTGTAAAAAGGGATTATTACTTTTAAGTAAATTTTTATATACAATAATTTAAAAATAGTAATAATTCTAAAGTAAAATATATAAATCTTTTAAATAATTTTTTAATTGATAATAAATAAATATTTATTTATTTACTAACCGAATAGTAGTATTTAAATTATTAAAAACTTGATCAAAGACATCTTGTCTACGAACATTAAATTGTTTACGCATAGTTAATAAAATAGCTCCAATCATAGCAACTAATAAAATTAAACTTGCCATTAAAAAACAATAAAAGTAATAAGTATATAACAATTCACCAATAGCTTCAATATTTGTAATAGGATTTATATTATTAGACCATATTGTTAAAGTTAAGTCTTTTTGCAATAAAATTATTTGTGAATCTAAATTTAAAGTTGTTATAGAAAAAAAAGGCACTAAATCTCCATTAATAACAGATAATATTTCTATAAAAAATATAATTAAAACTAAACCACCTATTGGAAGATAACGTAAAATACTTTCTTTTAATTCTGTTACTCTAATATTTAACATCATAACAACAAATAAAAAGAGTACCGCGATAGCACCTACATAAACCACTAAAAAAATCATAGCTAAAAATTCTGTTTCTAATAAAAGTAATAAACCCGCAGAATTACAAAAAACCAACACGAGAAATAAAATAGAATGCATAGGATTACGAGCACTAACTACCAAACCTCCAGATACTAAAGCCAAACTACCAAGAATATAAAATAATAATACTTCAATATTCATATTATATATGTTAATTTAATAAATTTATATTTTTTATAAAGTAGGACACCAGTCAAAAGAAACCAGAATACCTCCCGTAAATAAAACCCAACCTAAGGCTAATGGTAATAAAACTTTCCAACCTAATCTCATTAATTGATCATATCGATATCTAGGATAAGCTCCTCGAACCCAAATAAAAGAAAAAACCATTAAAGACATTTTTAAACCAAACCATACAGGACCAGGTATCCAATTTAAAGGAAAAATATCAATTAAAGGCAACCAACCACCTAAAAATAATATAGTTAATAAAGCACACATTATTAAAATATTAGTATATTCGCCCAAAAAAAATAAAGCAAACCCCATTGCAGAATATTCTACATTATAACCCGCGACAAGTTCTGCCTCTGCTTCTGGTAAATCAAAAGGAGCTCTATTTGTTTCAGCTAAAGCAGAAATAAAAAACATTAAAAAAACTGGGAATAAAGGTATTATATACCAAATACTTTTTTGAGCCAATACAATAACACTTAAATTTAAAGAACCAGCACAAAGTAAAACATTAATAATGATTAAACCAATAGAAACTTCGTAAGATACCATTTGTGCAGTAGACCTTAAAGCACCCAAAAAGGCATACTTAGAATTACTTGCCCATCCAGAAGTAATTATACCATAAACACCTAAAGATGAAACAGCAAATATATATAAAATACCAACATTTAAGTCAGATAAAACTAAACCTTCTCCAAAAGGAATAACAGCCCAACCCATAATAGCCAAAAGAAATGTTAATATAGGAGCTACAATAAATATAATAACATTTGATGTACTAGGCAAAATAGTTTCTTTTACAAGCAATTTTAAACCATCAGCTAATGCTTGACCAAGTCCCCAAAGGCCTACAACGGAAGGACCTCTTCTTCTCTGAATTGATGCTAAAATTTTACGTTCAGCTAAAGTGAAGTAAGCAACAGCAATTAATAAAGGAATTACAATAATTAATATTTGTAATATCCAATTGATTATTTGAAATAACATATATTTATAATTTTTTTTTATGTAAATCTATTTAAATCTTCTGTTATTAAAAAATAAATGTAATAAGTAGGATCTTATAGAAGAAAAATTACTACTATACCAATATAAATTTATTTAAATAAATAAATAGTTTTTACTCATTAAAACTTGAAGTTATAATAAGTAGTGACTTTAATTTTAAGAATATTTTGTAATAAAAACAAAAGCCGAATATCAGACTTGAACTGATAACCTATTGATTACAAATCAATTGCTCTACCAATTGAGCTAAGCCGGCATAAAATTAAAAATATTGATCAGGGCGTAGCGCAGTCTGGTAGCGCGCCTGTTTTGGGAATAGGAAGTCGCGTGTTCGAATCACGCCGTCCTGAATAAAAAAACAAAGTAATAGAAATAATTACTTTGTTACATAATTTATCCATAAAGGATTAAAAATGCCATCATTAAAGCGAATAATGCTATAGCTTCACATAAAGCGAAACCTAAAATACAAATTTTGAATAATTCTTGTTGAAGAGAGGGGTTTCTAGCTACACCAAGGATATATGAACCAAAAACAGTACCAATACCAACACCAGATCCTGCTAATCCTACGGAAGCAACACCTGCACCAATTAATTTTGCACTTTCTAAAATCATAATTGAGTTTTTTATGGTTGAATAAATTAAGTATAGAAAAATTACTCATCTTAAAATAGTTTTATTCTTTTAATGTTTATATAACCAAACTTTGATACCAAAACTACCATATTTAGTTTTACCTACTAGTTGAATATAATCAACATCCGCATTAATTTTTGTTAAAGGTATAGAACCATATTTAAACCATTCCATTTTTGCCATAGGTGCTCTTCCTAGTCTACCAGAACAATTTATACGTAAACCCCTAATATTATCTTTATTTTTTATTTTATTTAAAGAATCTTGTAAAACTTTTTTAAAGCTCATATTAGGTTTTTCTAGTTGACTAGTTAAAAATTTACCTAATAATGATGCGCTTTCCCCTAGATCTTTTTTATAAACTATAGAAGTATGTATATCTTTATTAATATACTTATTTAATTGTTTTTCTATTAATTTTAAAACTTTTTGTGGACTAATAAACCAATTATTTACTGAATCTTTTAAAAATGGATTTATAGAATCTTTTTTTACATTTCCAAAATAATTTTTATATCTAGAAATTTTTTTTGAATTAATTAACGCATCCTTTTTAAATATAAGACCTTCTTCATAAATAAATATTTTTATAAAATATTTATTATCACGTTCTTTAATATAAATTTTATCTACTAATATTTTTAAACTTTTAAAAATATTTTCTATATATTCTCGAATATATATATCTATTTGTAATTTTCCAGGTTCTAAATCAACATATTTGTAATTACTATACCAAGTAGATTGCCAAGTTTTATTATTATTTATTCGAAAAGATACTGGGTTTACTTTTTGAGACATATGTTTACATATGAAATAACTACCTAATTCAAATAAATCTTTACTATTAGTTTGACTTATTTCTTTTATATCCCAAGATTCTGTTTTATCATTATATCCGTATAATGAATTTTCTAAACGCATTAACCGTGTTGAACGACGAGTCATAATTAAGCTTTTTTACTTTTTTTTTTCTTTTTTAATGCGTATCTACGTGTTGAAGCAAATTCACCAAATTTATGACCAATCATATCATTAGTAACACGTAAACTAATAAATCTATTTCCATTATGAATGTCAAATTCGTGGTTTACAAATTCTCTTAGAATAGTACAATTCCTAGACCATATTTTAAAACGTTTAAACTCATTTTTTAAGGCTAGAATTTTTTTAAGTAATTTTATATCAAAAAAAGGACCTTTCCATTTTGATCGACTCATATTATATTATTATTTTTTATATTTTCTTTTAGTTTTATATCCTTTTGTAGGTCGTGACCAGGGTGTAACAGAACTACGACCCCCAGATGTTTTACCTTCACCTCCACCATGTGGGTGATCTACGGGATTCATTGCAACACCCCTTACAGTTGGTCTAATACCCAAATACCTTGAATAACCTGCTTTACCTCCCTGTAGATTTTTATGATCAGGTTTAGATACTATACCTATACTAGCTAAACAATTAGAAGATATTATTATTTCTTTTTTTGATTTAAGACGTATAGTAGCTTCTTTATCATCCCTTTTAATTAATTTACAAAAAGTACCCGCCGATCTAACTATAGAACCTCCATCATAAGGATGACTTTCAATATTATGAATTTTGGTGCCTACAGGAATTTGGTTTAAAGGCATTGCATTACCCAACTTTATATCAATATTCTTAGTTCTAGTAAATATTAATGTATCACCTTCTTTAATTCCATCTGTTGCCAATATATATCGAATACATCCATTTTGATATATAATTAAAGCTATATAAGAAGATCGATTTGGATCATACTCAATACGATAAATAATACCAGGCACATCTAAAATTTGTCTAAGAAAATCTATTTTTCTAAACGCTTTTTTGTGACCACCGCCTCTATGAAAACTAGAAATTAATCCATTATTATTACGTCCACCATTATTTTTAATTCCATAAGTTAAACTTTTTAAAGAAGAACCTCTCCAAATATTATCTTTAACATAATTTATTTTTATAGTATGCCTTCTAGTTGAAGTTGTTGGTTTATAAGATTTTAAACTCATTTATTTGATTAATTTTTTAATTATTTTCTCTAGTAGCTCAGTTGGTCAGAGCGTATGGCTGTTAACCATAAGGTCGTTGGTTCGAAACCAACCTAGGGAGTTTGTTTTATTAATTACGGATTATTAAAATATTTTATCTATTATTTTAAAAAATAAAAATTGAAGTAAAAGGACTCGAACCTTTGCATATCCATATCAAAAACGGATGCCTTACCACTTGGCTATACTTCAATATAAATATTGCGGAAATAGGATTTGAACCTATGACCTTCAAGTTATGAACCTGACGAGCTACCGAGCTGCTCTATTCCGCATTTTATATAATTAAGTTAATTAAAAAAGATAACTAAACAATGACATTAAACAATTCACTAAACGATTCTATTGTACGAATAAAAAATGGTTATAAAACCAGAAAACAAATTATAAGCTTAAATAAATCTAAATTATGTATAGAAATACTAAAAATTTTACGTAATGAAGGCTATATCAAAGGATTTCAAATAGAAAAGCAATCAATTAATGTTATACTAAAATATTTTCAAAATAAACCTGTTATTAAAGACGTTATTTTTTATTCTCCTTTGAGTATAAATACTACTGTATCTTTCAGACAATTAACACAATTATGTGAAAATAAAAAAACAAATGGATTAAGTTTAAATATACTATCTACATCTTATGGTATATTGTCAGATTATCACTGTCTTAATAATAAAATTGGAGGCAAACTTTTATTAATGATTATATAAAAATTTATAAAATGTCGAACTTAGGAATTAAAGAAATCAAAATACCTTCTAATATTAAATTAGAAATTAATAATAAGTTATTATCTATAAAAAGTAATTTCGGTGAATTAAATTATGAAATAAATGAAGATTTTATTTTAGAATTAACGAAAAAAAATTCTATAAAATTTTATCCTAAAGAAAAAAAAAAAATAATAAATTGTACTTGGGGTACTAAATATAGTTTATTAAAAAATATTATAAGTGGGCTATCTAAAGGATATTCAAAAACATTAGAATTAATTGGTATAGGATTTAAAACAAAAATAAATCAAAACCAATTAATTTTTAAATTAGGATATAGTCATGAAATAAATTATAAAATACCTTACGACGTAATTATTAAATGTCCTAAACAAAATAAAATTATTATATTTGGTATGAATAAACAAAGAGTTAATGAAGTAATATCAAAAATACAACTTCTAAAAAAAATTGATCCTTATAAAGGAAAGGGTATTTTGTTAGAAAATACTAAACTTAGATTAAAAGAAGGTAAAAAAAAATAATGTTAAAAGTTTTTCAATTGCATTTTTTAGTATATAAGTCTAATATTAATAATTATGGACAAATATCATTAAATAAAAATATAATTTTAACGACTCAATCAAATCTATTTAATAAAGATTTTGTTATAAATAAAATATCTGATAATTTGTTAAAATTATATATTAATAATAAAGTTTCTTACAATACGTTAATTTTTTTAACAAAAAAAAGTAATAAAAGAATTGACTATAAGTCGGATTATTCTTTTTTAAATTTTTTAATTGAATTAAGTTGGGAATCAGGTATTCTTTCAAAAAATAAAAAAAAAATTAAAACTATAACATTTAGTAATAATTAAATTACCAACTTGATTTTTTAGTTCCATTTATAAGACCTATACTAATTAATTCTCTTAATTTAATACGAGATATTCTAAAAGACTTTAATACACTATGTGTACGACCTGTAATTAAACAACGATTACTCAAACGAACTTTTGATGAATTTTTAGATAATTTATTTAATTCTATTTGATCTTTGTATCTAACGGATATATTTTGTTCTCTATTTCTTAATTTTTTTTTAATTTTTTCACGTTTTTCAAATAATGTTAAGTAACATTTTCTTTTTCGTTTATCTCGTTCTATAAGATTAGTCATTGTAATATATTATAATAATTTTTTTATTTATTAAAGTTTATTTTTTAGTGAGTGCATTGGGGTTCGAACCCAAGACCAACAGGTTAAAAGCCTGATGCTCTACCAACTGAGCTATACACCCTTTTATATTATATAATGCTATAAAAAAATCTAATTTTTACTAAAAAAGACTATTTATTATGGTAATTAATTCACCATTAGAGCAATTTTGTATAAGCTCTTTAATTAATTTTGAACTAGGAAATACTTCTTTATCATTTACAAATTCCTCTTTATTTATGTTAATTAGTTGTACTTTAATGTACTTTATTTATAGTATTTCTATGTATCAAGCCACTATTATTCCTAATAATTGGCAATCTGGAGTAGAATTTTTATACGAATTTGTAGCAAATACATTAGCGCAATCTGTTGCTGATGAGCAAGAAGCTGGAAAATATTTTCCTTTTATGTTTTTTTTATTTTCTTTTATATTATTTGCTAATTTAGTAGGTATGGTTCCATATAGTTTTTGTATTACAAGTCATTTATGTGTTACACTTACTTTAGGATTAACTATTTGGTTTGGTACTACGATTATTGGTTTCAGAACACATGGATTACATTTTTTTAGTTTATTTATGCCATCAGGAGCTCCTTTTGGTATCATGCCATTTTTAATTGGTATTGAATTACTTTCATTTATATTTAAAGGAATTTCTATTTCTGTACGATTATTTGCAAATATGATGGCGGGACATTCTTTATTAAAGATTTTAGCTGGTTTTGCATGGGTAATGTTATCTGCGGGAACTATAGGAATTTTTGGTGCTAGTATTACTTTAATTGTTGTTCTTGTAATAACTGGATTAGAATTTGGTATTGCTTTTTTACAAGCTTATGTATTTACTATGTTAAGTTGTATGTATCTGAATGATTGTATTTCTTTACACTAATTTATATATAATACAAATAAATAAAAATAAATTATTTATTTAATTTAAAACTATCTTAATAATAATTTTATCAAGATAGTTTTAAAGGTAATTAGCTCAGTTGGTAGAGCATCTCGTTTACACCGAGAAAGCCATCGGTTCAAGTCCGGTATTGCCTAATTTTATATAGTATTAAAACAAATTATTAATTAATAATTTGTTTATCATATAAAATTATGAAAACAATTAATTCATAACTTAAACATAGAGGTATTGCTAATAGGATTTGACTTATTATATCAGGTGGTGATAAAAGAGCACTAAAAAAAAAAATTGTAGTAAAAGATATTTTTCTTTGATTTATAAGAATATTTAAAGAAATTACACTTAATTTTACTAAAATAAAAAGTAATAAAGGACTTATAAAAATAAAAAATATAGAAAAAAATACTCTAAATAAGATAAATACGTATTCATTTAATTTACCTTCAAAATGTATATTCATAGAAGAAATTGTATTTGAAGTATCATTACTTATAAAAAAATGCCAAATTAATGGTATCATAAAAAAATATGTAATTAATATACTTATTAAGAAAAAAATAATAACGATTTTTTTTAATTTATTTATAAATATAACTTCTTTAACAAATAAGCCAGGTATTAAAAAATAAATTGTTTGGTGGATTAATAAAAAAAAACTAAAAATAAAAGATATATATATACTCAAATTTAAATAGGTAAAAAAAGCTTCTGTTATATCTGTATAAATTAAAGAGTATTCAAAATTATCAATTTTTAAATTTATTAAAGGTTTTGCAAAAAAATAAAATAACTCTAAAGAATAATAATAGCCTACATTAAAAGTTAATATTGTAGATAAAAACACATAAATAAACCTATATTTTAATTCTTTAATATGGGTTAAAGCAGATATATTATAAAAGAACATTAAAAATTTAAACTAAATTTTATTATAAAATTAATAATATTTTACATGTCATTCGGATGAATGACTGAGTGGTTTAAAGTACCAGTCTTGAAAACTGGAGTATTAATAAATACCGTGGGTTCGAATCCCACTTCATCCTCATAATAAAAAAAAATATGATACAATTAAATTCTAATTTAAAAGTTATTGATAATTCTGGAGCTAAAATAGCTCGTTGTATAAAAGTATTGAATAATACACAATATGCATCTACGGGTGATATTATTGTAGTTTCTATTCGTAAAGCTCTTCCCGATAAAAAAGTTAAAAGAGGAGAAGTTCATAAAGCACTCGTAATATATACTAAAAAAAATGTTAAGAGATTAAATGGTAGTTATTTAAAATTAGGTAAGAACGCTGTTATTTTATTAAATTCCAAAAGTTTACCTCAAGCTACAAGAATAAAATTAGGTCCGGTTATAAGAGAATTAAAATTTAAAGGCTTTAATAAAGTTTTATCTATAGCAAAAAAAATAATATAAAATATATGTGCTTTAATAACATAGATACCTATAAAAATAACAAAAATACTTTACCTTATAACAAAAAAATTTTTTTAATAGAAAATTTTTTTAGATATAAAAGTTTAATTGGTAATAAAAAAAAATTTACAAATTCAGAATCATACGAATATATTATTGGTCTTAATTTTACAGGTAATACTATATTTAATTTTAATAAATCTTTAATTTTGTTAAAAAAAGCTTTATCGTTCATTAAACAAATAAAAAAAAATAATGGTACTATACTTTTTGTAGGTACTCGTTATGACTTAAAAAAAATTATAAAAGAAATAGCAGATAAGACTAAAGTACCTTACGTTAATTATCGGTGGTCTAAAGGTTTATTAACTAATTGGGAAAATACTAATACTTCAATAAAATTTTATAATTTATTTTTTAAAAATTTGGACACTAATCCAAAAAAACGTACAAAAATGAAAAATACTTTTTTTGGATTAACTTCAATGACTTGTTTACCTGATGCTATTTTTATATTTGATATAAATACAGATTTAGAAGCTTTTAAAGAAGCAAAAGCTTTAAATATACCTATAATTTCTTTAGTAGATACAAATATACCAACTCGAGCTATAGATTACCCTATTCCAGCAAATACAGAATCTTTTTTGTCTATAATTTTTTTTGCTAATTTAGTAATAAGCTCACTACGTTAACAAATATAATCCAAAAGTTTATATAATTATTTATAAACTTTTGGATTAAGGCGGCTATAACTCAGTTGGTTAGAGTGTCAGTTTGTGGCTCTGAAAGTCACGGGTTCAATTCCCGTTATTCGCCTTCTGAATACTTTAAATGTATAACGAATTTTGTTTATATTGGTAGTTTTATAGAACTAAAAAAATAATTAGGTATACTTCTTGATTTATTATTTTTTAATACTAAAGTTATGTTAACTCCTTGAATATTTTTTAATAATTCATATTGATTTTCTAATTCAGAAAATATAGATAAGTCTTCAATTCCTATATTTAAAGAATTAAAATTTGATTTAATTTTTTTTGTTTTTATTTCTATTATTTGAGGTAATAAACTATAAATAATCTTATCTAATAAAGAATACATTATTTCATTTCTTAAAGTAACTTTACATCCTATAGCTTTACCTTCTCTTAATTTAAATTGAGCTATAGATTTTTTAGCTTTAGTTATCTTTGGTTTTTGTCCACTTATTAACTTTAGTAACATTAATGGTACAAAAAGTTTATTACTATTTATTAATACTTCTTTATTTGTCAAGCTTATTAAAATTTTATCTATTTTAGGATGATTCATTGTATTTTTTGCAGTTTTCTTTAATAAGAGATCTCGAAATAATTGATTATTTTTAAAATGCTTTATTGATTTTATCATATCTTATTTTTAATATATATATTTATATCTTTTATGAGTTTAAGTGTAATTGAGTACGCTCCCATACTATTATTATTAATTATTAGTACAATATTATCTACAATTATATTTTTTTTATCTTTTTTTGTTGCCTCTCAAAAACCAGATAATGAAAAAACATCCGCTTATGAATGTGGATTTGATCCTTTTGATGATGCTCGAGGTAAGTTTGATATTAGGTTTTATCTTGTGGCAATTTTATTTATAATCTTCGATTTAGAAGTTTCCTTTTTATTTCCTTGGGCATTAACTTTAAGTAAAATTACTTTATTTGGTTTTGTTACAATGACTATTTTTTTAGTTATTTTAACCGTTGGTTTTATTTATGAGTGGCGTAAAGGAGCTCTAGAATGGGAATAACTTATTTTAATTATATTATCTAACCGTAAAAGTTTTAATTTAAGATGATTGAATATCCTTCAATATTGTTATCATTGATAACATTACCTTTATTAGGTATATTAGTAATAATGGTTCTACCTCAAAATCAGATTAATTTGGTAAAAACAGTAAGTTTAACAACTTCACTTATAATCTTCATTATTTCTATATTATTATGGCTGAATTTTGATTTAAGTACTCCTAAATATCAATTCGTTGAACATTTTTTTTCAGTACCTTATTCTAATATTAATGTTTTTATTGGAATAGATGGTATTTCATTATTTTTTGTTTTATTAACTACTTTTTTAATTCCTATATGTTTACTTGCAAGTTGGGATAGTATTAAATTTTCAATTAAAGAATATAATATTGCATTTTTATTTATGGGATCACTATTAATTTGTGTTTTTACCGTATTAGATGTTTTATTTTTTTATATCTTTTTTGAGGCAATTTTAATTCCTATGTTTCTTGTTATAGGTATTTGGGGCTCAAGAGAACGTAAAATTAGAGCTTCTTATCAATTTTTTCTTTACACTTTAATTGGCTCTGTTTTAATGTTATTGGCAATTTTAACAATGTATGCGCAGACAGGAACAACAGATGTTCAAGTATTAACTACGATAACATTTAGCCAAGATTTACAATTTTTTTTTTGGTTAGCTTTTTTTGCTTCTTTAGCAGTAAAAGTTCCTATGCTTCCAGTTCATTTATGGTTACCGGAAGCTCATAGTGAAGCTCCTACAGCAGGTTCTGTCATTTTAGCGGGTATTCTATTAAAAATGGGTGGTTATGGATTTCTAAGATTTTCTATACCAATGTTCTCACATGCTAGTATATATTTTACACCGTTAATTTATACTTTAAGCGCTCTTGCTGTTATGTATACTTCATTAACAACATTAAGACAAGTTGATATGAAACGTTTAATTGCTTATTCTTCAGTAGCACATATGGGTTTTGTTACCATTGGTATGTTTACTATGAATTTACAAGGAATTGAAGGTAGTCTTTTTTTAATGTTAAGTCATGGTATAGTTTCTAGTGCTTTATTTTTATGTGTTGGAGTTATATATGATCGTCATAAAACACGTATTATTAATTATTATAGTGGATTGACAGTTAGTATGCCTATATATTCTATTATATTCTTATTTTTTATATTAGCTAATATGGGGTTACCTGGAACAAGTTCTTTTGTTAGTGAATTTATGGTTCTTACGGGTGCTTTTAAATCTAATGTATTTATTACTATATTAATAGCAACAGGTGGTGTTTTTGGTGCGGCTTATTCACTTTGGTTATATAATAGAACGGCTTTTGGTAATATTAGATTAACTTATATTAATAATTTTCAAGATATAGATCGCCGAGAATTTTTTGTATTTTTACCTTGTATAATAATTGTATTAATTATGGGTATTTATCCTGAAATTTTTTTAAGTATTATGCATGTATCTGTTCAACATTTAATAGAACAAATTTATTAATATTATTTTATTATATTATTCTAAAGCATTTATTTTATGAATTTTTTTAATCTCTTTGAAAATGACTTTTTAGTAATATTACCAGAGTTTTTTATATGTATAGCAATCATTTTCCTTTTATCTTATGGAGTGGTTTATAGTACATCAACTTTTTATAATTACCCTATTTTATCGGTAAATATTAGTTGGTTAGGATTCTTTGTATTACTAATATCTTTTTTTCTATGCTTAAATAATTGTTTGTCTTCTATGATTATTTTTAATAATTTATTAATAGTAGACTCTTTTATTATTTTCATAAAGAGTACTATTTTATTAAGTTCAATATTTTGTATCTTAATATCTTTAAATTATTTAGAATATAATAAAATTAATAGCTTCGAATATACACTTTTAATATTATTATCTATTTTAGGTATGTTGTTATTGGTTTCTTCATATGATTTATTATCCTTATATTTAGCTATAGAACTAATGAGTTTATCTTTTTATATTTTAGCTACGTATAAAAGAAAATCAGAATTTTCAGGAGAAGCGGGTCTTAAATATTTTATATTAGGAGCATTTTCTTCAGGTCTTTTATTATTTGGTTCTTCTATATTATATGGATTTACTGGTATGACAAATTTTGAAGATATAGCAAAGTTATTATTAGGTATTGGGGTAATTTATGATACATTATCATATATTGGTATTTTTATCGGTATTCTTTTTATATCTATAGCTTTACTATTTAAAGTAGCTGCAGCACCCTTTCATATGTGGTCACCTGATGTTTATGAAGGTTCACCTACTCCAATAACTGCATTTTTTTCAGTTGTACCAAAAATAGCTTTATTGGCTTTATATGTTCGTTTATTTTTCTATGCTTTTTATGAATTTATTCCTTTATGGCAAGAATTATTTTTAATTTGTGCTATTATATCTATGATTTGGGGTTCAATAGCAGCACTTTCTCAAAAGCGTATAAAACGTTTAATGGCATATAGTGGTATTGTAAATGTTGGTTATATGCTAGTTGGTATTGCATCTGGCACAATAACTAGTATAGTAGGATTATTAATGTATTTAATAGTTTATATTACTATGACTATTGGTTTTTTTAGTTTTATATTAGGAACACAACATTATAAAACTAATTATCTAAATGTATTTCTTATAGACTTGAAAAACATAGGTAAAACTCAGACTATACTTGGTATTTCAATCTTTATAATTTTATTTTCTATGGTAGGTTTACCACCATTAGCAGGGTTTTTTGGGAAAATGTATTTATTTTTTAGTGTAATGAATTCAAATTTATATTTGGCGGCAATACTAGGTGTGTTGTCTAGTGTAGTTAGCGCTTTTTATTATATTAGAATGATAAAAATAATATATTTTGAGAACTCAAAAAGTTTTACTTTATATAAGCAAATGGATAAAAACAATTCTTATGTATTGACAATTTCTATTTTATTATTAATAATATTCATGATATCATCTGATGCTTTATTATTAAATTGTCATAGATGTGCTATGACTCTTACTATATAATTATCGAACAGGGTATGCCTCGTCGTATACCCGATTATCCTGATGCTTATGCTGCTTGGAATTATCTTGCTTCATTTGGTTCTTATTTTACTACAGTCGGAATATTGTTATTTTTTGTTATAATCTTTTTAACA
>Ga0105054_10006288_pt1 | contig 16634 bp, 17 predicted proteins | sample BON02_FD_78091 | JGI IMG/M metagenome (GOLD analysis project Ga0105054, IMG submission 78091) | Freshwater microbial communities from Lake Bonney liftoff mats and glacier meltwater in Antarctica - BON-02 (megahit assembly) | ecosystem: Environmental > Aquatic > Freshwater > Ice > Glacier...
AAAATCCCATGTCTATCACGCCAATATCCCCCGACACATCTGGTCAGGGGCAAGGTTGCACATGGGTCATTTCTCAGTGACAATTCTGACCTCTACCGGGTCAGTTTTGAGTGACATTCAACAGACGTATAACTATGAAGGATTTGAAGCACTTGGCTATGATTTGGACCAGTTTACAGGCCCCATCCCCGGCACGCGCGCACCAGATTTTGCGTTAACAAAGGCCGATGGGCAGGCGCATCAACTGCTCGACTTTGAAGCAGATTTTTTGGTGTTGGAACTTGGCAGCATAACCTGCCCACTGTTCCAAAGCCGCCGCCGATCCATGGCTAAAACGGCTGCAAAGGCTGCAAACGCTGATTTTGCAGTGTTATATGTGCGAGAAGCGCATCCTGGCACCGCCATTCCCGCCCATCACGCCATCCGCCAACGCGCCCCGCACAAACTTCTTTTGGAACGGTGCCAGCTTGATCAGTTCGCCAGCCTTTGGACCCTCAGGGATTGCCAGCGTTTCGAGGAACCGGATTGCTTTCGTGGATGCCTTCATGCGAGCATCTCCAAAGACTTTTCATTTGCCCGGTAGGTCTGGCAAGAATTATTTCCTATTAAGGGGTTAGCCTTATGCAAACATACCAAATTGCCAAAACAATGTTGGCCGTTCTCATGTACGCAGGCTGGGCGGTCGTGGCCTTGTGTATAATAGGCGGTTTCATCGTGATGTATGAAACAAATACGAATGCATTCGGAGTTATCATCGGCGTTTGCATTGCTAGTGTGTCGGGGCTTTTGATTGTTGCGATAGGCCAAATGGGCCTCGCTCAAATTGCGACAGCTGAAAACACTGGGGAGATGCTGCAAATTATGCGCGGACAAGTCCAGTCGACGTCCCCAGCAATGAAACCGACCAGCACCAGCACAGGTGCGTCGCTCGATCGGCAATTTGTAAAGGGGGTCGGATCGGTCATTAAGGCATATAAGGGTTACGAAATAGTGAAAACGGAGGACGGTGTGGACGTTGAGGGTGAGGCGTTCCCAAACTTGTTTGCTGCCGAAAAGTGGATCAATGATAATCCAAAGGCTTGAATTCAATCGGTAACCGCACAGCGCGAACGCATAACCCACCCCCGCGCCCCCTGGGGGGTTACGGAAAATGGGGATTGGGACCACTGACAGCGCGGCACGGATGCGTTCCAGTAATTGCTGAATCGTGTCAGCATTTACTGAGCCATCCAGTGGGTGTGACCGACGCGGTGAGGCAGTGAGGCAGGTGAGGCATTTTCCATAACATTTCCCCCACGCATACGTTCCTATATATATCATATACATAGATGCGGATGCCAAACAGGCCTGTGCCCAAGATCTACGTGATGTTGATGGTGAAAAGCGACGGATATTGGTTGATACGCTAGCAGGCGAGGCCCATCAGGCCTATGGCGGCTATCCGAATTCGGTGTTCATTATTAGCCGTGCTGGCTGCATTTTGTATCGTTCCGATTGGAACAACCCCACCGCAACGGCACGCGGCTAAGCGCCGGCAAGGCTGTGCGCAGCGATGCATTGTTTCGCCCAGCACGCCCAGATATCGCCATCCGCACGCTGCGGCGTAGTGGCAAAGGCGCAGTGTCAGATTTTTTGCGCAGCTTTCCGCGATTGATCTGGAAGAATGTGATCAAGCGAAACCTGCGGCTTTTATTTGGCCGTCAGGCCAGCGTTGCGGCTGATATTGTTTGCTGACGACGCAACCGCCGCTCGCGCAGGAATGTGTAAATGCCTGAAACGATGATGATGGTTGCGCCGATTAGGGTCCACATATCAGGGCTTTCAGAAAACACGAGCACACCGATAATCATCGCAAAGGGTAGGCGCGAATAGCGAAATGGCGCGATGACCGCGACATCGCCCATGCGTGTCGCCAGAATAATTGCATAATAGGCAACCGCGCCGATAAGGACGGCAAGCCCAAGCATGGTGCCGCTTGCCGCAGTAGGAATGGTTGGCATGCCGGTAAACAGGCTTACCCCAGCGCCTGTAGGTATAATGAACAGCAGGGCGGATGCGGCTAGTCGCAAGCTTGACATTGATTTGGCAACCCGCCGTGTGGCGAGGTCACGAATAGCCAAGCCAACAACGCCTTGCAGTGCGAAGAGCGAGTAAATGTTGAACCCCTGAAGGCCGGGGCGCACGATCATCAGCACGCCGATAAAGCCGATGGCAATCGCGCTCCACCGACGCCAACCCACGGATTCTTGCAAAAACAGCGCCGCGCCGAGCGTTACGGCCAAGGGCGTGGCCTGTAAAATGGCTGAGGCTGAAGAAATGGGCGTTAGCGCCAGCGCGCTGACAAAGCCGATTGAACCGATGACTTCGCCCAAATTGCGCAGCATAACCGGGGTGGCCAGCAGGTCACGGCCAAAAAACGCCTCACCGCGCAGGCGTAATGCAATCCAAAATATGGCGGTGCCACCAATTCCGAGCATCATCAGAATTTGACCTACGGGAACATCATCCGAAGCGAGTTTGATAAGCATATCTTCAATGGCAAACCCTGCCATTGAGGCCACCATTAAAATGATGCCGCGCACGTTTTCCATAATTGCCCTTTGTGGCTTAAAGCAGGTCTTGTTCGCGGTTAAGTCGGCGTGCCAGCGGTGCAATGGTAAGCCCCTGCACAATGATCGAGAACACAACCACAATATAGGTCATGGCGAGTAGCAGCGGTTTCCATTCGCTTTCGGGCAAACTCAGGACAAGCGCAACCGAAATACCGCCCTTTAGGCCACCCCATGTCATAATCGGCACGACATCGCGGCCAACTTTGCGCCAATGCGATAGGGCCAGTGTTGGCACCGCAACGGCGCCAAGGCGCGCCACAAGTGACAAAGCAATGGCCAATACGCCTGCGGTCAGCGTATCAAAATCAAATGTAATGGCAAAAACTTCGATGCCGATGAGCAAGAACAATAGCGCGTTTAGAATTTCGTCAATCAGCTCCCAAAACGCGTTCAAATATTGGCGAGTCGTGGCTGACATGCCATGCTTCATGCCAACTTCGCCAATAAACAGCCCGGCAACCACAGCCATAATCGGGCCAGACAGGTGCAATGCGGTAGCCAGCGAATAACCGCCAAGCACAAGGCCAAGTGACAGCAAAACCTCAAGCGCGTAATCGTCAATCCGTTTCATCAGTTGGAAGGTACACCAACCGGCAAATGCGCCTAGAACAGCGCCGCCAACAGCCTCTTGGAAGAACAGTTGCAGGGCAGGGGCAAGCCCGGTTTCGGCGTGGCTATCAAGCGGAAAGGCTAGGCCGACAAGCAGTAGAAATACCACATAGCCCACGCCATCATTAAACAGGCTTTCACCGGCGATTTGGGTTTCAAGCGATTTGCGAAGGTTTGCTTGGCGCAGTACACCTAGCACAGCGACCGGGTCGGTTGGCGAAATCAGCGCGCCCCAAACCAGCGCCACCATCACCGGCACGCCCATCAGCCATGATAAGCCAAAACCGGCAATCGCCGTTGAAACCGCTACCCCCAGCGTAGCCATAAGCGCCACTGAAAGCGCATGTTCGCGCAGGTCTTTAACGTTCACATGCAAGGCACCGGCAAACAGCAGTAACCCCAGCATGCCTTGCAACAATGTGTCCGAAAACTCAGCCCCCAGCACCAAGGCGCGCGCAGTTGCGGTTAGGCCAAGCTGCGGCATGACAGCGCTTAGCCCCATCATCGCAAAAGACGCGATAAGTGCCACAACCAATATGCCGATTGAGGAAGGCAGTTTGAGGACGAAGTAATTTACGCAGCCAAAGGCCCCGGCCATAACAATAAGGATCGAGGCGATCTGTAATGCGTCCATTAAGCGGCTCCTAGGCTTTTGGCTTGCCTAGCATTCCTTGCAATGCAGCGCAGCAAAATAAATGGGCCGAGGTTGCCCCCGGCCCAGATCAGCTATTGCCGTTATCGTTATTCGTCGAAATTGACCTGCTCAATCAATCGCAGCGCGGCACCGCGTAGGCGGGCCACTTCGGTTAGCGGAATATCATCGGCGGCGAAGTTGCCCCAGCTTGCCACCAGTTCGCTTGGCGATACAGTGGGGTTCAGCGGGTATTCAAAATTCAACTCAGCATAAAGCGACTGCGCAGTCGTGCCTGTCAAAAACTCCATTAGTCGCTGGGCGTCATCATGGTTGGGGGCACCAATTGTCATGGCCATGCCCGATAGGTTTACATGCGCACCACGGCCACCCAAAACCGGAAATACGATATTAACCGAATTGGCCCATTCAGCTTGTTCAGGGTCGGCCAACATTGCACCCATATAATAGGTATTACCGATGGCGATATCGCATTCTCCGGCCCAGATGGCCTTAACCTGTGCGCGGTCATTGCCCTGCGGGCTGCGCGCGAGGTTGGATTTTACGCCTTCAAGCCAAGCCAAAGTATCAGCTTCGCCATGATGCGCTAAGAATGCCGCAACCAAGGCTACATTGTAATTGTGAAGGCCCGAACGGGTGCAAATGCGGCCTTCCCAGCGGGGGTCTGCAAGGTCTTCGTAAGTGGTCACTTCAGTTGCGGCGACACGGTCTTTGGAAACATAGGCGATGCGCGCACGCGAGGTGAGGCCGATCCAATTGCCATCCGGGTCACGAAACTGCGCTGGGATATTGGCGTTGATAATGTCGGAGACGACCGGCTGTGTGACGCCAGCTTCAACAATCGCGTTCAGATTGGCGATATCGACCGTTAACACAAGGTCAGCAGGCGAGCGGCTGCCTTCGGCCTTGAGCCGCTCGATCATGCCATCTTCAAGGAAGACAACATTCACGGGGATGCCGGTTTCGGCCGTGAAAGCATCGAGCATGGGTTGAATCAGTTCCGGTTGGCGGGCGGAGTAGATATTGACCTCGGCATGCGCAGGAAGAGCGGCTACTAGGGCGAGGGCAAGGATGGATTTACGCATTATTGTCTCCTGTAATGGTGACACTCCAATAACCAAGTAAATTAGTCAGGTCAATAGGTGACTAAACTACTTTGTTATTTTTCGGAGCGTTTCACATTATCCCAAAAGGCATCCATTTCAGCTAGGTCTGATTGCGCTGGGGTTTTGCCCACAGCTGCCAACCGCGCCTCAACCCCCTGAAACCGCCTTGTGAACTTGGTGTTCGCGGCGCGCAAAGCCTCTTCGGGGTCAATTTTCAAATGCCGGGCAAGGTTGGCGATGACGAACAGTAAATCGCCAAATTCCTCAAACTGGTCAGCGCCCGGCGCGGCCTCCACCAATTCGCGCGCCTCTTCGGTAATTTTATCGACCACCGGGCCAATATCGGGCCAATCAAACCCCACGCGGGCCGCACGATTTTGGAGTTTGAGCGCGCGGGTCAGCGCGGGGAGGCCAATGGCCACGCCATCCAGCGCCGATGCTGTCGTGCCACCCCGTTCAGCCGCCTTGATCTTCTCCCAATCCGCCACCTGCTGGTTGGCTGTTTTATCGCGGCTTTCATCGCCAAACACATGCGGATGGCGGGCGATCATTTTAGTGCTGATGCTGGCCACAACATCATCCCACCCAAAATGCCCAGTCTCGGCCGCCATTTGCGCGTGGTATACAACTTGCAACAGTAAATCACCCAACTCACCTTGCAATTCACCCATTTCGCCGCGCTCAATCGCGTCGGCCACCTCATAGGCTTCTTCAATTGTATAAGGCGCAATAGACGCAAAATTTTGCTCAATATCCCAAGGGCAACCGCTATCCGGGTCACGCAGGCGGGCCATTATTTCCAATAATCGCGGCAGGCCACCATCCGCGTTATGCACTAATGCATCAGATTGCGGCAGCGGGCGCGGGCGGTAGGGAATCGGTTTATCCATGCAGTTAGGCTAGCGCGCAGGATTGACGCCGCCAATGGGGCGCAGTCATATAACGCCGACACAGGAGCGCCCCATGCCAATTACCAACCGCATTGCCGATTTCGCTGAAGATATGAAAACATGGCGCCGCCATTTGCACCAAAACCCCGAGCTTGGGTTTAATACCGTGCAAACCGCGGCCTTCGTCGCAGCGCGTTTGCGTGAATTTGGCGTCGATGAGGTGCATGAAGGCATTGCCAAAAACGGGCTTATCGCCATTATCCGTGGCCAAGGTGATGGCCCGGTCATTGGCTTGCGCGCCGATATGGATGCCCTACCGATTGTTGAGGAAACCGGCGCTGCATACACGTCATTAACGCCCGGCAAAATGCATGCCTGCGGCCATGATGGCCATACAACCATGCTGCTTGGTGCGGCGCGTTATTTGGCTGAAACGCGCAATTTTGCAGGTTCTGTCGCGCTTATATTTCAACCCGCCGAAGAAGACGGCGGCGGCGGGCAGTTGATGTGCCAAGAAGCTGTTTTGGAGCGCTTCAACATCGCACAGGTCTATGCGTTGCATACAGCGCCGGGCCTGCCGCTTGGCCAGTTTGCGACCACGCCGGGCCCGATTATGGGGGCCGACGATACGTTCCACATTACGATCAAGGGGCGCGGGGCACATGCCGCTGACCCCGAAATGGGCATTGATCCGATTGCAATTGGTGCGCAGATGGTTGCTGCGATTTATACCATCCGGTCGCGCATGGTGGCAGGGCAAGATAATACGGTGATATCGGTGACCCAGTTTCATGCAGGCAGTGCCAATAATATTATCCCCGAAACCGCCTTTGTGGGCGGCACAGTGCGCACGCTATCGCGTGAAACACGCAGCAAAATCGCGGCGCTATTTCCAAATTTGGTGCAATCATGCGCCGCAGCCTTTGGTGCCACCGCCAAGTTAACCTATATTCCCGGCTACCCGGTTACGGTAAATGACCCCGAAAAAACTGCCTTTGCCGTTGATGTTGCACGCCGTATTTCTGGGCATGATCAGGTAAAGGACGATATTAGACCAGAGCTGGGGGTAGAGGATTTCTCATATTTCCTAGAGCAACGCCCCGGCGCCTATTTATATGTTGGGCAGGGTGATGGGCCGGGCCTGCACCACCCCGCCTTTGATTTTAATGATGACGCGGCGCCATATGGCGCAAGTTTCTTTGCGCAACTTGTAGAGGCCGCCCAGCCAATCCGCCGCTAATCAGCGCGCAGCATGAGCCGTTCTAACCCGTGAAAGTGGTATCGGTTTGCAAAAATGGCCGGGGCCGCCAGCCGCAGTTTTGGCAAACGGTCAAACAATATTGGTAGGGCATAACCCATTTCAAGCCGTGCGAGCGGAGCGCCCACGCAAAAGTGCAGCCCGGCCCCAAAACTGGTATTGCCGATACCACCGCGCGCAGGGTCAAACTGATGGGGGTTTTGGTATTTGGCTGGGTCGCGGTTCGCGCCAGCCAGCAGCAAGCCTATGACCTGTCCCTTGGCGAAACGCTGGCCGAATACTTCAACATCCTCCATCGCAAAGCGAGTGAACATGTGCAGTGGCGGATCAAACCGCAAGGTTTCTTCGATTACGGCTTCAGAAATATCGCCCTGATGCTGCGTTTCGAGCAGCGTTTTCACGCCATTACCAATGGCATGGACGGTTGCCTCATGCCCCGCATTCAGCAGCAAAATCGCTGTGGAAATCAGCTCATCTTCACTAAGTTTATCACCTGAATCGCGCGCCGCAATTAGGCTCGACAGCAAATCATCGCCGGGTGTTTTACGTCGTGCGGAAATTAGCCCGCGGATATAATCAGAAAACGCGAGCGTTGCGGCAACAGCGTCATCTTCAATTTGGCGCGTGCGTCCGGCTTGATACATGGCCACCATATCATGGCTCCACCGCAGCAATTGCGGGGCCATATCTTCAGGCACACCAAGCAGCCGTGCGATGACAATGACCGGTATGGTTTCAGCATAATGTGACAGAAGGTCAAACTCACCCGCGGGCAGGGCATCAATAAGCTGGTGGCACAGCGTTTCCATACCCGGTGCAAGCGCTGCGATTTGGCGGCTGGTAAAGGCGCGCACCACAAGGCCGCGCAGGCGGGTATGGGTAGGGGGTTCGCGTTCCAACATGGAATGCGATTCAAAATCGTAAAACGCCTTGAGATGCGGTGGGATGTTGCTTGGCAAACCAGCTGGCAATTCGCGGCCAAAGCGGCGGTCACGCAATAGGGCCGACACAACTTCATAGCTGGCGCTGCATAAATGCCTGTAATCAGCCCAATCAAAAAATGGCCCGGTCGGGCGCACCTGATCATAAAATGGGTAGGGGTTTTGGACAAAATCTGCGGCGACGGGGGATTGTTCGAAACGCGCGGTCATGCTTGCTCCAACGCCTGTTCAAGGTCGGCGATCAGGTCATTCACATCCTCAATGCCAACCGAAAGGCGCAGCAACGTGTCCGGGACAATGGAATGCGGCCCCTCAACAGCTTTGCGGTGCTCAATCAGTGATTCGACACCGCCAAGGCTGGTTGCAGGCAAAAATAACTGGGTTGCGCGTGCTATGCGCCGGGCGGCGTCACCTGATTGCGCCAGAATGGACAACATGCCGCCAAAGCCGTGCATCATTTGGTGCTTAGCTATGGCGTGGCCCGGATGGCTGGGTAGGCCGGGATATAGCACTTTGGCAATTTTGGGATGGTTCTCAAAATGTTGGGCGATGGTCAGCGCATTGGCCGAAGCCCGCTCAAAGCGCACAAACAGCGTGCGCATTCCGCGGATCAGCAGCCAAGCTTCAAAGGCGGCCATAACGCTGCCCATAAGCGTGCGGACTTTTCGCAACTCGTCCCATTCTGGCCCGGCATGCGCGACCGACAACACGCCACCGGTAATATCGGAATGCCCGTTCAGGTATTTGGTGGCCGAATGGAACACTATATCTGCCCCAAGCGCGAGCGCTTGCGTTGTGCAAGGGGATGCGGCTGTGCAATCCACCGCCAGCTTGGCCCCAGCCGCATGCGCGGTTTTGGCAGCAGCAGCAATATCCACCACATCCCAATTCGGGTTGATCGGTGTTTCTGTCCAAACAAGGGCGGTATCGCCGGGCACAACGGCGCGTGCCAGTGCATCGGGGTTTGCCGCATCAAATGTTGTCAGCCGCAAAACCCCACGGCTGGCTTGGCGGTGCAGCCATGTCAGCACCCCATGATACATTACATTGGGGGCCACAACATGCGCGCCCACTGGCAGGCTTTCAAACAGCGTCACAGCCGCCGCCATGCCCGAGCCAAACAACAAACTACCCGCCGCGCCATCCAGATCCGCCAAAATCGCCTCGGCATGTTCTACCGTTGGGCCGCCGTCACGCGCATAAATATAACTTTGGCGCGGATTGTAATTTTCATCACGCGCAAAGGTGGAGGCCAGCGCAATATCGGGCACAACGGCCCCGGTGATTTCATTAATACGGTGCAATGCCTGCGCCGCGCGCGTGGCGGGCGAGAGGTTCAATTGGGATGGTGGTTTGGTCATATGGTCCTCGTTTTCACCGGCGATCATGCCGATGAAAACCTCACGATGTCCAGTTCAGTCTTCCCCGCGAAAGGGCTGCACATATTGCAAAGCCATGTCCCAAGGGAAGAAGATCCAGGTATCTTGGCTGACCTCGGTGATAAAGCTATCTACCATCGGTTTGCCCGCCGGTTTGGCATAAACCGTGGCGAAATGCGCCTTGGGGTAGGCCTTGCGCACAACTTCGAGCGTTTTGCCGGTGTCGACCAAATCATCAACAATCAAAATACCGGTGCCATCGCCCATAATCTCGGCATTCGGGGCCTTGATCACCTGCGCTTCGGCCTGTGTTTGGTGGCTGTAGGACTTGATGCTGATCGTATCGACAGTGCGGATATCCAACTCGCGCGCCACAATCATCGCCGGGGCCATGCCGCCGCGCGTAATGGCCACGACGGCCTTCCAGCCGCCATCGCCTGGGCCTTTGCCATCTAGCCGCCAGGCCAGCGCGCGCGCATCCCGGTGGATTTGGTCCCAGCTGATATGAAAGCCCTTTTCATGCGGCAAACGATCAGTCATGGCTCAATCTCCCAGCGCGATATCGGGGGCGTCTTCAGCCTTCATGCCCACAATATGGTAGCCCGAATCACAATGATGGTTTTCACCGGTTACGCCCGAGGACAGATCAGACAGCAGATACATGCCCGACTTGCCCACATCATCGGTGGTCACATTGCGGCGAAGTGGCGAGTTTAGTTCGTTCCATTTCAGGATATAGCGGAAATCACCGATGCCGCTGGCAGCCAGTGTTTTAATTGGGCCAGCCGAAAGCGAGTTCACGCGGATATTCTTCGGCCCCAAATCCATCGCCATGTATCGAACCGAGGCTTCTAGCCCTGCCTTGGCCACGCCCATGACATTGTAATGCGGCATAACGCGTTCCGAGCCATAATAGGTCAGCGTCAGCATGCTGCCGCCATCCGGCATCATCTTTTCGGCCCGCTGGGCCACGGCGGTGAAGGAGAATACCGAAATATTCATCGTCACCGCAAAATTTTCGGCACTTGTGTCAATATAACGGCCACGGAGTTCGTTTTTGTCAGAAAAACCAATGGCGTGGACTAAAAAGTCCAACTTGCCCCATTTGGCTTCCAATTCAGCAAAAACCGCATCAATCGAATCATTATTGGTGACATCGCAAGGCAGCACGATGTCCGCACCAATGCTTTCAGCCAATGGTTTAACCCGTTTCCCAAGCGCATCACCCTGATAGGTAAACGCCATTTCTGCACCTTGTTCGTGGCATGCCCGGGCAATACCCCAAGCAATTGATTTGTCATTTGCCACGCCCATGATCAGGCCGCGCTTACCGCTCATCAATCCTGCACCCATGGTTTTTCCTTTTTCTTGATGCCGTGTTGAATTGGGTTTACGTCAAAGCAGAGCGCGCATCAAGAATGTTAGGGCGGGCATTGAAAGGTAGTTAGATGGTCAACAATTCAGACCGCGAAGGCGTATTTATCGGTGAAGACCCGTTCATGCTTGCAAAAGTTTGGCTTGCCATGGCCGAGACCACCGAACCCAATGACCCAAATGCGATTGCATTGGCCACAGTTGATGCAAATGGCCTGCCCAATGTGCGCATGGTGTTGCTGAAAGCAATCGAAGATGATGCCTTTGTTTTTTATACCAATTATGAAAGCGCGAAGGGGGTTGAGCTTGAAGCCTCTGGCAAAGCGGCCTTTGTAATGCATTGGAAATCACTTCGGCGGCAATTGCGTGTGCGGGGTGTTATCAGTCGTACCGATGGCCCTGAAGCGGATGCCTATTTCGTCAGCCGTGGGTTGCAAAGCCGAATAGGCGCATGGGCATCGAACCAATCTCGTCCTTTATCATCACGTGCTGCGCTTGTGGCGCGTGCTGCCAAATTTGCGCTAACCAAGGGGCCAAACCCTGCGCGGCCACCCCATTGGGGCGGGTTTCGTCTGAAACCTGTTGAAATCGAATTTTGGGCTGATGGCCCGCATCGGTTGCATGATCGGTTTCGCTGGACGCGCGAAACAACCGGGCCTAACTGGTTGATCACACGGCTGAATCCGTAGCGAAATTTTCCAATTTAATATGCGATAGTTCATAATTTATTGGGTAGATGCCTTGCGCTGGCACGGATGTTGGGCGATATTGTGAATAAGTTACAGGGTACAGACTGCTTTTTGTTTTTTGTGCGGCCCTAAAATTCTAGTATACAAAATGGGCACAGAACCAATGATCAAAGGTCTCGTAAAGTGGTTTGATGCTGGGAAGGGCTACGGCTTTATTCTGGTGGAAGACAGTGGCGGTGATATCCTGCTTCACGCCAATGTGCTGCGCAATTTTGGCCGTGGTTCAGTATCAGAAGGCGCCGAAGTCTCGTTTTCCGTGCAGGAAACCGAGCGCGGGCGCCAAGTTTCTGAAATATTTGAAATTTCTGCGCCCGCTGAAACCGAGTTGGATGAAACCGCGCGGATGGCACTGCCCGATGTTGGCAACGCCCCTTTGGTGCCCGCGCGCGTGAAATGGTTTGATAAGGTTAAAGGATTTGGGTTTGCCAATGTGTTTGGCAGTTCAGATGACATTTTCTTGCATATGGAAATTCTGCGCCATTACGGCTTTTCAGACCTAGGCCCCGGTGAAGCGCTTAGCCTGCAAGTTGTGGATGGTCCACGCGGCCAAATGGCCGGCGCGATCTATTCCTGGGATCGTCCTATTCTGATTGCGAAGGTTAACGAAGAGTGAAATTTAAGGCCCTCGCCTGCGTCTTATTTCTACTAGCCGGGCAAGCGAGCGCTGAGGCGTGCAAACCCGATCGGCTTGATGTTCGCGGCGACGGTATGTCCGCCCAATTCTCCGTTGAAGTTGTAATAACCCCCGAAGAAAAAGCCCGTGGGCTGATGTATCGTGAAAGCATGCCGATGTTTAGCGGTATGTTATTTGTTTATCCATCGCCGCAAAACGTATCTTTTTGGATGCGTAACACGTTGATTCCGCTGGATATGGTATTTATCGGTGCCGATGGCGTTGTGCGCCATGTGCATGCAAATGCGCGCCCGTTAGATGAAACAGGCATCCCCGGCGGCAGCCCTGATATTCAATATGTATTGGAATTGAATGGCGGGTTGGCGGCCATGCTAAACCTTGTTCCGGGTGCTGAAATTCATCATCCAGCAATTGATCCGGCATTGGCTGCGTGGCCGTGTGAAATTGATGCAGAATAGTCTTTTCATTCGCGAACAAAGCCGCTAGACGGTGCCTGTCGGGGCGTAGCGCAGTCTGGTAGCGCGGCGGTTTTGGGAACCGTAGGTCGTAGGTTCGAATCCTATCGCCCCGACCATTTATCCCTTTGATAACCCGTTCAAAATACGCACCCAGCTGCGAATTCCCTTGCGAAAGCTCTCCAAATTGTATTTTTCGTTGGGTGAATGGATGGCGTCATCATCCAGCCCAAACCCGACCATGACCGAATTCATCCCCAGAATCTGTTGAAAATGCCCAACGATGGGAATCGAGCCACCGCCGCCCACAAAAACAGCAGGATTTGGCCATTCATCGGTAAGGGCTTGGGCTGATATTGCGAAAGCCGGGTCATCGGATGGTAATACCGTGGCAGGCGAGGAGCCGTGTTCTTCAAATGTAGCCGTGCAATCGGGTGGTAGCATGCTGTTTACATGCGCACGGAAGGCGGTACGAATTGCCTCTGGGCCCTGTTCACCGACCAAGCGAAAGCTGATTTTTGCATGCGCTTTGGCGGGCAGAACGGTTTTAAACCCTTTGCCGGTATATCCGCCCCAAATGCCGTTCACTTCAGCCGTGGGTCGGGCCCAATTTTGTTCCAGCGCTGTGAAGCCTTTTTCACCAGCAGGCTGTGAAAGCCCAACCGCACCCAAATATTCGTCTGCATCAAAATTCAGACTGTCCCAAGCTGCCCTTGTGGCATTGCTGAGCGGCGCAACCCCATCATAAAACCCTGGCAGGGTTACTTTGCCGTCATCATCATGCAAAGCAGCAAGGATTTTGGATAGCACGCGAATGGGGTTGATCGCTGGGCCGCCAAACATGCCTGAATGCAAATCAATATCAGCGGCATGGATGGTGACCTGTTCGCCCACCAGCCCGCGCAAAGTGGTACAAATGGCCGGTGTTTGCGCATCCCACATGCCGGTATCGCAAACCATTGCAAAATCAGCCTTAAGTTCATCGGCATTAGCCTTGAGGAATGGAATCAACGAAGGTGACCCGCTTTCTTCTTCTCCCTCAAACAAAATTGTAACTTTGCACGGCAGCGCCCCGGTTTCGGATTTGATAACCCGACACGCCTCAACAAAGGTCATCAACTGGCCCTTATCATCCGCCGTGCCGCGCCCGCGAATTACTTTGCCCGCGGCAGTCTCTTCGATTTTCGGGTCAAACGGGTCAGAATTCCACAGCTCCAACGGGTCAACCGGTTGCACGTCGTAATGGCCGTAAAACAAAATATGCGGCCCCGGCCCATCATGATGCGCCACAACCATCGGATGGCCAGGTGTGTCACGGCGACTGGCCTCAAACCCGATGCTGCGCAGATCATCAACCAACCAATCGGCGGCGGTTTTGCAATGTGCGGCATAGTCCGTATCGGTTGAGATACTGGGAATGCGCAACAGCGCGAAAAGGCGATCAAGCGCTGCGGGCAGTGCGGTGTCTGCGGCTTTTAAAACGTTATCCAACATCTGTGATTTTCCTTCTGACATTAACTATTCCTTCAATATCCCCAACCCGCGCAAATAGATACCAGTGCCGCTTTCCAGCAATTCATCCGGTGAAAATGGGGCGCGGGTGCCGGGAGTGCCGCGGGCGAACAGTTCAACGATGCCGTGGCTCATTGCCCAAATATGGTAGCTGACCATAATGGCGGGCGGGCGTTTATTGGCGGGGATATGCGCCATCAGCGCCTCGGCGGCGCGGGTTAATACATCCATGGCGCGGTTGGAAACATGGGTGAGTTCGGAATTGCCCGCAATGGACACCCCACTTTCAAACATCGCGATGTAATGGCCCGGATAGCGCCGCGCAAAGGCCAGATAGGCGCGCCCGACCCGGTAAAACGCATCTAGCGCGGATCCGGTGGGCCCTTTGGTAAAGGCGTGTTCTAATAGGTCGGCGAACATATCAAACCCGGCAAGGGCAAGCTCGGCAATTAGGTCTTCGCGGCCTTTGAAATGGCGATAGGGGGCGGCGGGGGAAACACCTGCCGCACGCGCGGCCTCGGCCAAAGTAAACCCAGTTGGGCCTTTCTCGGTAATCAGGTCAAGCGCGGCCTCAATCAGCGCCGCGCGCAAATTGCCATGATGGTAGGATTTCCGCTCTGAACTGTCGGGCTCGCTCATGCCAGCCCGTCAGCCTCAAACCCCATTTCGGAGGGGGCACCGCAAATTTGTGCATCAGGCGCGCCGACAACGTCGAAATCCTTACCGTCATAGTCAAACTGGTTCAACACCAGCCGAATGACAGCCAGCCGCGCACGGCGTTTATCATCAGCGCGGATTACCTGCCAGGGGGCGGCGGCGTGGTGGCTACGTTCAAACATGGTTTCGATCGCGCGTGAATAATCATCCCAGCGCGACAGACCTTTCACATCAATGGAGGATAGTTTCCATTGCTTTAGCGGGTCAGATTCGCGGGCCAAAAAGCGGCGAAGTTGTTCAGCCCGCCCCACGGTAAGCCAGATTTTAACAAGCTTGGTGCCATCGTCGACCAGTAGTTTTTCAAAGGCCGGGGCTTGTGAAAAGAACGTATCGCGCTGGGTTGGGGTGCAAAAACCAAATACCGGTTCAACCACGGCGCGGTTATACCAACTGCGATCAAAGGCAACAATTTCACCCGCTGTAGGCATATGGGCGATATAGCGTTGAAAATACCATTGGCCCTTCTCTGCCTCATTTGGCTTGGGAAGGGCAACCACGCGTGCACCGCGCGGGTTTAGGTTTTCAGTCAGCCGCTTGATTGAGCCACCTTTGCCCGCTGCGTCACGCCCCTCAAACACAATCGCAAGTCGTTCGCCGCGTTCACGCAACCATGATTGCAACTTCACCAACTCAATTTGCAACGCCGCATAGGCATTATCATACTCTTTGCGCTTCATCTTGGTGCGGTAAGGGTAAGCGGGGTTCAGGATATCTTTGTCATCTGCCTGGGTTATGGCATTGCGGATAGACTGCGGGGCTTCTTCGGCGAAAAAACGCGAGATCGCTCCGTCAAAGGGTTTGGATTGTGTCATTTTACTCTCAATAACATTTTGCCCAGTATGGGGCTGCACCCGCCAATGGGCAAGCGGGGCTATTGGCCAATATCGCGCATATCGTAATGCGTCGTCTGGTAAATTTCGTTGATCCAATTGCCATAGAGCAGGTGCGCATGGCTGCGCCAGCGGTTCTGGGGTTGGCGGGTTGGGTCATCATCGGGGTAATAATTACTGGGCACGTTGATGGCCGCATTGGAGGCGACATCGCGGTCATACTCATCCTTCAACGTCGTAGAATCATATTCAAAATGATTGAAAATATGCAGCGCGCGGCGGGTTGGGTCATCAATCAGGCAGGTGCCAGATTGATCAGAGTTGAGCAGCACTTCCAACGGTTTGCCAACAAGGTCCTGGCTGCGAATTTCTGTCCAGCGGCTTACGGGCACCACAAACTCATCAGAAAACCCGCGCAAATAGGGGCTTGCGGGGGCGTGGTTGCGGTGGCGAAAACAGCCAAAGATTTTATGGTCAAGCAAATGCTTAGGAACGCCATGGAAATGGTAAATCATCGCCATGCCGCCCCAGCACACCCCAAAAGTGCGGTGCACATTGGTTTGCGTCCAATCCATGATTTGGCGCAACTCATCCCAATAGGAAACCTCTTCAAAGGGCAGGTGTTCGATTGGGGCACCGGTAATGATCAGTCCGTCAAATTTTTCATCCCGCACCTCGGCAAAGCTGCGGTAAAATTCGTCCATATGCTCAGACGGGGTGTTGCGAGTTTGGTGTTCGGTCATCCGCAGCAAGTGCAAATCAATCTGCAACGGGCCAGCCCCAATCAGCCGGGCAAACTGGGTTTCGGTCTGCACCTTTTTGGGCATTAAATTTAGCAGGCCAATTTTGAGCGGGCGAATATCCTGATGGTCAGCCTGTTCATCGGCCATAACCATAACACCTTCGCGCTGTAAAA